>Ga0075421_100002906_pt1 | contig 20470 bp, 11 predicted proteins | sample SoiMetdeltSBSDD5_FD_75292 | JGI IMG/M metagenome (GOLD analysis project Ga0075421, IMG submission 75292) | Bulk soil microbial communities from a Populus tree surrounding site in Tennessee, USA - Soil MetaG P. deltoides SBSDD5 | ecosystem: Environmental > Terrestrial > Soil > Tree plantation... | reverse complement strand
AACTTCGGGATCGCGATCGCGGCCAGAATGCCGATAATCACGACCACGATCAACAGCTCAATGAGCGTAAAACCCTTGCGATTCATCTGCTTCCCCCGGTCTTGGAGTTTTGATGGGCGCCATTGAACCCGAGGATGGCTAAGCAAAGCTCGTGCCCGTAACGAGTTATCTCCTAACACGATAGCAAACAACAGCTTGGCTGACCCGGATTGAACCGCGGTTCATGCCAAAGCTAGGGCCCGACCTGCATTCTGCAAGAACCGCTAAAAGACCTCGCACGCTCATCGATCGACCCGGACGAGTGCGGCGTACCAGTCACGCTCGGAGGGGAACCAGCCCCGGGCGGTGTCCGCAATGGCCACAGCACGATCACGCTCGCCACGCACCAGCGCCATCAAATAGTCCACCCGCAGGGCAACCCGCTCACGCGGCAGCCGACGCCGCGCTTCACGCGCCAGCGTCACCGCAGCAGCGGTATCGCCGTGGGTGATGAGGTAAAACGCGTAATCCGCCTTGAGGTGAGGGTCCCCACCGAACAGTGAGTCTGCCCTCGCGAACGCGGCGAGCGCCGCAGCCGTCTGACCCAAACCCGCCTGGACAGCCGCAGCGGACTGTTGCGCTCGATAGGATTCGGGATGGTCGATCAACAGCGTCAGCAGGAAGGCGCGGTTGTCGCGCCAGGCCGGCAGGCGATTGAGCGTGCCGTACGCCAGGACGCCGAGCATGACCATGAGCGGCACCAACACCCGCGGTCGTTCCCACCGCCCCAGCGCCCACATCACCGCCGCTCCGACCAGTGTCGCCGGCAGCAGCACGGCCAGGTACAGGTTGCGCTCGGCCAGAACGATACCCACCGGAAAGAAGAAATTGGACACGGGGAGGTAGGCGAGCCCCGCGGCGAGTGCGGCGAAACAAACGGCCGGCGCCCGGCGACGCAGCGCCACGCCACCGACTACCACGCCCAGGCCGATCACCGCGCCGAGAATCGCCGGCACGGAGATGGTGGTGCGGTAGGGGATCACTTGAGGACTGTAGTCCGCAGCCAGGGAAACCGGCAGGAAGAGCAGGCGCGCCGCCCGGGCCAGCGCGGGGAACGCCATGGCGAGCCGCTCCCCAACGCTCGCGCCGAGAAACGGCGCCGCGACATCCGCAACGAGCGGGCGGCCGACTCGCATCCAGAGCGCGAGGAACGCGATGGTCACTGCCGCCAGAGTGCCGAAAAACCAGCGTGGATAGGACTCCTCGCCCTCGGGGCGCAGCCAGTGGTCGAGGAGAATGACGGCACCGACCACGATCGCGTTTTCCTTGCTGAGCATTGCTACACACGCGCACACCACAGCGGCGAGCCACCAGCGACGCCGGGCCGCGAGCATGGCGGCGAGCATCGCCACGACGGCGAGCAGCTCATTGCGCGATACGATGTTCGCCACTCCCTCCACGTGAACCGGGTGTACCGCGAACACAAGCCCGGCGGCAATGGCCGGAAGAGTTGGGAGCCATCGTCTCAGGACGACGACCAGCAGCACGCACGCCAGTCCGTGCCACAGCGCATTGACCAGGTGGAGCCAGCCGGCGCGACCCCCTGAAATGGACCAATCGACCGCGAAGCTCAGAATGGCGATGGGGCGATACAGGCCGGCTTCGGAGGGGCGTGGCCAATACGGCTCGCCGAACGCGCGCACCGCCGCGCCGACACTGTGCGCGGCCGGGTTGGCGACGATAATGGCCCGATCGTCCTGCACGTATCCGAACCGGATCGTCGGGAGATACAGCAGCACCGCGACGGCGAATACCAGCGGAAGTGTGCGACTCGGGCGGAGACCCTCAGGGGCCACGGTTTACCCGGAACAACGCTCGTCCGTCCGGCCAGGCGCGCTCGATCGTCAACCAGCCGGGGTAGGCTCCCAGCAGGGCGTTGAGCTCCCGGTCTGAGCCGGAGCCGAATCCCGAGAAAAGCACGCGCGTCACCCCTTGCCGTTCGAGGTAGCGCCGGTGCTCCTCCGCCGTGGGCTCCGTTTCCCGGCCGGCATCGTACCCATATAGATAGAAGGGGACGGCGGACCGGCGGGTGTAGAGCCACACCAGGGCTTCGTCGTCGGTCGCGACCACCACGCTTTCCGGCAGTGTCGCGACCGCGGGCAGGAGCTCCGCGAAATTGTTCGAGATCCGTTCGCGCTGGACCGCCCACCACTGTCCGATCGCGCCGCGAACCTCATACTCGATGTAGCCGATCAGGACGGCCGCCGACACTGCCAACACGGCCACCCGCAACCGCGGGAGCCGGCGGACCAACGCGATGGCGCCTGCCACCCAGGTCAGCACCAGCCAGGGGAGCACGCCCCACAGGAAACGGTCCGAGGGAAACGGCCACAAGGCCAGAATGGCGAAATAGGCGACGAGCGTGAATCCGATGGCGGAACGCCGCATCATCAAGACCAGCCCATACAAGCCCACGGCCCCCGCGGCCACGGCAAAGGGATAGTAGATCCACGGCGAGGGCAACCGGCCGAGCGTGAACGCGCCGAGGGGCCGTAGCAAGTCCGGGATACTGCGCCACAACACCGCGAGGCCTGCCTGGCGCACCGTTTCGCCATACCCCCCGTAGTTGATGGCCAGCGCCGGATCGAGGTGTCGCTGATGGGCGAGGATCCAGGCTCCCCAGACGAACGCCGTCCCCAGGACAGGGAAAGCGGCGGCCACGGCTTCGTTCCGCGGCCGGTGTCGCGACACGACCAGATAGAGCGGCAAACCGACGCCGGCCGCGAGCGCGATCGACCGGGTGAGCAGCGCCAGACCGGCCAGGCTACCCGCGACCGCTGCCGCCCCCAGCGGGCGGGATCGCTCCGGCGCGATATCGGCCAGTACGATCGCGGCGGCCAGCAAGAGGCCGAACAAGGGCTCGGCGAACAGGACCGATTGCACCGTGAGGACCGGGATCGCGACCGCGGCCGCCACGACGCACGCGGGTGCGAGCCAGGTGGGCACTTTCGCTCCCAACAGCCTGACTCGGATGGCGTGAGCGGCGATGATCCCGGCGCTCGCCGCCGACAGGAGCAGGTTCAGGACGAGCCCCAGGTACGCGGCGGTGGGCACGGGGAAGGCGTCGAACAGCGGGGCCAGCAGCACGGGATACAGCGGGGGATAATGGACCACGGCCGGGGCGCCGGGCAGATGCGGGTGCACGTACCCCATCCCCTTGCCCAGGGCGATAGCGGCGCCGGCATAGAGCCCGTCGTCGTAGAAGCCGCCGACCAGCGAGTGGTTCAGGGTGAACACGCCGGCGACCAGCACGACGACGGCGACGGCCAGCCCAGCGCGTCCCGGAGACAGGCTCAGCGGCGCCAATCCCCGCCCGGCGGAAAGAGGTTGAATCGCAGAATATGGAACACCGCGGCGACGCCGTCGCGCCAGGTGATCTTCTTTCCCTCGGCATAGGTGCGGCCGTCGTAGGAGACCGGCATTTCCCAGATGCGCGCGTGGGACTGGGCCAGGCGTGCCGTGATCTCGACTTCGAACCCGAACCGGTCGGAGGTGAGGGGCAGGCGTTTCAGGAGGTCCGCCCGTACCAGCTTGTAGCAGGTCTCCACGTCGGTCAGGTTGAGGTTCGTGAACATGTTCGACAGGAAGGTGACGATGCTGTTGCCGACCATGTGCCAGAAAAACAGGACGCGGTGCGGTCCGCCCTGGAAGCGGGACCCGTACACCGCGTCGGCGCGCCCTTTCACGATCGGCGTGATGAGGGCCGGCAGGTCGACGGGGTCATACTCGAGATCCGCGTCCTGCACCGCGATGATGTCGCCGGTCGCCACCGCGATGCCGCTGCGGAGCGCGGCGCCCTTGCCGCGATTCGCCGGGTGACGCAGCACGCGATCCACCAGCCCGCCTTGCGCCAGCCGGTCGAGCACCGCCGCGGTCCCGTCGGTGGAGGCGTCGTCGACCGCGATGATCTCGAGCTTCAATGGAATGCCGCGGAGTCGCCGGGCCACCGTCTCGATCGTCTCCGCCTCGTTGAAAGCGGGGACGATCACCGACAGCAACGGCTCACTCGGCACTCTGACCCTCGTACCGGGTCAGCTTGCGGTACAGGGTCGACGGATCGATCCCCAGCACTTCGGCCGCGCGACTCTTGTTCCCCCCCTCGGCCTGAAGCACCCAGCTGATGTAGGCGCGCTCGATGGTGTCCAGGGTCGGGTTGGGCGGGGTCCGCTCGGCGATCAGCGGCTGGGCGCGGCGCTCAGTGACCTTGGCCGGCATGGCCGAGAGCGGGATCGTCTCGCCTTTGGTCAGCACCACCGCCCGCTCGAGCGCATTCTCGAGCTCGCGCACGTTGCCGGGCCAATCGTACGCCATGACCGCGTCCATGGCATCCTCGGCGAGGCGTTTGGGGACCCCGCTCTGCTCTTTCGTGATCCGCTCCAGGAACGCGGTCACGAAGATCTCGATGTCGTCGCGGCGATCCCTGAGCGGCGGCAAATGAATCGCGATGACGTTGAGGCGGTAGTAGAGGTCGGTGCGGAACCGGCCGCGCTTGATATCGTCCTCCAGGTCGCGGTTGGTCGCGGCCACGACGCGCACGTCCACCGGGATGGCTTCCGTGCCCCCCACGGGGATCGCTTCCCGCTCCTGCAGCACGCGCAGCAGCTTGACCTGTGTGGCGGGGGACATCTCGCCGATTTCGTCCAGAAAGAACGTCCCGCCGCGCGCCGCCGCGAAGAGGCCCTGCTTGTCGCGTACGGCGCCCGTGAAAGAGCCCTTCACATGGCCGAACAGCTCCGACTCGAGCAGGCTTTCGGGCAGCGCGCCGCAATTGAGGGACATGAACGCGCCGTCGGACCGGGTGGAGATGTCGTGGATGTAGCGGGCGATGACTTCCTTGCCGGTGCCGGACTCCCCCTGGATCAGCACCGTGCTGTCGGTCGGCGCGACCTGCTCGGCCAGCCGCAACACATCGGCAAAGGAGCGGGATTTGCCCAGCGGCTTGGCGTGGCGTGAGCGCTCGCGGCGCCGGATTTCCTGCTTGAGCTGTTTGTTCTCCGTGCGCAGGAGGCGATGCTCCGCCGCGCGCCGGCAGATCGCCACGAGGTCGTCGTTGGAGAACGGTTTCTGGATGTAGTAGAACGCGCCTTCGTTCACCGCCTGGATGGCGCTCTGCAGCGACGCCTGCGCCGTCATGAGGATGACCGGCGTTTCCGGCTCCTGCTGGCGCACCGCGGTCAGGATGTCGATGCCGGTCACGCTCGGCATACGGACGTCGGTGAGCACGATGTCGGGCTGGGACTGCTTCATCTGCTCGAGCCCCGCTTTTCCTCCCTGGGCCGTAAACACCTCGAACCCTTCATTGCGGAGCAGAATCCGGAGCGTGTCCAGGATCGCGGATTCGTCGTCGATGATCAGGATCTTCGGGACAGATGGACTCGTCATGCGGCCTCTTCCTTCCGGCGGCCGGCCGGGAAGTAAACGGTGAAGGTAGTGCCGTGACCCGGCACGGAATCGACGAGGACCATCCCACGATGCGCCACCACGGCGCGCTGGACGATGGCCAGTCCCAGACCCGTCCCCCCGACGCGACCGGTCACGAACGGCTCGAACAATCGCTCCCGCACGGATTCGGGAATCCCCGGCCCGTTGTCGGAGACCCGCAGGGTCACCGGGTTCTCCACGGCGATGCCGGTCGGCAGATCGGACGGTGCGGGCCGCCCGGTGTGCACCACCACGCGCGCCCCCGGACCCGTGGCCTGTACCGCGTTCAGCACCAGGTTCGAGACGACGCGATGCAGCAGATCCTCGTCCCCTTCCATGGGCGCCGAGCCGCCGGCGAGATCGATCGTCACATTGGCGGGACAATCCGGGTGATGGCGCACCAGCCGCACCGCGGCGACCACGACCTGTGCCAGGTCGACGGAGCGATACTCGGTGACCCGGACACGGGAAAAGTCGAGAAACTCGGACAGCAGCCGGCTCAGACGATCGCTCTCGCGCACGATCAGGTTGCTCAGGAATTTTTCGTCCGGATTGCTGCGCGCGGAACGCGACAGCTGCTCGACCGAGGAGCGAATGGACGCAAGCGGATTCTTGATTTCATGGGCGAGGCTTGCCGAAAGCTCCGCCACGGCCTCGAGCCGCTCCGCGCGCAAGTGGAGCTCTTCCAGACGCTTGGAGTCGGAGATGTCGGTGAAGATCGCCGTCACCCGTGGGGGGAGGCCGACGCCGACGTCGATCGTCGTCGTGGTCAGGCCCACCGGGAACGTGCGATCGGCGCGCCGCACCGTCGCCTCGACGCGCATCAGCCGGATGCCGCGCCGGGCCGTGGACGCGACGGCGGCCCAGAACTCCGGGCTGGTGCGCGCCAGCTCGGGCAGGAACGGACGACCCAGCCAGTCGCGCGCGCGGAATCCCAGGATCTGCTCCGCGGCCGGGTTGCAAAACAGGAGCTTGCCGTCCGCCGCGACCGTGAGGACGCCCGAGGCGAGGTTGTGCAGCACGTCGCTCGCCTCGAGCCGGGCCTGGCGCAGCTCGCCGGCCAGCGCCTCGTGCTCGGCGGTCATCACCGTGATCCGGCTGGCGAAGTAGGCCGGGACCGCCGCCACGACCGCGAACAGCCCCAGCTGGATCCACAGGGCGGCGGAGGCAGCCGTATCGTGACCGAACAACAGGTCGGCGATATAGGCGACCCCGACCAGGACCGTGATCAGCGCGGTTCCCGCGGGCGGCATGAGAACCGCCGTGACGGCGATCAGGGGGACGTAGAGCGTCGAGAATCCGCTGTCCGGGCCGCCGGTGACGTGCACGACCGTCGTGACCAGGACGATGTCGAACATGGCCTGGAGGTACAGGAACGACCGGCCCGGCGAGCGGTTGCGGATGTGCGTGTGCCAATAGGAACCGCCGGTGAAGGCGAGCGTGGCGAGCAACAGAACCGAGGTAATAAGGAGGTTGAGCGGGGCGCCGGCGCTCCCCTTGAGGGCGGCGCTCAAGTACATCGCGATGGCGACCGAAACACGACCGATGTAGATGAACCGCAGCAGGTTCTTGCGACTCGGAACCCGTGATGCTCGCATGTAACCTCAAGGGGGAAGCGGCGTTAAGTATCGGGATCGGTGCCGCAGAATGCAAGAGAAAGGCCTCCCCTGTGGGGAGGCCCAGGCTCCAAGAACGGTGTCCTGACTACTGGACGGCGTTCACCATGTCGAAGATCGGCAGATACATGGCGACCACCATACCGCCGACGATGACGCCGAGCACCACGATCATCACGGGCTCCATGAGCGAGAGCAGCGTGCTGACCGCGGCGTCGACTTCCTCGTCGTAGAAGTCGGCGATTTTCGAAAGCATCTCGTCCAGGCCGCCGGTCTGCTCTCCCACGGCGATCATCGAGATCACCATGGGCGGGAACACCTTGGACCGCTGCAACGGCGCGGCGATGGTGTCGCCGCCCGCGATCGACTGCCGCGACTCCATCACGGCGTTGTGAATCACCATGTTGCCGGCCGTGCGGGCGGTAATTTCGAGCCCGTCCAGGATCGATACGCCGGAGGAGACGAGTGTGCCGAGCGTGCGCGTGAAGCGTGACACCGCCGACTTGCGCAGTACGTCGCCCAGGACCGGGAACTTGAGCAGCAGGCTGTCGATCTGGAGCCGACCGGTCGGCGTCTTGTAGTAGCGGTTGATACCGAAGATGGTCAATCCGATCGCGCCCAGGATCGCCCACCAGTAGCTGGTGAGGATCTTGCTCATGCCGATCACGATCCGGGTCGGCAGCGGCAGCTCGAGGGCGACCGACGCGAACATGGTCTGGAAGGTGGGGATGACGAAGATGAGCAGGACCGCCACGGCCACGACCGCCACCGTCATAATGACGCCCGGGTACACCATGGCGCCCTTCACCTTCCGGATGATCGCGTCGTTTTTCTCGAGGAATTCCGCCAGGCGCTGGAGAATCGTATCGAGAATACCGCCGGCCTCACCGGCGGCCACCATGTTGACGTAGAGATCCGAAAACGCCTTGGGATGTTTGCGGAGCGCGTCGGCGAGGGTCTGGCCGCTCTCGACGTCGTACACGACCTGCCGCGTCACGTCCGCCAGCACCTTGTTCTCGGTCTGCTGGGCCAGGATGTCGAGCGCCTGCACCAGCGGGAGCCCGGCATTGATCATGGTAGCGAACTGCCGCGTGAAGATGACGACATCGCGCGTCTTGACGCCGCCCTTGAACATGCCGCCGAGCGACACCGACTTGGGCGCCTGCCGCACCTGCACCACCACGAGCCGGTTCTTGCGCAGGTGGGCGACGACGTCATCCCTGGTGGGAAGGTCGACCTGACCTTTTTCGAGGTCGCCCTTCAGATTGCGCGCCGTGTATTCAAAGACTGGCATGGATCACTCCTCCGTCGTTACCGCCGCGCGGCGACTTTGGCCGCCCCGGCGGTCGCCGCGCTCTGGTCTTTGTCATCCGTCGGAGCCTCGCCGATCATCCGCAGGAACTCGGTAGGATCACTCGTGACGCGCAGACATTCATCCTTGACCACGTCCCGCTGCATGTAGAGCTGGTACAGCGCGTCGTTCAAGGTCTGCATGCCGTGCTTCTTGCCCGCCTGCATCGACGAGTAGATCTGGTGCACCTTGTCGTCCCGGATCAGGGCGCGGATCGCGGGCGTGCACACCATGATCTCGGCGGCCATCACCCGGCCCCGCCCCTTGGCTTTCTGGAGCAGCGTCTGGGTGATGACGCCCTCGAGCACGAAGGCCAGCTGGGCACGAATCTGCGGCTGCTGGTGCGACGGGAAGATGTCGATGATGCGGTTGATGGTTTCGGCGGCGGAATTGGTGTGCAGCGTCGCGAACGCCAGGTGTCCCGTCTCGGCGATCGTCAGGGCTGACTGGGTCGTCTCGAGATCCCGCATTTCGCCGATCAGCACGACGTCGGGATCCTGGCGCAACGCGTACTTGAGCGCCGCGGAGAAACTGTTGGTATCGGTCCCCACCTCGCGCTGATTCACCAGGCAGGCCTGGTGGCGGTGGATGAACTCGATCGGGTCCTCCACCGTGATGATGTGCCCCTTCAGCTCCTTGTTGACCTTGTCGATCATCGCGGCCAGCGTGGTGCTCTTGCCGGAGCCCGTGGGGCCCGTCACCAGCACCAGGCCGCGCGGCCGCTCGGACAGCTTGGCCACGATCGGCGGCAACCCCAGCTCATCGAAGGTGCGAACCGTGAACGGGATCTGCCGGATGACCAGCGACACGCAGCCGCGCTGCTTGAAGCAGTTGCCGCGGAACCGGGCCAGGTTCTGGATGCCGAACGAGAAGTCGAGCTCGTTGTCGGTCTCGAACCGCTTCTTCTGATTCTCGGTCAGCACGGAATACGCCAGCGACAGCGTGTCCTTCGGCGTCATGACGTCTTCGGTGGAGGCGCTCGTCATGTCGCCGTCGATGCGCAATTTGGGCCGCTCGCCCGCGACGAGATGCAGGTCGGAGGCGTCCTTTTCGATCATCTCTTCGAGCAGCGCGCGAAGGTTCACCGGCATCGCGTTTTCTCCTTCAGGTGGCCGCCGTCTCCTTCACAACCTCTTCCAGCGTCGTTACGCCCTTCTTGACCTTCACCAACCCATCCATCCGCAGCGTCAGCATCCCTTCCTGGACCGCCTCCTCGCGCAGCTCTTCCGTGGAGGCGCCCCGGAGGATAGCCCGCCGCAGCGGCGAGGTCAGGGACATCACCTCGTACAGTCCCTGCCTGCCCTTGTACCCGGTGCCGTTGCACACGTCGCACCCGGTGCCCTTGGAGAAGGGGCCCTGGTCGCGGGAAATGCCGAATGCGTGCATCTCCTCGTCGGTGTACTCGTGCTGCTGCTTGCATTCGACGCAAACACGGCGCACCAAGCGCTGAGCGACGATCAGGTTCACGGCACTCGCCACGTTGAACGGCTCGATCCCCATGTCGATCATCCGGGTCACCGTCGACGGGGCGTCGTTGGTGTGCAGGGTCGAGAGCACCAAGTGGCCGGTGAGCGCGGCCTTGATCGCGATCGAGCCGGTCTCCAGGTCGCGGATCTCCCCCACCATGATGATGTTGGGATCCTGCCGCAGGAACGCCTTCAGGGCGGCCGCGAACGTCATGCCCACCTCGTTGCGGACCAGCACCTGATTGATGCCCATCAGGTTGTACTCGACCGGATCTTCGGCCGTCATGATGTTGACGTCGATGGTGTTGATCTTGGACAGGGCGGAGTACAACGTCGTCGTCTTCCCCGATCCCGTCGGCCCCGTCACCAATACCATGCCGTAGGGGTTCAGGATCGCCTTCATCAGATCGGCTTCGGCTTTGGCCTCGAACCCGAACTTCGACAGGTCGAAAGTCAGGTTGCCCTTGTCCAGGATCCGGAGCACGATCTTCTCGCCGAACAGCACCGGCAGCGTCGACACGCGGAAATCGATGACCCGATGCCCCATCTTCAGCTTGATGCGGCCGTCCTGCGGCACGCGCCGCTCGGCGATGTTGAGCATGGCCATGATTTTCACGCGCGAGGTGAGCGCCGCGCGCATCTTGATCGGGGGTTTCATCACCTCGTGCAGCGCGCCGTCCACCCGGTAGCGGACCCGCATCTCGTGCTCGAACGGCTCGATGTGGATGTCGGACGCTCCGCGCTTCACCGCGTCGGTGAGCAGGCCGTTGATCAATTTGACGACGGGGGCGTCCTCGGCGAGCTCCGAGGCCTTCACTTCCTCGTCCTGCTGCTCCTCGACCACCTCGAGATCGCTGGCGCCTTCGTCCTCGACGCTCTTCAACAGGCTCTGCAGCTGAGCGTCAGACTGCTGGTAATAGCGGTCGATCGCGTTGCGCAGCGTGTACTCCCCGGCGATCACCGGGAAGATGTCGCAGCGCGTGATGAACTTGATGTCCTCGATCGCCGCCACGTTGTTGGGGTCGGCGATCGCGATCGTCAGCGTGCGCCCCTCGCGCTTCAGCGGCAGCACGGTGTACTTGTTCGCGATATCGGAGGTAATCAGCTTGAGGATCTTTTGATCGACCTCGAAGCGGGAGAGGTCGACGGCCGGCATGCGATACTGCCGGGCCAGCATCTTGGTGATCTCGGTCTCCTCGATGAAGCCGAGCTTGACCAGGGTGTAGCCCAGACGCATCCCCGAGCTGCGCTGCTCAGCCAGGGCACGCTTCAATTGGTCCGCGGTGATCAGGCCATCGCGGACGAGGATGTCACCCAGCTTGTCAGGGGTTAGTGCTGCGGTGGTCGTACGCAACTCGTTGAAATTGAATGATCTAAGTTATGTCGACGAGTTGGACTGTCAAGGCAGCGAGCCCGAAAACGATACGTAGGAGCGAATTGCGTCCAGCAGCGCGGGGCCGATCCCCGACACGCTGTCCAGTCGCGCCAGCGACCCGAAGGGGCCGTGGCGCTCGCGCCAGGCGACGATGCGTTGTGCCAGCGCGGGACCGATGCGCGGCAAGCGTGTGAGGTCCGTCACATCGGCGCGATCGACGTCGATGCGCTCGCCGGGCGAGAGCGGGCGCGACAATTGCGCGGCCCGACGAGCCGTTTCACGCAGAGCCGTGGAGGGGGTCGAATCGGCGAAGAGGCGGACATCGCCAGGAGCCCGATGGGCAGAAGGAGACAGGACGAAACGAACGACGGCGCCGGAGAGGGCGAGACCGGCAAGGAACAGTGCTGCGCGCTTGTCATCCACCCACGGACAGTAACAGTTCAAACACTCAAGGCGAGACCGGAATTTCGCGGGGAGGACCGAAAAAAGGCATGACTAGAACTCAGTCGTTTAGACAGGGGCTAAGGTGCAAAGGCGCATAGCGGTCGGACAGTGGATCAGGAATCAGGAAAGGCACTACCCAGAAGTTCCTAAAGACTGTAAACCGCTAAGCGCCTTAGCCCCTGAGCGACTTACTGTCCAGCCTGTCTAACTAGTGCGATCGCTACATCTCCAATTATCTGCAACGAATTCGCACTCACCTTGTCTATCGTGTCGTCCGTCGTGTGCCAGTACGAATTGTTGGGTCCATAGGTGAAATCCACGACGTCGATCGCGTGGATGCCGGCCCGCTGCAGCGCCACGTGATCGTCGATGAGACTGGGACCTGGTTGGCGCACGAAGATGTTGCCGTAGCCCAGGGCGTCCGCCGTCCGCCACACCCGATCCACGACCTCCGGGGCGAACGCCTGGGAGTTCTGCTCGTAGGGCACCTGGAGATCGCGATCGCCGATCATGTCGAACAGCACGGCGAACAACGGAGGGTACCCCGCCGGCTGGTGCGCCGCGAACCAGGTGGAGCCGATGAGGACCTGCGTCGAATCGGCGAAGTTGCCGAAATCCTCGCCATCCACGAACAGCAGATCGACCCCGACCGTCGGCGGTTTGGCTTTCAGCGCCTCGGCCACGCCCAGCAACACAGCCACACCCGACGCCCCGTCGTTCGCGCCCGGAACGGGCTGTTGCTGCGCTCCCAGATTGGCACTCTGGTCGGCGTGAGGGCGGGTATCCCAGTGCGCCAGAAATAGAATCCGCTCCGCCGCATCGGGCCGGAACCGGACCAGGAAATTCCGGAGCGTCAGCGTCTGACCGCCCGGAGTACGGTGCGCGATGGTCTGGACGATCAGGGTGTCCGCGGTGGCTTTGAGCTGCGCGGCGATCCAGTCACCCGCCTGCTCATGCGCCGGAGTCCCGGGAACGCGGGGGCCGAACTGGACCTGCCGTTGCAGATACCCGAAGGCCCGGCCGCTGTCGAATTCGCGCGCCGGCCGCTTGGCCTGCGCACCGCACGCGATTGTCGCCGCCGCCACCACCGCCAGTCCAGCCGCGGCCATCCCACGCCAAACGCTCATCGCACCTGTCCCACGTTGGTGTTGATCTGGACAAACGCCGTCAGGACGAGCTGCGCGTTCCTGCGGCTGATTTGCCGCTCGTCGTTCAAAACATAAGCCATCTGCAGCCCGGAGCTGAGCGAGGGCGGAAAACTGGTGTCGAGCGTCAGGGTCGCCTCGGTGCGCCGGCTGTCGATGAACGGCGAGCAGATGAGCTGCCCGGCGGCCCGGAGACAGGTCGTGTTGAGGGTGTACGTGTAGCGGGCCGTGGTCCGGATGTCGGACTTGAGGCGCACCAGCGACGCGGGCGGCCGCCAGGCGAAGGTCACGGTGCCGACCTGCTGCAATCGGGTGGTGCGGAACAGGTTGCCTGCGTTCTGATCCTCGGTGCGGAGCCGCGAGAAATCGAACGAGGTGAGGATGCCGTTCCCCCAGGAAGCGGTGGCACTGGGCGTGACGCTGCGCTCGGAGGATCGAGTTTGCGTGCGGCCGCTGCCGCCGATCGTGGTCTGTTCGCTCGCGGACATGCGCTCCCGGTAGCCGAGCTGGGCCGTCAGTCCCGTCAACACGCGGCCGATGGTGTTGCGGGAGGGCGTGACGGTCCAGGTCAGGGTCCCCGACGGCCATTCGCGCGACCAGCTGCCGATCTGCGACTGACCGTCGGCCCGCGGCAGCAAGGTCAGCCCTCGCGTCCACTGGTAGATCGAATTGACGCGCAAGCCGAGCGGCAGGCTGGCAGACGCGGAGGCGTGGCGCGTCGAGTTCTCAGCGGCGGAAGTGGCGAGTCGACCCTGCTGCGCCCGGAACGCGGAGAAGTCGATCCACGACAGCTGGTAGGCGAGGCCGGGGGTAAAGGGGACCCCGCTGAAGCTCGACGTGCGATCGCGCGTGAGACCGACGTCGATCGCGGTGACGCGGGCGAGTAGCCGGGTGACTCCCGAGGAATCGCCAAACACACCGCGCCCCAGCCGGCCCAGATCCACCTGGGTGCCCAGATCGATCCGCTGGCTGTTGCTGAACGCCGTCGGCAGGCGAAATGCCCCGGCGCTATCCCCGATCGCCCGCAACGGGTCGCGACCGTTGGCATCACGGGTGAGGGAGAAGCCGGTGCTGAGCGTGCCCCGCGGGCGCAGCCATGGCACGATCTGAGGAGTCAATCCGAAAAAGGTCCCGAACGAGCGCTGCGACTCGAAGCCCACATCGAAGCCAAGCAGCGAGCGACGCGACAGCTGCGCCACGCGCGCGATCGCCGTCGAATCCCCGTAGTCCCGCAAATCCCGTTGCGACGCCAGATCGGTGCGGAATTGCACGCCCCGCAACGGGGCCATGTCGATCGTGAACGAGTTGCGCCACCCGCGCGGGTGGGATGTGGCCGGCAGGATATGCACGTCGCCCGTGTCGGCCACCGGGACGCGGAAGCTGGTGCGGGAAGCGTCGCCCCCGGTGAGGAGCGAGCGAAACCGCACGCTGGTGGGCGTGAGCCGGAGCCACGCCAGATGAGCGACCGGTGGCGCGATCAGGTAATCGAACGAGACCCCGTAGTTCTTGGACGTGGCCTGGGCCAGGCTCGACCGGTCCGCGCCGGTGACGTAGTTGCCGCTCAAGGACACCGGGTCGAGCAGCCAGCGTCCCAGGCCGGCCGACCGCCGTGACCGTCGCAGCGAGACCGAATAGCTCCTGGCAGTGGCCTGCGGCGTGCGCAGGCCCGCCAGGGCACTGCTCCTGATGTCGGTCCGATTCAGGAACAGGGGGTCGCTGGTGGTCGACACGTACCGCATCGTGAACGGGATGGACAATCCCAGGCCAGGCGGCAGCAGGCGCTCGAGGAAAACGGTGGTCGAGAGGTTCGCCACCCGGTCGGTCTGATAGCTCGGATCCTCACCCAGCTGGCGGAAGTTGCCATCGCGCCGCGACAAGTCGAGGGTGACCGCGGCGAAGTTGGAAGCGGTGAGGGACAGATCGAGGGCGGCCGCCGTGCCGGCGGTCTGCACGACGTCGCTCAGGCGGATGTCGTCCACCCACAGCTCGGCCTGATCGATGAACGTCGCCGTGGCCACGCGCCACATGCCCGCGGCCACTTCCTGGACTGCCGCCAGGTTGGGCGGCGCGATGGCCGGGTCGCGCACGTGCGCGATATACGGACCGTCGCACATGACATAGGCCGTATCGAACGGCACGAGCGTACTGTCCGGGCATCCGGCGTACACGTGGGGCTGGTCGCCGCCCAACCACGCCTGCTCGATGCGCGCCCGGAGCGTCACCCAGCGGTCCAGGCTGATGATCGCCTCGGGCTCCCATGAGCTGGTGCGCGCAGGCGTGTGGAAGAGATAGAAGTTGTTCTCGTCCTTGCCGACCTTGAGGAAGAACTCGAGATCGCCGTCGTCCCAGCCCGGACCGCGGCCGCGGGCCCACACCCGCAATGTCCGGTACTTCAGGAAGTTCTTGTCGCCCTCGGTCCCGAAGCGCGTAAACGCCTCGGCGCGCTCCCCCCGGGTGAGCCCCCGGGCCAACAGACGCAACGACTGCTCGTTGATCTGGGTCGTCCCGACCTGGAAGTTCTGGTCGCGCCGTCCCGCCTCGTCCACAACGCCGGGGGGCGGCGAGTACCCCAGGTCGCGGTTTTCCGTGCTCACCACCGAAGCCGAGACCTCGCCGGCGCCGGTGCCGCGATCGCCGCCCAGCCCGACGATCGGCGAATCGGCTCGCTTCAGCCACGTGCTGCCGACCAGCCGGACGCGCGACAGGGCGAAGTACACCTGCGGATCCGGCTCGCCCTGCGCCGCCGTCTCGGGCGCCAGCACGGTGAGCCGTAGCGCCTGCACCTGCCGCAGATTGGGCGCCCCCACCTGCAGCGTGTCAGTGCGGAACGGGATGCGATACAGCCGCCATCCCGACGCCCCGCCGCCCTGGCCCGCCGGTGCGGCGATCATGCCGCCGTCCCGCACGAAATAGCGATCGTCGCCGACCTGAAACACGAAGCGGAAAAAATCTTCCTGGTTACGGACGCCGACCGACACGTCGAGCTTGGCGTCCCCATCCTGATCCTCGGTGTCGACGGCGCCGTTGTGGCGCCCGCAGCGCGACAGTGGATCGCCGAAGGCGCGGCTCAGGAGCTGGCCGTTCACGGTCGCGCTGCACAGCGGCAGGGTTTCGATCAGCTCTCCCGTCGTGGCGTTGCGGATGCCGTCGACCACCCGGTCGGTGAGAATCCCTTCATCGTCCGTGGCCGCGTTCCAGGCGTGCGTGACCGGATCCCGCTCGCTGTCGAGACGTCCCGCGCCGGCCACGCGGACGCCGAAATAGGTCGTGTCCCCGCCGTTCACGGTGAAGGAGTCGGGGACGAACGCGAGGGCGTCCTCGAACACCGATCCAAAGTCGAACATGACTGCTGTGCGGTTGGCGCGCGCCACGCGGCGGTTGTCTTCCCATACCCAGAACTCCAGGTACTCGACGCGCGACAGGTCCACCCCCGTGGTCGACAGGGTCTGCGTGATGGAGCGCCAGCGCGTCGCCGCCATCGCATTGTTGCCGCTGCCGGGGCGCCGCCAGTTGGGGATGCTGCGCCCGCTGCGCGATTCGGCGAGGCCCATCATCGTGTCCGGCTTGAGCATGAGCCACAGCACCGGCTCGGCGGACTGAGCCTGGCCCACCAGGCGGATCGTCGGGTCGATCTGCTGGGGGAGGAACTGCACCAGCTGGCACTGCCCCGACTGATTGATGTTGCACGGCAGGCTCTGCCATGTCAGCGGCACGGCGGCCACCGTATCGAACCCCGCGAGCGGGATCCCGAATCCAGTGGCGCCGCGGCTCGACGACGGCACGCTGCCCCAGTGCCAGGCATTCTCATCGAGCGAGATGAAGCGCCCGGCGGATGCTTCGAATTCCTCCACGAACGCCTGCCCCAGCGGGTTGGGGCGAGGCTGGGACACGGCGACCTCGCCCGACACCGTAATGAAGGAAGGGGCGTCGCTCGTGCCGGGCAGCAGATTGGCGGCCCGCGTCAGCCACTCCGGCTGGAAATGCAGGTTCGTGCTCAGGCCGCCGATGAAGCTCGACGCCGGCTCGAACCCGAGCTGCGGGCGCGTGAACGCGGTCTGCTGCTTCTGAAACAGCCCGGTCAGGTAGATCTGGCCGACCTGCCCCAGATCGTAGCGGCCCGCGAGGCCGTAGATCGACGTCGGCGCCTGGACGAAGGACGCCCGCTCCTCGAATTGGGCCCGGATCGTGCCGGGGCTCGCGCCGAACAAGGAGTCGGGATTCTTGAAGGTGACCTGCCCCACCGAGTAATCGATCGTGTAGTCGACGTCCCGCGTGAGCAGCGTATTGCCGAGGTAGAGCTTTTCGCTGCCCTCCCGGATCTGGAAGCTGGACAGGGAGAGCGACCCCTTGTCCGCCGCCGAGGATGCGTCGGCGTGGAGCTTCAGGGTGAACAGCGAGGACGGGCCCTGGGTCGCGAGCAGCCCCCTGGGCGTCCGATACAGCGAGTCGTTGCGCTCGGCCGCCACGAGCCGGCTGGAATCGGCGAACGGCTGCAGGTGCGGGAAAATGGCGTAGTAATCGCGCACCGGGTTGGGCTGCGGATCACGGTCGCGCGGAAACAGGCGGTTGTATTGATCGAACGTGTTGGCATCGTTGGCGAGCGCCAACCCGAGACGCGCCAGGTACGTCTCGCTCGACCCTTCGGGCCGCTCGCGCTGATTCAACTGCAAAGACAGGATGATCCCGCTGCGGTCCAGCTCGCGGCCGCCCATGCGGTAGGCGGATCGAATCTCGAAGCGGAACGTCGGTGAGGCAGCCGTGACCCCGGGCCGCGGATCGTAGATCAGGCGCAGCGTGTCGACGTCCGCCGTGTCGGGATTCGCGGTCTGCGGAAACGTGCCGACGCACCGGCCGGTGCTGCAGTCCGCGACATCGCGTGGGATGTACGACACGGCCAGGTAATCGGCGGGATCGAGCCGGTTGGCGAGCGCGATCCAGGTGCCACTGGGATCGACGTAAAAGTCTTTGTTCTGCTGCAGGATCTCCCACTGGAACGGCCCGGCGCGCTCGCCGGAGCAGTCGACCGAGCGGAGACCAGGTCCACAGGCCACCGCCCGCACGCCGCCGATATTCTGGTTGGTGCCGCCGCCCGTCAGGGCGAGCGCCCGCACGCGGTACACGATCAACCCGTTGTCGGTGTGGAGCGAGTCAGCCAGCGGCGCCGTGACGAGCGTGAGAATGTCGATCGCCGGGAAGCCCGGCAGCGCGGCCGGGTCCACGACGAAGAAGAAACGCCCGGACTCGTAGTCCAGGTCGCGGAACTCGCGGTCGATCGGCTCGGTGGTAGTTTCGCCGACGCGGAAGGTACGATCCCGCACCACGTTTCCCTTCTGCTGCGCGTAGATGCCGCGCATCTCGAGCGCGCCGACCTGCGCCACCGCCTGCACGCCGAAGTTGTTCGCGGGAATCGCCGCGCTGATGAAGCGCGAGCCCGGCGCCTGAAACGAGACGTTGCCCGCCTCCACCCGCCGCAGCACCTCGTCCTCCAGGCCTTCATACCAGACCTGCAGGTTGTTGTTGGCATCAAACTCGCGTTCGCTGTCGAAGTCCACGTTGACGTGCAGCCGCTGCCCCACGACACCGCCGGAGCGGATCGAGTACTGCGGGTTGGGGGTAATGGTGGGGAATCCCGCCTTGCATCCCGAGACGGCTTGCTGTCGCTCGAACGCATTGCAGCGCAGGTTGCGGAATTGATCGGCCTTCAGCTCGAAGCGCAGACGCAGATCCATGCCGAGATTGGCGAACTGGCCCAGCACGCCGGTAGGACCGGCCGCCTGGAACACCTGGGGACCGGCGGGCCCGGCCCCGCCCGACGCGGCGATGCGTGCCAGGGCGGCCGCGATCGACGTGTCGCCCGGCGCGAGGAGTGCGGAGGGGCTCGCGAGAGCCTCCCGCACCCGCCGCTCCCACGCCAGGGCCACGAGGGCCGGCGGCACGCGGCGGCCGAGACGGCCTCCCGGGGCGAGCGCGGGGTTCGGCGGCGGCGCGAGGGACGGAATGCTCGCGGGCACGACGAACGCCGGCGCTTGTCCAGAGCGTACGGGCTCCTGGGCAAGGACGAGCGAAGGAAGGAGCGAGAGAGTGAAAACCGCGAGCGAGGCGGGGAGCCGCATCCCTTGTAACGACTTGGAAGCCCGAATATAATGGCCGGACATCCCGTGCGCATCCTCAGCCGCTACCTGCTGCGTCAGCATCTGGCCCCGCTCAGCTTCGCGCTGTCCTCGCTCACCGCGCTGATGGTGTTGAACCAGGTGGCGAAGCGATTCCCCGAGCTGGTGGGGAAAGGACTGCCGTGGAGCGTGATCGCGGAAGTGTTCGTGCTGTCCGTTCCGTTCATCGTCGCCATGACGCTCCCGATGGCCATGCTGGTCGCGGTGCTTCACACCATGAGCCGGCTGACGGCGGACCACGAGATCACGGCGATGGCGGCGAACGGGATCAGCGTGAGCCGCATCGCGCGCCCGGTGCTCCTGGGCGCGGCGCTCGTGACCGTCGGCGCGTACTTGTGGAACGACCAGCTGCTGCCGCGCACCAATCATCGCCTCCGCACGCTGCTGGTGGACATTCAGCGCAAGAAGCCGTCATTCGCACTCAAGGAACAGGTGATCAACGAAGTCGTGCCGGATCAGTTCTTCCTGCGGGCGGCACGAATCGACCAGGCCACCAACCGGCTCCGGGACGTGACGATCTATGATTTGGGCGAGGCCGACCGCCGGCGCATCATCACAGCCGACAGCGGGCGCATGGCTTATACCCCCGGCCAATCCGATTTGTACCTGACGCTGGTGGACGGCGACATACAGGAAGTCCGGCGCGGCGACGACGCCCAGTTCAACCGCACCTTCTTTCATACCAACCACATCCGGGTGCGCGGCGTGTCCAACCAGCTGGTGCTCACCGGAGAGGACACTTACCGCACCGACCGCGAAATGACGATCTGCGACATGCGGCGGGCGGTGTCGGCGGCCCAGGACGACGTGAACAGCGCCCACCTCGACGCCGACGCCACCGTGGAGCGCGACCTGCGGACCCTGGCGGGCATGGCGCCGACCGTCAGCGCACCGCCCCCCGCGCCCGACACGAGCGGCGGGACGTACTGCCACCTGTGGCAACGGATCACCGGCTGGGCACTGCCCAAGATCGCGGGGGCGCAGACCGCCCAACAGCCGGGGGGGAGGCCCGGCGTCACTGTCCCCGCCCCCGCGCCACGACCGCCGACGCGCGTCGTGCTGGGCATCACCACCGGCGAGGACGAGCGCGCCCAGGGCGCCCAGCGGCGAGCGGCGGCATATCTCGTGGAGATTCACAAGAAGCTCGCGATTTCGGCCGCCTGCTTCGTGTTCGCGTTGCTCGGCATTCCGGTGGCGCTGCGGTTTCCGCGCGGCGGTCCCGGAATGGTGATCGGCGTCGGCGTGTTCGTGTTTGCTATCTACTATATCGGACTGATCGGGGGAGAGGATCTGGGGGATCGGTTGATCGTCTCCCCGTTCCTGGCGATGTGGGGGACCAATATCGTGTTCGGCCTCCTGGGGCTCGCCGGCTTGTGGGCAATGGTCCGCTCCAGCCCGACGCCGCGCGGCGGGGATTGGTCCGATGTGCGGCACGTGTTGTTC
>Ga0075421_100002901_pt1 | contig 20494 bp, 20 predicted proteins | sample SoiMetdeltSBSDD5_FD_75292 | JGI IMG/M metagenome (GOLD analysis project Ga0075421, IMG submission 75292) | Bulk soil microbial communities from a Populus tree surrounding site in Tennessee, USA - Soil MetaG P. deltoides SBSDD5 | ecosystem: Environmental > Terrestrial > Soil > Tree plantation... | reverse complement strand
GGGGCCCCGACATGGCCCCCACGCCCCCCGCCTTCGTCGCGCCCCGGCGTAGCCGTGGCGCTCGCTCATGAACGTGGGGGGCCCCGACATGGCCCCCACGCCCCCCGCCTTCGTCGCGCCCCGGCGTAGCCGTGGCGCTCGCTCATGAACGTGGGGGGCCCCGACATGGCCCCCACGCCCCCGCCTTCGTCGCGCCCCGGCGTAGCCGTGGCGCTCCTCTATATCGCTCGCGGGCGCACGGTATACTCGCCGCACGTAGTGAGGAGGTCGGTATGCGACTCGTGTTCTTCGATGATTTCAGGCTCGGCGTGCTGCAGGGCGACGGCGTGGTCGACGTGTCGGAGGCGGTTCGGGACATCCCGCACACCGGCGCGCACGACGTCATCAACGGCGTCATCGCGCGCTTCGGCGAGTATCGCGGACGCCTGGAAGCGGCCGCGACGCGCGGCGCCGCCGTGCCCGTGACGCGCGTGCGTCTCCGGCCGCCGCTCCCGCGGCCGGCGAACATCGTCTGCATGGCCGTGAACTACATGGAGGACGGCACGCGCAGCGAGCCGGCGCCGATCAACGCCTTCATGAAGTCGCCCGGCGCGATCATCGGCCCGGGCGAGACCATGGTGCTGCCCGACGTGCCGGCCACGATCTTCGAGGGCGAGGCCGAGGTGGCCGTGGTCATCGGCCGTCGCGCCTCGCGCGTCAGCGCCGCCGAGGCGATGAGCTACGTGTTCGGCTACACGAACTTCATCGATGGCTCGGCGCGCGGTCTGCTGCCGACCGGCAATACCTTCTACCAGATGAAGTCACGGGACACGTTTGCCCCCATCGGTCCCGCGCTCGTCACGGCCGACGAGGTGCCCGACCCGCATCGGCTGCAGATCCGGCTGTCGGTGAACGGCACCGTGAAGCAGAATTTCAACACGAGCGACATGGCGCACAAGATCCCGCGCTGCATCGAATGGGTGACCTCGATCCATACCCTCGAGCCCGGCGACATCGTGGCCACGGGCACGAATCACCGCGGCCTCAGCGCATTCATGAACGACGACGTCATCGAGCTGGAGACCGAGGGGCTGGGGCGGCTGTCGTTCACCGTGCGGGACGATCTCAAGCGGACGTGGTCACGCGAGACGCGCCTCGACCGACAGCAGAAAGGCCAGGAGGGGACGACGCCGCAGCTGAGCGGCAAGTACGCGAGGTAGTCCCGGCGGCCATGCGCATCGCGACCTGGAACGTGAACTCGCTGAAGGCGCGACTGGACAAGGTCGCCTGGTGGCTCACGCGCGCGCAGCCGGACGTCCTGTTGATGCAGGAGACGAAGCTCGCCGACAAGGACACGCCGGTGGACACCTTCCGCGCCGCGGGCTACGACATAGCTCATCATGGCCAGGGGCGCTGGAACGGCGTGGCCATCGCCAGCCGCGTTGGTATCAAGGACGTCATGACCAACTTCGGCGAGCCCCTGCGCCCCGATGCGACGCCCGACGTATCGGACGACGAGCCGATGGCCGAGGCCCGGATGATGTCGGCCGTGTGTGACGGAATACGGGTCGTGACGATCTATGCGCCGAACGGCCGCGTCGTCGATTCGCCGTTCTATCACGCCAAGCTCGGCTGGCTCGAGCGCCTGGCGCGCTGGTTCGCCGCCACCCGGGATCCGGGCGAGCCGCTGATCCTCGGCGGCGACTTCAACATCGCCCCCGAGGATGCCGACGTCTGGGATCCCGCCGCCTGTCACGGCGGGACGCACGTCTCGCCGCCGGAGCGCCAGGCGTTCGCGCGGCTCTGCCAGTGGGGGCTGGTCGACGCTTATCGTTTACGTCATCGGGAGCCCGCTCGCTATACTTGGTGGGACTATCGTGCGGGGAACTTCCACAAGAATTTTGGAATGCGGATCGATCATCTGCTCGTGACGTCGAGCATCGCGGCGCGCGTCGTGGCCGCGGAGATCGACCGTGAGGCGCGCAAGGGCAAGCCGGTCCCCTCGGACCACGCGCCTCTCGTCATCGACGTCGATACGCCGGGATTGCCGTTCGATCCCGGATGGAGGACGACGTGACACGCCGCAAAGCCGGGCGAGGCAAGAAGCGGAAAGTCCCCGCCACTCACACCGACGACAATCATCATCACGCGGCGACGATCGAGCGGCGCGTGCACCCGCGCGTCCCGGTGTCCTGGCCGGTGCGACTGTGGGTCGACGGCTCCGTCGTGGCCGGGCGCACCGTCGACGTGAGCGCGCAGGGACTCTGTGTCGTGCTGAGCGCCCGCCCCGACCACATCGACGTCGGCGGCTCGTACCGTGTCGACATCATCATGGGCCCCAAGCACGAGGTCAGCGTCAGTGCGGAGGTGCGCTACCTCGCCGATGCGGTGGTCGGCTTGCGGACGAAGCAGCGGCTGAAGCTCGTCTAGCGCTTCGCCGGCTGGCGATCGATGAAGCGCACGGCGGCCTGGCGTCCGGCCTCCTGCGCGGCCCGTTCGTTCTGCGACGTGGCGTTGAAGGGCACGAGTTGCCCTTCCTTCATCTCCGTCTCGCCCGGCGCCCAGACCTCCACCAGCGCGGACCAGGCGCGCCCCGTCGGCCGCGTCGTCACGAGGATCCTCCAGTCCTTGTACTCGGTCTCGAGCGGTCTCATGAGGTGCGACTATATCGCACGCCCGGCCGACCGATCATCTCGTGCGATACACGACCAGCCGATCGGCGCCCGACTCCGGCGCCCACACCTCTCCCGGCCGTCCCAGGATCTGCCGGACGTTGGCGCCGTGCTTGTCGCTCGGAAACATGTCGAATTGTTCACGGCCCGGATCGAAGCGAACGATCGCGTTGGCCGTCCAGTCGCTCAGCCAGACGACGTCCTTGTCGTCGACGTAGACCGCATAGGCCCGGGGCCGGTCGCCCGGGAGCTTCCAGGTCTTCCAGCTCCCCGCCTTCGGATCGAAGCGGCTCACGTTACCGGAGTTCCATTCACTGACCCAGATCCTTCCGCCCGAGTCCGACCAGACGCGACGTGCGCCCTGGTTCTTCGTCGGCGGCTCGATCACCGTCGCGGCCCCCGTCTCGACGTTGACGCGCGCGATGTGGCTGCCGGCCAGCGAGGCGTAGTACACGTCGCCCTCCGGGGTCGTGGCGATGCCATAGGGCCCGCGGCCGCGGGGCGCGTCCCAGACTTGCATCTCGCCCGTTTTCGGATCGAGCCGACCATAGACGCCGTTCTGGCCGGTGAACCAGATTCGACCGCGCTTGTCGAACGTCGCCGTGTTGAGATTGACGTAACCCCGGCCTTCCGGCAGCGGCCAGCTCTTGACTTCCCGCGTCCGTGGATCGACGCGAACGATGGCATTGAGGCCGCTGTCCGTGACCCACGGCGCGCCGTCCGGTCCGATGATGACCCCGTGCGGTGAGGACCCGCGTCCGAGCGACACGAGATCGACCTTGCCGCTCGCGGAGTCGAGCCGGCCAAGCTGACCGCTGCGCTGAGCCGTGTACCAGGCCTTGCCCTCGGCGTCGACGGCCACGTCATGGGGATAGCCGCCGCCGGCCGGAAGCGGGAACGCCTCCACGCCGACGTCGGCACGAGCGGTCGCGCCGAACAGCAGCGCGAGGAGCGCGGTCAGGAGCAGGCGACGCATCGGCAGCCCTCCTCTGTGGTGTCGATCGAGTGTACACTTCGCGCCATGCGAGACCTCGCCAAGCGCCTCGACGCTCTCTGCGACCCGCTGCCGTTCCAGACCACGTGGTTCCTCAAGGACTGGCGCACCGGCGCCACGGCCGATCGCCTGGGCGATCTGCCGGTGCCCTCGGCGAGTACCCGCAAGATCTCCATCCTGATGGCGACGCTGGCCGCCGTGCATGCGGGCAAGCTGGCGCTCGAGCAGAAAGTCACGATGGAGGCGCGCTACCAGGACAACGACTCGGGCACGTTCCAGCATCTGACGCCGGGGTTCTGGATCACGCTCCGCGACGCGCTCGTGATGATGATCATCGTCAGCGACAACACCTGCACGGGTGCTGTCGTCGACCTCGTCGGGCTCGGTCCGCTCCAGCGCTACTGCGAGGCCATCGGCTTGAAGTCGACGATCCATCGCTTCGGTATTCCGCCGCGACTCGGGCCGGATCACTCGCTCGAGCAGGTGACGACGACCACGCCGCGCGATCAAGGCCTGCTGCTGGAGTTGATCTTCCAGGGCACCACCGACGCGGCCGTGGCCGCCCGACTCGGCTGCACGCCGGCCCTCTGTCAACTCGGCCTGGACATTCTCACCTGGCAGAAGCTCAAGACCCGGCTCCCGTCCTTGCTGCCGGCGGGGACGAAGATCGCGCACAAGACGGGCACGGGCGCGCGGGGGTTCATGGACGCCGGCATCGTGTTCAAGGACGACCAGCCGCTGTTCATCCTGACGGCGTACACCGACCGCGTGCCGGCCGCGCTGCCCGACGGCACGCCGGGCTTCGCCGCCGCCGCCCAGGTCATCGGCCGCATGGCGCGTGTCTGCTGGGACGCGCTCGGCTCACCCGTCATCTGAACGCGTTCGAGGAAGGGAGAACTGCGTGAGCGGCCACGGGCACGACCATTCTCACGACGATGACCACGATCACGAGCCTGGCGTGCACGGCGCGCCGCTCACCGACACGCAGCTGCGCGTGCGCGCGCTCGAGTCCTTGCTGGTCGACAAGGGTCTGGTCGATCCCAAGGCGCTCGACAGCCTCATCGACACATACGAGACGAAGGTGGGGCCGCGCAACGGCGCTCGCGTGGTGGCCAAGGCGTGGGTCGATCCGGCGTTCAAGCAGCGCCTCCTGAGCGATTCCACGGAGGCCATCGCGGAGCTCGGTTACATCGGACGGCAGGGCGAAGATATGGTCGTGCTCGAGAACACGCCGAAGGTCCACAACATGGTCGTATGCACGCTGTGCTCCTGCTATCCGTGGCCGGTGCTCGGGCTGCCCCCCGTCTGGTACAAGTCCGCGCCCTATCGCTCGCGCGCGGTCATCGACCCGCGCGGCGTGCTGCGCGAGTTCGGCGTGCAGATCGGCGACGACGTCGAGGTCCGCGTCTGGGACAGCACCGCGGAGCTGCGCTATCTGGTGCTACCGGAGCGCCCGCCGGGGACCGACGGCATGAGCGAAGACGAGCTGGCGACCCTCGTGACCCGAGACGCGATGATCGGCGTGGCCAGGGTGAAAGGACCGCGGGGATGAACGGCGTCCATGACATGGGCGGCATGCACGGCATGGGCCCGATCGTTGCCGAACGCGACGAGCCGGTCTTCCACCACGGCTGGGAGAAGCGCGTGCTCGCCATCGCGCTTGCGACCGGGTTCCTCCGCCGCTGGAACATCGACATGGGCCGCTTCACCATCGAGCAGATGCCCGCCGTCGAGTACCTGCGGGCGAGCTACTACGAGAGGTGGCTCTATCGTACGGAGCGGCTGCTCGTCGAGCGCGGGTTGCTGACCGCGCAGGAGCTGGCTTCGGGCCGCGCCGACGGCAAGCCGCCCGCCGTGCGCGCCTTGCCGCCCGAGCAGGTGCAGACAGCGCTGCGTGGTCGACGCGCGGCGCGCATGGACGATGGCCTCAAGACGCCCACGTTCAAGGCGGGCGATCGGGTGCGCGCGCGAAATTTCCATCCGACGCATCACACGCGCCTGCCACGGTATGCACGGGGAAAGATCGGCGTCGTCGATCGCGATCATGGGGTGTTCATCCTGCCGGACGAGCACGCGACCAGCGGGACGAAGGTGCCGTCGCATTGCTACGCCGTTCGCTTCGAGGGGCGCGAGCTCTGGGGTCCGGACGCCGGGCCGCGCGACGCCGTCTACATCGACCTCTTCGACGAATATCTGGAGCCCGCGGAGATGCACTCGTGATCCCCAGGCGCGCCCCGGCTGCTACGCCGGGGCATGTCCGAGAGACCCGGGGTCTGGGGGCCATCTCGGGGCCCCCAGTCGAAATGGACGCGCTGCCCGCCATTCCCCGCGACGCCGACGGTCCCGTCTTCCGCGCGCCCTGGGAGGCGCAGGCCTTTGCCATGGCCGTCACGCTTCACGAGCGCGGCCACTTCACCTGGAAGGAGTGGGCCACCCGCCTCGCCGACGAGATCGCCGCCGCTCGCGCGGCCGGCGAACACGACGACGGCAGCCGCTACTACTATTACTGGCTCGCCGCGCTGGAGAAGCTCGTCGCCGAGAAACGCCTGATCAAAGCCGACGAGCTGGCGGCGCGCAAAGACGAGTGGGACCGCGCCGCTCGCGAAACACCGCACGGCCAGCCGATCGAGCTCCCCGGCCGCGGCTAGAGTCGCGTTGCGCGTGCGGTCCGGCTCATCGTTGCTACGCTGACAGGCGCTCGTCCGTTGTCGATTTGCGTGGTCGACGGGGCATACAGGGCCCGCCGGCCCCGTCACCCGGCCTCGCGTCAACGCGCTACGCGCCTCAGCCGAGCCGGTTCTCTTCGCGCAGCCGGACGAGCGAGCGGTCGAAGGCGTCGACCATCGCGTCGACGTCTTTGTCGGTCATCGCGCCGTTGAGCCAGCCGTGGGCGGCGCCGCGGCTGTAGTCGACACCGTTGATCAGCATCGCAAGATGAAGCGCGCCGCCGATGGGACCCATGCCGCGGTCGAGGCGAGCGGTGTCGGCGGTGTAGTTGTGGAGGCCGAGCTCGGTGGCGTCGGCGCCGAGGTGGATGCGGAAGACCGAGGACGCGCCGTAGACGACGCCGGGGACGCCGCGCGTCTTGAGGATCTGGTTCATGCCGTCGCGGACGCGGTCGCCGAGGCGGTTGAGCTCGCGCTGGACCTCGCCGGTCTTCAAGATCTCCAGGGCGGCGACGCCGGCGGCGGCCACCAGCGGCGTGCCGCTATACGTGCCCTGATCGGCGACCCGCTGTGTGCGGTCACGCTTGGCGTCGCCGGCGAAGGCCACGCGGTCCAGGAGGTCAGCCCGCCCGGTGAGGGCTGCGCCCGGCAGGCCGCCCGCGACCGCCTTGGCCAGGCACGTCAGGTCGGCGGTGACGCCGAAGTACTCCTGGGCGCCGCCGGCCGCCATGCGAAAGCCCGTGACCACCTCGTCGAAGACGAGCACGACGCCGCGCTCGCGCGTGAGCTCGCGCAGCGCGCGCAGGAACGCGGGATTGGTCGGCACGACCATGGAGCGGGCGCCCGCCGGCTCCAGGATGACGGCGGCCACCGGGTGCTCGTCGAGGAGCTCGCGCACGTGGGCGAGATCGTTGTTGCGCGCCACCAGCGTCGTGGACAGCGTGGACGGCGGCACCCCGGCCGAGACGGGAATCTCGAATGGGTCCTTGACGGCAGCCATGACGGCGTCGTGCAGTCCGTGGAAGTGGGCCTCGAACTTCACGATGTGCTGGCGGCCCGTGGCCGCGCGCGCCACGCGGATGGCGAGCGCGGTCGTCTCGGTGCCCGTCATCATGAAGCGCACGCGCTCGGCCCCCGGCACGATGGAGCAGATCAGCTCCGCCCAGCGCACTTCGAGCTCCGAGCAGGCGCTGTAGTGCGTGCCGAGCCGCGCCTGCTCGAGGATCGCCTTCTGCACGGCGGGGTGATTGTGGCCAAGCATCAGCGCGCCATGGCCGCTCCAGCAATCGACGTAGCGGTGACCGTCGACGTCCCACTTGTACGCGCCGTCCGCGCGCGCGACGTAGAACGGAAACGGCGCGAAGGCGCGGCCGTCGTGGGCCACACCGCTGGGCATCCGGGCGGCGGCGCGCGCGTGCAGCGCGCGCGACTTCGGGCGGGCGTCGGCGTACTCCTGTTCGATGGTCGTCATGCGCGCTAGGATAGCACCATGAAAATCACGGCGATCGACACGTTCACGCTGCGCATCCCGACCGTCAAGCCCATCGCCCTTGACTTGCCGGAGCACCGGCTGGTGATCGCGCGCATCCATACCGACGCCGGCCTCGACGGCCTCGGCTACTCGCTCGTCTTCGGCGGCGCCGGCTCCGAGGCCGTCGAGGCCTACACGCGCCGGCTGGCCGCCTTGCTGGTGGGTGACGATCCGGCGCTCGTCGGCAAGCTCTGGGACAAGCTGTTCCGCGCCGACCGGGGCTTTCGGCGGGTGGGGATCGCCGGCTACGCGGTGGCGGCGCTCGACATCGCACTCTGGGACATCGCGGGCAAGGCCGCCCGGCTGCCGCTCGCGCGCCTGTGGGGAGCCCACACCGACCGGGTCGCCGCCTACGGCAGCGGCGGCTGGGGAACGTACACGGTGGACGATCTGATCGGGGAGGCGAAGCGCTACGCGGCGATGGGCTGCCGCTACTACAAGATGAAGATCCACCACCCCGATCCGCGGGAGAACCGCAAGCGCGTGGAGGCGGTGAAGAAGGCTCTCGGCGAAGGCGTTCGCATGATGGTCGACGTCAACCAGAAGCTCGACGTCGCCGGCGCCATCCGCCAGGCCCAGCTGCTCGAGGATCTCGATCTGGTCTGGTACGAGGAGCCGGTGCTCGCCGATGATCTTGCGGGCTGCGCCGACGTGGCGCGCGCCATCAAGATCCCCGTGGCCACCGGCGAGAACAACTACACGCGCTTCGAGTTCCGCGAGGCCATCGAGCGCCGCGCGGCCACCTATCTGATGCCGGACGTCTGCCGCGCCAACGGCTTCAGCGAGATGCTGCGCATCGGCGCGCTGGCGGCCGCCCACCAGGTCGCGGTGTCGCCGCACGTCGTCCACGAGCTGTCCGTGCATCTCGCGGCGGTGATGCCGAACGCGTTCCTCGTCGAGTTCATCGACTGGACGCCCGCCGATCTCTTCGAGGGCATGCCGCGCTGCGAGGACGGCGCCTTCCGCATCTCGGACCGTCCGGGCCACGGCATTGCGCTGGCGCCGGATGCGGAGAAGAAATACCGGATGCCCTGAGGTCCGTCACTCCACGCGAAAGACGCAGTCGCGCGGCAACCGCCGGATCGACGTCTGACCGCAGAGTGCCATGGCGATGCGAAGCTCCTGCCGGAGCAGGCTCAGCGCGGCTGCCACGCCGTCGGCGCCGTCGACGGCCAATCCCCAGAGGGCGGTGCGGCCGACGGCCACAGCGCGCGCACCGAGCGCCACGCCCTTGAGGACGTCGGTGCCGCGATTGAACCCGCCGTCGACGATGATGTCGGCGCGGCCGTTCACGGCATCCGCGATCGCCGGGAGCGCGTCGATGGACGCCTGCGTGCTGTCGAGCTGCCGACCGCCGTGGTTCGAGACCCAGATCAGCCGCACGCCCGTCTCGACGGCGCGCAGCGCGTCGCGCGCGGTCATCACGCCCTTGAGACCGATCGGCAGCCGCGTGGTCTTCATGAGGAACTCGACATCCGTCCACGTGAGGCGCGTCGGATAGTCGGGATCCGGGCCGCGCGGGTTCGGCGCCTTGGCCATGGCCTCGCGGGGGCTCCAGCGCGCGGCGATGTCGCGCTCGCGGCGGCTGTACACCTGCACGTCGACGGTGAGGCAGACGGAGAGATAGCCGGCCGCTTCGACGCGCGCCAGATAGTCCGTGACCCACGCGCGGTCACCGAAGTGATAGAGCTGGAACATCTTCGGGCCCTTGCTGGCCGCCGCCACGGCCTCCACCGAGAATCCGGTGGCGCCGCTGAGGAACTGCAGCGTGTCGGCACGCTCGGCGCCGCGCCCCATCTCCACGTCACCCTCGTCGTGGAACAAGATGAGGCCGCCCATGGGGGCGATCACGACGGGCCATGAGAGCGGGACGCCGAGCAGACTGGTCGTGGTGTCGCGCTCGCGGGCGTCCACCAGGATGTCCTGGCGAATGGCCAGGCGCTGGATGGCGCGGCGGTTGCGACGGAGCGTCGTTTCCGTTTCGGCGCCGCCATCGCCGAAGTTGAACACTTCGCGCGGCAGCCTGGCGCGCGCTTCACGGCGGAACTCCGGCAAGGTCACCAGCGGTCGGGTCACGGCTGTCCTCCTCGGCGTCGGGCGACGTGCTGCTCCATCTCCTCGAGCGTGCGCGGCCAATCCGCCTTCAGCAGCCGCGACAGGGCGCGATCGGCGAGCAGGCGGCCGCCGGTCTGGCACGTCGGACAGTAGTTCGTCTCGTTCTCGGCGTGGACGATGCGCTGCACGGGCGAGCCGCAGTCCGGACACGGCTCGCCGTAGCGGCCGTGCACGGCCATGCCCTCGCGGAACGCGGTGACGCCCTCGGGGAATGCGCCCGCGGCCTCACGACGCAGCCGCTCGATCCAGTCGGCGAGCGTGGCGCGCGTCGCGTCGAAGAGCCGCGCGATCTCGGCGTCGCCGAGCTGGCGCGTGAGCTTCACCGGCGACAGCCGCGCGCGGTGCAGGATCTCGTCGCCGTAGGCGTTGCCGATGCCGCTCAGCACGCGCGGGTCGGTCAGCGCGCGCTTGAGCGTGTGGCTCTCGGCGGTCAGGGCGGCGCGAAAGCTCGCCACGTCGATGTCGAAGACCTCGAGACCGCCCGGATCGTGCTCCCGAAGGGCCGCGTCGCCGCGCACGAGGTGGATCGCCGCGCGCTTCTTCGTGCCGGCCTCCGTCATCAGCACCGTGCCCGTGGAAAAGTCCAGCGCCGCCAGACCGATCTTGCCCGGCACCCTGGCTCCGGCCGTCTTCCAGTGCAGCCGGCCGGCGATCATCAAATGGATGACGACGAACCGCTCGCCGACCAGCGTGATGACGATCCGCTTGCCGAGCCGCCGCACGCCGGTCACCTCGCGCCCGACCACCTCCGCCAGGGGTGGATCGACCGAGCGCAGCACGAACGGCGTCGCCAGACGCAGGCGCTCGAGCCGGGCGCCGGTGATGCGTTCGCGCAAGGCCTCGACATACACGGTGACGTCCGGAAGCTCGGGCACGGCACCGGCATCTTCTCACGGGTACAATGGCGAGCCTATGACCCCGCTCCTGGAGGCGCGTCAGCTCGTCAAGTCGCTGGGCGGCCGTCGCGTCGTCGACGGCGTCGACCTCGAATGCCGCCGTGGTGAAATCCTCGGGCTTCTCGGACCGAACGGCGCCGGGAAAACCACGACGCTCCGCATGCTGTACGGATTCCTGCGACCCGACGGTGGCACGATTCGTTTCGACGGCCTGGACGCGGGCGCGGACCTCGCGCGCGTGAAGCGCGACCTCGGCGTCTGCACGCAGGACGACACGTTCGACGCCGATTTCAGCGTCGCGCAGAACCTCACGATCGCCGCCCGCTACTTCCGTCCCGGTGTGCCCGCCCTGCGGCGGCGCGTCGACGAGCTGCTGGATCGCTTCGGGCTCCGCGCGTATGCCGCGATGCGACCCGAGACCCTCTCCGGCGGATTCAAGCGGCGCTTGATGATCGCCCGCGCGCTCGTGCACCGGCCGCGCCTGCTCTTCCTCGACGAGCCGACGACGGGGCTCGACCCGCAGGCGCGCATGGCGGTCTGGGATCTGGTGGACGGGCTACGCGTCGACGGACTCGGCATCGTCCTGACCACTCACTACATGGACGAGGCGGAGCGTCTGAGCGACGCGCTCACGGTGCTGGCGCAAGGCCGCGTGGTGGCGCACGGGACGCCGAAGACGGTCCTCGGCGACGCGCTCGGCGAGCACGTCGTCGTCGTGTCGGCCGCCGCGGCGGAGGTGGTCGGCGTGGCGACGTGGCTCCGCGACCGAGCGCTGGATGCTCCGGTCGGCGTGCTCGGCGAGTGGCACCTGCCGCTGCGCGCCGAGGCGCTGGCCGACTTCGCGCGCGCGTTTCCCAGTCTCCGGTACGAGGTACGGGCGCCCACGCTCGACGATCTCTTCCTCAAGCTCGCGCTGGTGTGATGCGCTGGCTCATGGCCGCCTTCGAGTGGCAGAGCCGCGCCGTGGTGGAGCGCCACCTGCGCGTGCACCTGCGCAACTGGCACACGGCCTTCCTGCCGCCGGCGCTCGAGCCCGTCACGAGCCTGCTGGCGTTCGGCCTCGGGCTTGGCAGCTATGTGGGCGCCCTGGCGTGGCGCGGTCGCGAGGTGCCCTACCTCTCCTTCATCGCGCCGGGCATGCTCGCCTACACGACGTTCATGACGGCGATGTTCCAGTCGCTGTACGCGGCGTTCATCCGGATGCACTTCCAGAAGACCTGGGAGGGACAGCTCACCACGCAGGTCGAGCTCCGCCACGTCGTCTGGGGTGAGGTGCTGTGGGCGGCCCTGCTGACGACGATCTACGCGAGCATCGTGGCCATGGTGCTGGCGGCGTGCCGGCTGCTTGGATTCCTCGACGTGTCGCTGGCGTGGCTCCCGGCGCTGCTGCCGGTGATCTTCGTGGCCGCCTGCGCCTTCTCCGCGCTCGGCCTGCTGTTCACGGCGCTCATCCCGACCATCGATCACATGAATCTGCCGATCTTCCTCTTCGTGCTGCCGCTGGCGCTCTTCTCGAACACCTACTTCCCGCTCGAGCATCCGGTCGCCCGCGGCATCAGCGCCGTCAACCCGGTCTATCACCTGGCCGAGGGTCTGCGCGGTGTCCTCGTCGGCGGCGGGGCGGCACCCCACGTGCTCGTGGCGGCGGCGCTCAGCGTCGCGATGCTCGCGGTGCTCGTCCCGCTCGACCTGCGGCTGCTGAGCCGGCGGGTGCTGGGCGAATGACTCCGGAGCCGCCGGTCGCCAAGCGTCGGCCGCACATCACCGAGATTCACGGAGACCGGCTCGTCGACGAGTATCACTGGCTGCGCGAGAAGGACCACCCCGACGTCACCGCGTATCTCCACGCCGAGAACACCTACACCGACGCCGTCATGAAGGAGACGGAGGCGTTCCAGCAGGCGCTCTACGCCGAGATGCTCGCGCGAATCAAGGAAGACGACGTGAGCGTGCCGTACCGTCGCGGCCGCCACTTCTACTACGCGCGCACCGAGACGGGCAAGCAGTATCCGATCTACTGCCGCAAGGCGGAGCGGCTCGAGGCGCCCGAGCAGATCGTGCTGGATCTCAACGCGCTGGCGGCCGGACATGCCTTCTTCTCGCTCGGCGCCTACACGGTCAGCGACGACGGCCGCTGGCTCGCCTACTCGACCGACGTCACCGGCTTTCGCGAGTTCACGCTGGCCATCAAGGACCTCGACACCGACACGCTGCTCGACTTCCGCGTGGAGAAGGTCGCCTCGGTGGCGTGGCCCGCGGATTCCGGCGTGCTCTTCTACGCGACGGAGGACGAGGCCAAGCGGCCGTATCGGGTCTGGCGCCATCGCGTGCACGCCGATGCGCGGGAGCTGATCTTCGAGGAGGCCGACGCGCTGTTCCGCGTCGGCGTCGGCCGCTCGCGGAGTCTCGCCTGGCTGTTCATGGCGTCGCGCTCGTTCCAGTCGAGCGAATGGCACTGCTTGCCGGCCGGCGCCATCGACGGCAGCTGGCGGATGGTGCATCCGCGCGAGAAGGAGCACGAGTACGACGTCGATCATCGCGGAGACCGCTTCTGGATCCGGACCAACGGCCAGGGCGGACGGAACTTCCGGCTGGTCACCGCGCCCGTGGACACGCCGTCGGCGGAACACTGGACGGAGGAGATCCCGCACCGTGACGAGGTGATGCTCGAGGAGCTAGACCTGTTCGCCCACCACGCCGTGATCCACGAGCGGGAGGATGGATTGATCCGTCTGCGCGTGCTGGATCTCGACACGGGCGACTCGCATCACGTCGCCTTCCCCGAGCCGACCTATGAGGTCAGCGCCGATGCCAACGCCGAGTTCGACGTCCGGACGTATCGATTCCGCTACCAGTCGCTGGTCACGCCGGCCTCCGTGTACGACTACACGCTCGACACGCGGGTGCTGACGCTGCTGAAGCAGACACCGGTGCTCGGCGGCTACGATCCGGCCCGCTATCGGTCGGAGCGGCGCTACGCCGTCGCCGCCGACGGCACGCGGGTGCCGATCTCGCTCGTGCATCATGCCGATTTCGCGCCGGACGCCACCCGTCCGATGCTGCTCACGGGCTACGGCGCCTACGGCCTGCCCTACCCGGTGACGTTCTCGTCGAATCGCTTGAGCCTGCTCGACCGCGGGGTCAGCTTCGCCATCGGCCACATCCGCGGCGGCGGCGAGAGCGGCAAGCGCTGGCACGACGCCGGCCGGTTGAAGCAGAAGCCGAACACCTTCGATGACTTCATCGCCGTCGGCGATCACCTGGTGGCGAGCCAGTACACGAGCCACGCGCGTCTGGTGATCGAGGGCGGGAGCGCGGGGGGGCTCCTCATCGGCGCCGTGGTGAACCGGCGGCCGGACCTGGCCACGGCGGCCGTGCTGCGCGTCCCGTTCGTCGACGTGATCAATACCATGCTGGACGAGTCGCTACCGCTGACCGTCGGCGAGTTCGAGGAGTGGGGCAACCCCAAGGAGCGCGCCTACTACGACGTCATCAAGACTTATTGCCCGTACACGAACCTCGGCGCCCGGCGCTACCCGCGGCTGCTCGTGAAGACATCGCTGCACGACAGCCAGGTGATGTACTGGGAGCCGGCCAAGTACGTGGCGAGGATGCGCTTCGTCGCGCCCGACACCTCCGTCATCTTCAAGATCAACATGGCGGCCGGCCACGGTGGCGCCTCCGGGCGGTACGACTACTTGCGGGAGATCGCCTTCGACTTCGCCTTCACGCTCACGACGCTCGGGAGACCTTCATGAAGGTCGCGCGCCTCGACACGCTGCATGCGGACGCCGGCAAGGGCAACTTCGACTTCCTCAAGCTCACCGCCGAGGACGGCCTCGTCGGCTGGAGCGAGTACAACGAGACGTTCGGCGGTCACGGCGTCACGGCGGCCATCGAGGGACTGGCGCCGCTGCTGATCGGCAGGGATCCGCACGCCTACGAGGCGATCGTGGCCGCGATGTACGCAGCGCGGCGGCAGGCCCCGGGCGGGATCGTGCAGCAGGCGATCGCAGCCATCGAGAACGCGCTGCTCGATCTCAAGGCGAAGGCGCTCGGCGTGCCGGTCTACGAGCTGTTCGGCGGACCGCAGCGCGACCGCCTGCGGCTCTACTGGTCGCACTGCGGCTCCTTCCGCCTCGGGCTCTCGAAGGAGATGCAGATTCCACCGGTGCGGAGCCTCGACGACGTGGTGGCCCAGGGCAGGGAAGTCGTGGCCCGGGGCTACACGGCGCTGAAGACGAACATCTTCGTCTTCGACGACGGGCCGCCGCACATGCACATGCCCGGCTTCGCGCGGAGCGGCCCGGAGTTCCCCTCGCTCAACGCCGAGCGCCGCCTCATGACCGCCCTGCGCGATCAGCTCGCCGCATTCCGGGAGGGCGCCGGCGCCGAGACCGACCTCCTCGTCGACCTGAACTTCAACTTCCGCACCGAGGGCTTCGTGAAGGCGGCGCGCGCGCTCGAGCCGTTCGATCTCTTCTGGGTCGAGATCGACTCGTTCGACGCGGCCGCGCTCCACTACGTCCGCTCGCGCATCCCGATGCCGCTGGCCTCGTACGAGAGCCTCTACGGCCGCCGCGGCTATCGGCCGTTCTTCGAGGCGCAGGCCGCGGATGTGGCGATCATCGACGCGCCCTGGAACGGTGTGGCCGAATCGCTGAAGATCGCGGCCATGGCCGATACCTATGAGGTCAACGTGGCGCCGCACAACTTCTACGGACACCTGTGCACCCTCATGAACGCCCACTGGTGCGCGGTGGCGCCGAACTTCCGGATCATGGAGATCGACGTCGACAACGTCCCGTGGTTCGACGAGCTCTACACCGTCAAGCCGGCCATCAAGGACGGCTACCTGCACGTGCCCACCACGCCGGGCTGGGGGACCGAGGTCAACGAGGCCGGCGTGAAGGCTCACCCGCCCAGGAGACTCGGATGAAGATCGCGCGCGTCGAGCACCTGCACGCGGACGCCGGCCAGCGGAACTTCGATTTCCTGAAGATCTCCAGCGACGATGGCCTCGTCGGGTGGAGCGAGTACAACGAGTCGTTCGGCGGACTCGGCGTGTCCGCGGTGATCGACGGGCTTTCACCGGCGATCGTCGGCAGGGATCCGCGCGCCTACGAGGCCATCGTCACCCACCTTTACGCCGTCCGCCGGCAGGCCGCCGGCGGTGTCGTGCAGCAGGCGATCGGCGCCATCGAGAACGCGCTGCTCGACCTCAAGGCGAAGGCCCTCGGCGTGCCCGTGTACTCGATGCTCGGCGGCCCCGTGCGCGAGCGCATCCGCGCGTACTGGTCGCACTGCGGAACGTACCGGATGTCGTGGTGGAAGGACATGCAGCTGCCGCAGGTGAAGAGTCTTCACGATGTGGTGAACGTCGGCAAGGAGGCGCGCGAGAAAGGGTGGACGGCGCTCAAGACGAACCCGATGGTGTTCGACGTGGCCGAGCCGTATCAGCACGCGCCGGGCTTCGCGCGCCGTGGGCCAGGCTTCCCCGAGCTGAACGCCGACCGCAAGGTGCTCGACAACGTCCGCCAGCAGCTGGCCGCCTTCCGGGAGGGCGCCGGCACGGACATCGACATCCTGGTCGACCTGAACTTCAACTTCAAGACGGAGGGCTTCTTGAAGATGGCGAAGGCCATGGAGCCGTTCGACATCTTCTGGGTCGAGATCGACACGCGCGATCCGAAGGCGCTGCACTACATCCGGTCGCGCACGACGATCCCGGTGGCCTCGTGCGAGTGCCTCTTCGGCCGGCGCGACTACCGCCCGTACTTCGAGCAGCAGGCGGTGGACGTGGCGATCATCGACACGCCATGGAACGGCGTGGCCGAGTCGGTGAAGATCGCGAACATCGCGGAGGCGTACGAGGTCAACGTGGCCCCGCACAACTTCTACGGCCACCTGGCGACCATGATGAACATCCACTTCTGCGCCGTCGTGCCAAACCTCCGGATCATGGAGATCGATCCCGACGTCGTGCCGTGGTACGACGAGCTTGTCACCGTGCCGCCGGTCTTCAAGGAGGGTCATCTCCTGCTGCCCACGGGACCGGGCTGGGGCACCGAGGTCAACGAGGCGGCCGTGCAGGCGCATCCGCCGCGACGCCCCGCCCATCTGTCTCAGGCCACCCACGGAACACGGTGACGCAACGCTCCGACACAGGGAAACGCCCATGACAACCGAGATCCGGCAGCGCACGGTGGAGACGAACGGCATTCGCATGCACGTCGCGGAGGCCGGCGAAGGCCCGCTGGTGGTGATGTGCCACGGGTTCCCGGAGTCGTGGTACTCGTGGCGCCATCAGCTGGCCGCGCTCGCAGCCGCCGGCTATCACGCGGTGGCGCCCGACCAGCGCGGATACGGTCAGACGGACAAGCCGGACGCCATCGACCAGTACACGCTGTTCCACCTCGTGGGGGACCTCGTGGGATTGCTCGACGCGCTCGGCGCACCGACGGCGGTGATCGCGGGCCACGACTGGGGCGCGCCGGTGGCGTGGCACGCCGCGCTGCTGCGGCCCGATCGATTCCGCGCCGTCATCGCGCTCAGCGTTCCGTTCCGGCCGCGCGGCGCGTCGCGGCCGACCAGCACGATGCCGCGGACGGACGACGCGATCTTCTACCAGCTCTATTTCCAGGCGCCGGGGGTGGCGGAGGCCGAGCTGGAGCGCGATCCCCACGACAGCATCCGCCGCGTGCTGTACTGGGGATCCGGCGACGCGCGCGGCGCCGCGCTGACACCGGGCGCCGGCGATGTCGGCATGGTTCCCCGCGCCGGCGGCTTTCTCGGGCGCCGCCCGGGACCGGCGACACTGCCGGCGTGGCTCACCGAGGCCGACGTGGACTTCTATGCCGGCGAGTTCAAGCGCGCCGGGTTCCGCGGGGGCCTGAACTGGTACCGCAACATCGATCGCAACTGGGAGCTGATGGCGCCGTGGGCGGGCGCGAGGGTCGCCGTGCCCGCGCTGTTCATGACCGGTGACAAGGACCTCGTCCTCGGCTTCCGCGGCATGGACAAGCTGCTGCCCGCGCTGCGACAGTTCGTACCGGAGCTGCGCGAGACGATCGTGCTGCCCGGCTGTGGCCACTGGACGCAGCAGGAGCGCGCCGCGGAGGTCAACGCGGCCATGCTGCGATTTCTGAAGACGGTGGCCTGACCGTGGCGGCCATCGCGTTCGACGTCGCGCTGCGCCGCCCGCTTGCCGACGGCGAGCCGTTCGGTGAGGCCGGCCCCTACGAGGAGCTGAAGGGCCGGCTCCGCTACACGCTCGATCCGAGGCACGACGCCAACCGCGGCATCACCGACATCGCGCTCGCCCCGACGAGCGCGCGCGGCCTCGTGGAGTTCTCTGCCGACGTTTCGCTGCTGCTCCCGGTCGACCGTGCGCGCTCGAGCGGGCGGCTCCTGGTCGACGTGGTGAACCGCGGCAACACCGTCGCCATGCCGAACTTCAATCACGCCACCCGCCCCGTGTTCCGTGCGGGCGCCGACCCGAATCCGCCGATCGACGTGGGCGACGGCTTCCTCATGCGGCGCGGCTGGGTCGTCGCCTCGTGCGGCTGGCAGGGCGACCTTCCGGATCTTCCCGGCCTGTTCCGCCTCCACGGCGTCGAGGCCCGCGAGCACGGCGCGCCGCTCACCGGCCGCGTCTACGTGCAATGCCAGGCGCCCGAGGACGTCCCACACTTCCTCCTGTCGGATCGCGGCCACCAGCCATATCGCGCGGCCGACCTCGATGCGCGCGACGCCGTCCTCACCGTACGTGACTTGCCGGACGCCGAGCCGGAGACCATTGCGCGCGACCGCTGGCGGTTCGCGCGTGTCGACGGCGAGCGGGTCGTGCCCGATGCCGGCCACATCTGGCTCGAGGGCGGTTTTGCGAGGGGCCGACTCTATCACGTCGCCTACACCGCGGTCGGCGCGCCCGTGATGGGCCTCGGCATCGCCGCCTTACGCGACTGCGCGGCGTGGCTCAAGCACGCGACGGCGGCGGAGGGACATCCGATGGCGGGCGCGCTGGACCGGGCGTACGCCTACGGCCGCTCGCAGACAGGCCGGCTGCTGCGGACGCTCCTGCACTATGACCTCAACCTCGACGAGGAGGGCCGCGAGGCGTTCGACGGCATCCTGGCGAATGTCGCCGGCGGCATGCGTGGCGAATTCAACCAGCGCTTCGGCCAGAACTCGAAGGACCGTCCGTGGGCGATGTGCCACCTCGAGCCATTCCAGGTCGAGCCACGTGGGCGCGTGAAGGTGTTCTACACGAACACGTCGGCCGAGTACCACCGCGGGGATGCGTCGCTCGTCCACACCGATCCCGACGGCGCCCGTGACATCGACCACGGCCCGCACGTTCGCGTCTATCACTTCGCGGGCACCGAGCACGGGCTCGGCGTGTGGCCCCCGAGCGACGCGCAGCCGGCCGCCGCCGATCCTCACGGCTGGGTGGAGCGCTCAGCGCATCTACGCGGCGTCGTGAACTACGGCCGCCTGCTGCGCGCGTGCCTGGTACGCCTCGACCGGTGGGTCACCGAGGGCGTGGCGCCGCCGCCCAGCCGGCACCCGCGGGTCGCCGATGGGACAGCCGTCGCGCCGGAAACGCTGATGAAGCTCTTCGACTCGATTCCCGGGGCGCGCTATCCGCGGCGTCACGCGCGGCCGCAACGGGTCGACTTCGGCGCGGACGCCGAGATGCGGCGCGTGACGCGGACGCCGCCTGGCGTCGGCACGCCCTATGGCACGCGCGTCTCCGCGGTGAACGCCGACGGCAACGAGGTCGCCGGCGTCATGCTTCCGGAGCTGGCGGTTCCGCTGGCGACCCATACGGGCTGGAACCTGCGACACGCCGACATCGGCGGCGTGGCGCAGCTGCTCGTCTTCGCGGGCGCCACGCTGCCGTTTCCGAAGACGCGCGCAGTGCGCGAGGCGTCGGGCGATCCCCGCGCCTCGATCGCCGAGCGCTACGCCACGCAGGACAATTATCTCGCGCGCGTGCGCGACGCCGCCCAGGCCCTCGTCAGGGACGGCTATCTGCTGGAAGAGGACGTCGAGACGTCGATCGCGTTCGCTCGACGGCTCTGGGAGGCGTGGGCCATCTAGGCCAGAACACCAGCGCGATGGCAGCGGCGGCGGCCAGCGCGAGCGCCGCCAGCGTACCGTACGGGACGGCGCGCGGCGCCGGGACGGGAGCGATGCGAACGGTCGCCAGGCTCGGCCGGAACCGCCAGTCGAGCCGCTCGAGCGGATCGCCGCCGGGCTCGACCGTCAGTAACGCGAGGGTGGCCTCGCCGCCCGGTCCTGCGTTCCGCCAGGTCACCGTCGACGCCTCGCCAGCTACCGCGCCGGCCCGGATCGGCACCGGCTGCGGCCTCCAGATGCCGTCCGGCCCGAGAAACGCCGCGCGCTCGCTGTAGAGCCACACCACGTACAGATCCCAGCGGCCGGCCGCGTTGCCGCGGGGCCGGAGCGTCACCGCCACGTTGTCGCCGGAGATGATCGCCACCGGCGCGACGGAGAGGTCGAACGGTGGCGCGGGGAGGGCCGCCTCGGCGCTCGACGTCCCGGCGAGCACAGCGACGAGGCCGATGGCGGCGGCGCGCGGGCGGCGGACGAGCAGCGCGAGCACGATGGCCAGC
>Ga0075421_100002900_pt1 | contig 20495 bp, 12 predicted proteins | sample SoiMetdeltSBSDD5_FD_75292 | JGI IMG/M metagenome (GOLD analysis project Ga0075421, IMG submission 75292) | Bulk soil microbial communities from a Populus tree surrounding site in Tennessee, USA - Soil MetaG P. deltoides SBSDD5 | ecosystem: Environmental > Terrestrial > Soil > Tree plantation... | reverse complement strand
GACGTTGTCAGAATTGCCACGGCGATTTCCGAGTTAGCAAGAAATGTTCTCTCCTACGCCGAAAGCGGGGAGATACGCCTCGAGGCGATGAACAGCCGAAACCGGTGCGGACTGGCCATCGTGGCCACCGATCGCGGGCCGGGGATCGCAGACGTCGAGCAGGCGATGCAGGATGCCTTCTCCACGTCGGGCGGGCTGGGGTTGGGACTGCCCGGTGTGCGCCGCCTCATGGACGAGTTCACGATTGAGTCCACCGTCGGCACCGGCACGACGGTTTCGGCGACAAAATGGTGTCGACGCTAAGCGACGCCTGCGTCGAGTGGGCCGCCGCCCGGGCGGTCGCGCCAGGCCATCGTGATTCAGGGGACGAGTTCTGCATCCGCCTGTTCGACCATCGCACGATGATTGCCGTGCTCGACGGTCTGGGCCATGGACCCGCCGCAGCCTCGGTCGCGAAGGAGGGTGTTCGGTTGCTGGAACAGGCCCGGTCGCCAGACGTCGTTCGGCTCGTACACGAGTGTCACGAAGGCCTGCGCGGGAGTCGTGGTGTCGTCATGAGCCTCGCGGTGGTCGACAGTCACGAGAACACGCTGACGTGGATCGGCGTCGGCAATGTCTCCGGGACGCTCCACTGCGCGCGATCCTCCGTCCGGAAGACGTTGCTCCAGCGTGGCGGCCTGATCGGCAATGCGCTGCCGCGCCTTCAGGCGTCTGTCGTCACGGTCGCCGAGGGCGATATGTTGATCTTCACGACGGATGGCGTGAAGCCCGGCATCGAAGATCGCCTCCTGCGCGGGCAGTCCCTGCAAGCGATCGCCGAGCGGATCCTGGTGCGCAGCCGCAGCGGCCGCGACGATGCGCTGGCGCTCGTTGCGCGCTATCGAGGAGCAGCGAGATGACGGCGGGCCCACAGGGCACTGCGCCACTCGATCGCCAGTCGCTAGGCGATGCGTATATGGTGGCGCTCGAAGGGTATCTCGCGTGCCCGGAGGAGAGCGCGTTGAGCGGCGCCTACGAACTGGGACGTCAGGCTCTTCACGATGGTCTCGGGCCTTTAGACCTCGTGTCATTCCACGAGTCGGCGCTCGGACTCGTCCCCAGTCTGTCGCGCGAAAGCGGTCGGCCGGCACAGACCCGGGCCATGGCGTTCCTGCTGGAGTCACTCTCTCCGTTCGAGATGACCTACCGCAGGTTCCTGGAGTCGAACGTCGCGCTGCGTGGCCTCAACGAGGCGCTGGAGGATCAATCCAGGCGCACGGCACGACAGATACACGATGGAGCTGGTCAGATCCTGTTCAGCCTCCAGCTTGCACTCGCTGAGCTGATGACCGAGCTTCCGCCGCAATGGAAGCCGCGCTTCGACCGGGCGATGCAGCTGGCCGATCATCTCGATCAGCAGCTGCGCGGCCTCTCGCGCGATCTCTATCCAGTCGCTCTCGATGATCTCGGGCTGAATGCCGCAGTCCGTTATTTGCTCGACGGCGTCGCGACGCGCGCCGGGCTCAAGGTCTCGCTGCGCTCGTCGGTGCCAGACCAGCTTCCTCCTCAGATCGCTATCGGTTTGTACCGTGCAATCCACGAGTGCATTACCAACGTCGTTCGCCATGCGCGCGCCACGGAGCTCGACGTGGCCATGGAACGGTATGCCGCCGGCATCGTGTGCATCGTCAGGGACAACGGCGTGGGCTTCCCACGAGTCGGTACGCAGCCTGCCGGCCTGGGTCTCCGCGGCATCCGGGACCGACTCACGGGGTTGCACGGTGAGCTGGAAATGACGTCGGCACCAGGGCGCGGGACCGAGATGATCATCTCAATCCCGATCCCCCTCCGGGAGCAATCCGATGGGAATTAGAGTCCTGATTGCTGAAGATCACATCATGGTGCGACAGGGTTTACGCGCCCTGCTCGATCGGGAAGGATTCGACGTGGTCGGTGAAGCGTCGAATGGGCATGAGGCGGTCCAGTCGAGCGCCGAGTCCGAGCCCGACGTGGTCGTCATGGACATCAGCATGCCTGTCATGAACGGCGTCGACGCCGCCCAGGAGCTCGCGCAACGCTCACCGAAGATCAAGGCCGTGCTCCTGACTCGTCATGACGATGATCAGTACGTCCTTGCGGCTCTTCGCGCAGGCGCGCGCGGCTACGTGTTGAAATCGCAGGCCGCAACCGATCTTGCGCATGCGATCAGACAGGTGTTTCGCGGAGATCTGTACCTGAGCCCGGGCGTCTCGAAAGTCGTGGTCGAAGCGTTTCTCTCGAAGGCCGATCTGCCCGGCGATCGCTTGACGGTGCGGGAACGCGAAGTGCTGAAGCTGATTGGCGAGGAGAAGACGACCAAGGAGCTCGCAGCGCTGCTGAACATCAGCGTCAAGACGGCCGAGTCCCATCGCACGCGTCTGATGCAGAAGCTCGATATCCACACGACGGCCGGACTCGTGCGCTACGCGATTCGACTGGGATTGGTCGAGCCCTGATGGCCGGCACGTAGAGGCGGGCCTTCATGGGCATGGTGGAGCCGTGAAAAGATGGGAAGGGGTCAGACCCCTTCCCACTTCGTCACTCGTACCGCAACGCGATGAGCGGATTCACCGTGCTCGCACGGCGCGCCGGGAGCCACACGGCGACGATCGACACGATGGTCAGCAAGGCGGGCATGGCAATGAACACTGCCGGATCGCGCGCCTGGACGCCAAACAGGAAAGTCGCCATCAGGCGCGTCAACCCAAACGCTGCGGCAAGGCCGACCACCACACCGATCACGGCAAGACGCATCCCCTGAAACACGACCATACGCCGTACCTGCTCCGCCTCAGCGCCAAGCGCCATGCGGATACCGATCTCGCGCGTCCGCTGAGCAACTGAGTACGCCATGAGCCCATAGATGCCGATGGCCGCGAGCAGCAGGGCCGCGCTCCCGAACACCGTCATGAGAACGACGTTGAAACGCTGGCGTGAAATCGATCGAGAGACGACCTCCTCCATCGACCGCACTTCCGAGACGGGCAGACCGCTCGCCTGCCGCAACTGTTCCTGGATTGCCGTGCTGTAGGAGTAGGGCTCGCCGCGCGTGCGCACGACCCACGCTACAGGCGTAATGCGAACGTTCAGTGCGTTGAGCGCATTCGGTACCTGTGCGTTCGGCACATACATGTGGGGGCCGGGATCGTTGTTGAGGCCGCCGTCGCGGACGTCGGACGCGATGCCGATAATCTGGCGCTCGCGTTCTTCCGCGAGCTCCTTCATGACGCCGGCGCCGATCATGATTCGATCGTTCAGCGGATCGCCGTCCTTCCAGAACTGGCGGGCCATCGCTTCGTTGATGATGACCACTCCCGGCGCGAGACTGTCGTCACGATCCGTAAAGCCGCGTCCACGCTTGATGGGAATCTTGAACACATCGAAGTAGCCCGACGACACCGTGAGCCACGCACCGCCGCCGTGGAAAGGCCCTTTCTCGAGCGGCCGCCCCAGAATGCGGAACGGGAGTCCGTACCCGCCTTCAAGCGGCACACAACAGGTCGCCGTCGCGCGCTCGATGCCGGGGAGCGCCTGAAGCCGCTCCACGCCGTCACGCACCAACTGTTCGACCCCGGCGGTCTCGAGGTACATCGGGCCGGTCAGCGACATCCGCATCGTGAGAACGCTGGTCGGATCGAACCCGGGGTTGACGTTCCGCAGCGCAACGAGCGTCCGGATGAGGAGCGCGGAGCCAACCAGCAACAGCAGGGCGAGCGCCACTTCGACAACGACGAGAATCGAGCGCGCCTTGTTGTAGCGGAACGTCGCCCCTGATTGCCCGATGCTGTCCTTGAGCGTCGCGTTGAGATCGGTGCGCGAGCTTTGCAGCGCCGGGACGAGGCCGAACAGGATCCCGGTGCCAACGGAAACGACGGCCGTGAACAACAGCACACGCCAGTCGACGCCGACGAGCGCGCCCTGTTCACCGATCCTCGGGAGTCCAGCTGTATTGATGGTGAGCAGCATTCGAATGCCGAGGATACCGAGCACGAACCCGATGGCACCTCCGATCACAGAGAGCGCCACACTCTCGGTGAGAAGCTGCCGGATGATTCGCCCCCGACCCGCACCGATCGCGGCGCGCAGAGCGACCTCGCGCTTGCGGGCCGTCGCCCGCACCAGCAACAGGTTCGCCACATTCGCGCACGCGATGAGCAGGACGAAGGCTACTGCCGCGCTCAGGATGAGCAGCGTCGGGCGCGCGTTGCGCACGAAGACCTGCTGAAGTGGTTCAACACTGAAGGCCTCGTTCTCCTGCAGAGCCTGCGGAAACTTCGCTCGGAAGTCCTGGGCCGACAGCTTCAGTTTCGCCTGCGCCTGCTCCAGCGTGACGTCAGACTTGAGACGAGCGGCGGCAGTGAAGAAGTGCCCCTGATCGACAGAGTTGGGATCGAGCTGAAACGGGATCCAGAGGTCGGGCTCCTGGCCGAACTCCGCGATGTCGAACTCAGGTCCAATCACGCCGATGACCACGTACGGTTCACCGCTGAGCGAGAGCGCCTTACCGAGGATTCCAGGGTCTGCCGAGAATCGCCGCGTCCAGAGGCCGTGACTCAGGATCACCACGTGCTCGCCACCGGGACGATCCTCCTCCGCGGTGAACGGGCGTCCCATCACCAGTCGGGCGCCGAACAGGCGGAAGTAGTCGGAACTGACCTGCCCCGCTCGCAGTTGTTCGGGGAACTGCCCTCCCGTGTAGTTCACAACGTTGGTGCGAAACGCCGTCGCGTCCTGCACGACCGTCGTCTGTTGCCGCCAGTGCGCGAATTTGGCGGGCGACGCATTGGGCCCCGAGCCCTGCGGCGACGTGTTCATGAACAGGACGACCTTGTCGGGATCCGGGAATGGGACGGGCTTGAGAAGGACGGCGCTCACCACCGAAAAGATCGCGGTATTGGCACCGATGCCCAGGGCGAGTGCCGCAATGGCCGCGCCCGTGAACGCCCGATTCTGCCGGAACATCCGAAATGCGTGCTTCAGATCCTGGATGAGCAGTTCCACACGACCTCCGACCTAGCGAGGCTCTGCCTCAGACCGACGACGATTATGTGGCTTCGCCCCGGGCAGACGTCACATATAGAGACACCTGGGGCCGCTTTTTGGTTGGCCGGCCATTTGATTACTCACCTACTCGCTCCTGAGGGCCACGACCGGGTCGACTACGGCGGCGCGCCGGGCAGGGATCGACGCGGCACAGACGGCAGCCAGGAGAAGGGCCGTGATGGCGAATGCGTAAATGCGAGGATCGCTGCCGGTGACACCAAACAACTGATTTTCGGACAGCGTGCCGGCCGTGAACGCCAGTGGTACGCCGAGCACGAGACCGACGACCACCGGGCGCAGCGACTCGCCGATGACCGCAGCGATCAGCCGCGTCGCGTTTGCACCGAGCGCCGTCCGTATCCCGAATTCGACGGTCCGCCTGACGACGGCGTACGCGAGCGTCCCGTACAACCCCACGCACCCGAGCAGCAGCGCCAACCCCGCAAACCACGTCGACAGCGTTGCCACGACCTGCTCGCGCACCAGGACGGCGTCGACACGTTGATCGAGTGTCTGCAGACGCGCGATGGCCAGGTCCGGCGACCGTGCCTGCACTTCGCGTCGTAACGCGGCAACCGTCTGATCCATGTTGCTGGCGACACGGACGGCGACGAAGACGCCTGCCACACCCGATGCCGCGCGCCCCTGGAAATACGGCAGATACACCATCTCGCTCGGACGATCTCGTAGGTTGGTGTACTTGACGTCTGTGGCGACACCTACGACCTCGAACTCTGTGCGTTCATCACGGATCCGCCTGCCGATCGCGTTCACGCCGGGGAAGTACTTGTCCGCCACCGATCGACTGATCACCGCAATGGCGGGCGTACGCTCGTTGTCCTGGATGTTGAAGTCACGCCCCTCGACCGCGATCCCCATCGTCTCGAAGAAGCGCGGGCCGACGAAGTTGAACCCCACAGCCGCATCGTCCGACCGCGAAGATCCGCCGGGCACAGTGATGTTCTTACTCATGGATAGTCCGCCGCCCAGCGGGATATCCATCGTGAAGGTGACCGACTGCGCGCCGATCGTGCCCGGTCGTTCCGCCAGTTCTCGGGCGAGGTTCACGACACCACGACCATCGTTTCGCAGATCAACAGGACGAATGCTCGCCAGCAGAAGGCCGTCGCCGTCGACAAAGCCCGGATCGAGGCCGCGCAGTGCGGACAGACTGCGCGCGAAGAGTCCCGCTTCGACGAGCAGCAGCAAGGAGAGTGCGACCTGGATCGCAATCGTCGCCTGACTCCAGCGTCCTCCGCCGTGCGCGGCGCTCGTCGGCGCTCGTGCTGCCATCACGATGCCTCGACGTGCAGCAAGGAGTGCAGGAGCGGTACCGAACACAAGGCCGGCCGCCAGACTGACGAGAAGCGTGAACGTCAGTGTGGTGCTATTCGGTGCGAGGTCGAGCACAATCGGGCGATCACCACTAGACATGATGTGCACGAGCAGGTCGCTGGCGAGATACGCCAACCCGACACCCAGTGCACCGCCCATCGCGGACAGCACGAGACTCTCTGTCAGCAGTTGCCTCACGAGACGGCCCCGACGTGCACCTAGCGCAAGGCGCAGACCGATCTCCTGCTGCCGCGCGGTGGATCGCGCCAGGTGCAACGTCGCCAGGTTCGCGCACGCGATGAGCAAGACCACGCCAACCATCGCCATCAGAATCCGAAGCGGCACGGAGAACTGCTGCCGCAGCGCGTTCAATCCCTGGACCCCGTCGATGAGCGCGAACGGCCACCTCACCAATGCGCGGCCAGGAGGCGTACGCGCAGCCCGGAGTTGGTCCCACGTCAACGCCAGCGCGGCGCTCGCCTGCTCCCGCGAGACGCCCGGTGCGAGACGCCCAATGACGTACAGCCATCGCGCTTCACTGTCATCGCCGAGGAGCGGCCTGCTGCCGAATGTCTGGAGTTGCGTTGTCAGCGGGATCGTGATCTCGATCGCGCGACCGGGCTCGGTCCCGAAGAACTCGCGTTCGGTCACGCCAACGATGGTGACGCGATGACCGTTGACCTCCAACGACTCGCCAATCGCCGTCGACGCTCCACCAAACCGTCTCTGCCAGTAGCCGTAGCTGATGACCGCCCAACTGCTGTTGCCCGGAAGGGAATCATCTGCAGACGTCAGCGTCCGTCCGAGAACGGCGCGAACCCCCAGGAGCGAGTGATAGTTCCCGGACACGAGTTGACCGATCACGAAATCCGACTCGCCACGATAGTTGACGGCCAGCGGCAAGGGGCGGAAGGCTGCCAGATCCGCCAGCACATCGCGCCGGGCTCGGAGCGCACGAAACTGATAGGCCGCGACCGGGTTCTGCTCGCGACCATCGACGGAGTAACTTCCGACGACGAGCTCACCCGGTCGCTGCACGGGAAGCGATCTCAGCATCACCGCGTCGAGCAGGCTGAAAATTGCCGTATTGGCGCCGATGCCGAGCGCGAGCGTGAGGATGGCGACCGCGGCGAATCCTCGACTCGCAATCAATCCACGGAACGCGTATCGCACGTCTTGTACGGCATCGTCGATCCAGGGCAGGCCGCGGCGGTCTCTATAGATCTCTTTCATCGGCTCGACGCCGCCGAACGCCCGTCGCGCCGCGGCTCGAGCATCGGCGGGCGACAGGCCACGGTGCTCGTACTCGGCCGCGAGGAGCTCCAGATGCGTGCGCACCTCGTGATCCAGCGCACGGTCGAATCGATCTTTCATGAACATGCCAATCAGTCGCTTCAACCAGACAGGCATCAGCTCTACTCGCTTCTCAACACTTCCACTGGATCGATGCGGCTGGCGCGTAACGCCGGCAGGCTCGTCGCCAGCAGCACGCTGATGCTCAATGCACCGCATGCCAATGCAAAGGTCGCTGGGTCCTGCGGCGCGACTCCGAAAAGAAACGCTCTGAGTAGGGACGCCGCGAACAGCGAGAGCGGGATGCCCACGATCGCCGCGGCTCCGATCAGCGACAGTCCCTGACGAAGGAACATGCCCACGACAGAACTGCGCCGCGCACCAAGCGCCAATCGAATGCCGAACTCGCGCCGACGACGAGCCACCGTATACGCGAGCGTTCCATGGAGGCCGATGGCGGCCAGCAACAACGCAAACAGCCCAAACGCCGACGACACGTTGAGCAGTAACCGCTCGCGCGCGACGGTCGCCTGCACCTCTCCGGCGAGCGTCGTGGTCCGTCGCAGCATGACGTACGGGTCTGTCGACGTCAGTACGTGCCCGACCTCACGAGAGACATTCGCCTCGGCGCCTGGAGTCACTCGCAGACTGATCGAGGTGATCGAATACGGCGCCTGGGCCAATGGCATCCATGCCATCGGACCGGTCTCCTTCTCTCGCAGATCGTTGTAGTGGGAATCACGAACGACACCGACGATCGTGAACGGACGATCTTCCTCGCCGGGTGGATACGCGAGTGCGAAACGTGAGCCCATCGGGTTTCGACTGCCGAATCGCTCCCGCACCAGCGTCTCGTTGACGACCGCTACTCGCGGCGCCTGGTCGGTGTCTGTCGCCGTGAACCCACGGCCTGACACGATCCGCATCCCAACGACGTCGAAATACCGCGATGAGACGAAGTCGACTCGAGTCTCACGGCGGTTTCCTGGATCGCGCTGATCGATCAGGCCCACCCACCTATTGTTCGCGCTGAACAAACCAAGCCAGGAGAGACTCGCCGCACCAACTCCAGGCAGCGCGGTCAGCCGATCTTCGAGCACACGGTAGCGGGTCGCCCGCCGCATATTTGCCCCGATGGTCTCCTCTCCGAGCGAGGCGGGGGGCGTCTCGTCGGCGACCTCCATCATCACGACGTGCGTGGAATCGAACCCCACGTCGATCGCCGACAGGCCGGTCACGCTCCTCAGCAGCAGCCCCGCGATCGTCACAAGCAGAAGAGAGAACGCGAACTGCGTGACGAGAAGCGCACGGAGCGCGCGCTGACTGCCGCGTGAGTCTGTCGACCGATCGCGAGACGCTGCCCGCTGCTGCAACGACGATCCACTCAGTCTGAGTGCTGGGAGCAGTCCGACGACGAGTGCCACAATCATGGTCGACAGGCACGCAGCGATCAGGACGCGGGCATCGAGTGGCGCGTCGAGCATGTCGGTCGAGGAGACGACGGCGGCCAAACGCGGAGTCGCCGCGACGGCGAGCGCCACGCCGAGCAACCCGCCCATCGATGCGAGGACCGTGCCCTCGGTCGCGAGTTGTCGCGCGATGCGCCACCGGCCGGCGCCGAGCGTGAGTCGAGTCGAGATCTCCGGCCCGCGCGAGACGCCGCGGGCAATCAACAGGCTGGCCACGTTGGCGGCCGCAATCACCAGCACGAGCACCACCGCCGCCAACAGCAGCGTCAACGACTGCTCGAATTCACGTCGCAAGCCACCGAGGCCGGCGGCCCCGTCGACAATCTGCAATCGCAGTTCAGAAGGAGCGGGCGGTGGAGTGGCCTGCGGCGGCAGTGGCGGCTCGAGCGCCTGGATCTGGCGGTAGATCGATGTCAGTTCGTTCTCGGCCTGCTCGCGCGTCACACCCACTCGAAGCCGGCCCATGACACCGGCGAAAAACGCGTTCGTCTGGCTCGCGAGGAGTCGTGCCTCTGTGAGCGGTCTGAGCGGCAACCACAGATCGGTGACGTAGCCGGCCTGATGTCCCGTAAACCCGGCGGGAGCGACGCCAACAACCTCGCAATCCTTGTCGCGCACGCGCAGCCGGGCACCAATCGCATCCGGACGCCGCCCCAGTCGCCGGCTCCACAGTGCGTCACTGATGACAGCGACACACGGAGCCAGGGCGTCCGCGGAATCATCGGCGCCTGAAAGAAGACGTCCGCGGGACGCGACGACACCGAGCACGTCGAAGTAGTCCCCCGATACCGCGCTTGCGCGTACGTAGGTTGGCGGTTCGAGTGGGAACTCCACTCTGAGGTACGGCCGTTCGCTGATCGCGAACATGCCTGTCAGCGACTGTTGCCGTGCATGCAGGAGCTCGAACTCGGGGTTGAAGATCAGGAACCGTTCGCCCTTCCACTGCGAGGACAAGACAACGAGTTGACCCGGATCTTTGACGGCCAGCGGCCTGAACATCGCAGCGTTCATGACGCTGAAGACGGACGTCGTCGCGCCGATTCCGAGCGCGAGCGATAGAACGGCGACAATCATAAAGCCGCGCTGACGGAACAGCGCGCGCACGGCGTGCCGAATATCCTGCGCGACCGAATCGAGCAACGGCAACCCTCGCCAGTCGCGATACGCCTCCTTCATCGGCTCGATCGCGCCGAAGGCGCGTCGCGCTGCGAAGCGAGCCTCGTGCGCCGACATGCCTTGGCGTTCGTACTGCGCGGCAAGCAAATCGAGATGCGTACGGACCTCATCGTCGAGATCGCCATCCAGCCGCCGCCCTCTGAACAGTGCGAGGATTCGTGATCCGAGGATGCGAAGCGTCAACATCTCAACGATCTCCCGCGATCTGCCTCTCATTCCGCTCGCAGTGCGACGATGGGATCGACTCGGGTCGCTCGGCGCGCAGGGATGAACGACGCGAGCAGACACACACCAATGAGCGTGAGCGAGACCACCCCGTAGGTGAGCGGATCGAATGGACTGACGTCGAGCAACAGCGTAGAGAGCCCCTGCGCCGCGGCCGCCGCCAGGGCGGCGCCGCCGACGATGCCAATCGAGGTCAGACGGACGGCGCGGCCGAGCACATCGCGGAGGATGGCACCGCGATCGGCCCCGAGGGCAATGCGCACCCCGAACTCCTGCGTACGCTGAGTGACGCGGCCGGCGATCATCCCGTAGAGACCGATGGCCGCCAGCAGCATGCCGGCTGCGCCGAAGACGGATGTGACCATGGCGCCGAGCTCGAACGCCAGGAACCCGCCGCCCTCACTGACGAGATGCTCATCCATCGTCCGCACGTCGTATACGAAGACCGCGGGATCGACGTCGCGCAGCGTGCGCCGAAGCTCGCCGAGGAGGTCAGCTGGTCTGAGTGTGCTCCGCACGACCAGCGTCGCCCGTTGAGGCACGGTCTGTCTGAACGGCCGGAAGACCATCGGCCGCGGCGATTCCCAGACGAAGAGATACTTCCCATTCGGCACCACGCCGACGACCCGGACACGGCTACCCTGCACGACGAAGAAGCGGCCGACAGGATTCTGCTTCGGCCAGAATTGGGTGGCGAGTGTCTGATTGACGATCGCGACCGGCTCGGCACTCTGGTCGTCACGGTCGGTGAACGTCCGGCCGTCGAGAATCGGAATGTGTGCGGTCGCGAAGTAGCCGGGGTCGGCCCGCGCGACCGCGGCCATCGGCGGCTGCTTGTCGGCGCTCGGAGGCTCGCTTTCGAGCCAGATGGGTCCTCCCTCGCTGACAGTCGCGAGCGGCGCCCACTCGATCCATGCCGCCCGCTCCACGCCCGGTACAGCGAGCATTCGTTCGCGTGCATCGTTGAAGTACGCCAGGCGTTGCGCCGGGTCGTAGCCCGTGTCGTTTGGAATCGCGGACGCGACGAGCACGTTGGTCGAATCGAAGCCCAGTTCGATCTGTCGCGCCCGATCGAGACTGCGAATGAACAGGCCGCCGCTGACGAGCAGCATCAGCGACAGCGCGACTTGCCCGACCACGAGCGTGCTGCGGAACCACGCGCGCAGCTCACCGGATGCGCCGCGGCCACCGGCCTTGAGTGCCAGATTGAGATCAGCGCGCGCCGCCATGAGTGCCGGCGCCAGCCCGGACACGATTCCCGCGGCGAGCGTCAGCATAAGCGCGATACCCAACAGACGGGCGTCGAGACTGAAGTCCGGGCGCAGCGTCGCGATTTGTGTGCTTCCGGCCATTCCTCTCTCGAAGCTGCGCAGGGCCAGTACGGCGATGGGCACCGCCACGGCACTGGCGAGCGAGGACAGCACCACGCTCTCGGTCAAGAGTTGCCGCACGAGCCGACTTCTGCCGGCACCGAGCGCCGCACGCAGCGACACTTCGCGCTCGCGTGACGCAGCCCGAGCCATCAGAAGATTCGTGACGTTGGCGCTGGTGATGAGCAGCAGGAGTACGGCCAGCGCGCCAAAGGCCGTCCCGGCCACACGAAAGAAGGGGCCGATGTTCGGGTTCGGACGGGCGTGCGTCTCGGGAATGACGACCAGCGACGAGTCTTTATTCGTTGCTGGAAACTCCCGGGCTAACGCGGCCCTCGTCACCTCCAGCGCGGCGCGCGCCTGTGACAGCGAGACCCCTGCCTGTAGCCGCCCGAGCACCCACATCTGATGCTGACCGCGGTTCTCGAGAATCGAGTCGTCTGCTGGAACGTCCGCCAGGTCGTCGTGCATCCAGAGCGGAATGTACGCCGACGGGTAGATGAGGGAATGCGCCTTGTCGAAGGATTGCGCCGTCACGCCGATGATCGTGAACGGCTTGCCGTTGAGTCGAACGGGGCGGCCGACGACCGACGGATCTCCCCCAAACCTGGCCAGCCAGTACTCGTGGGTCAGGACGAGCACCGGGGCATCGCCGCGCGCGCGTCCTTCGTTGGGCTGAATCAGACGTCCGATGGCCGGCTGAACACCAAGCAGCGAGAAGTAGTTATCCGTGACCGAGTACATCGTGATGCGCTCGGTCGCGTTGTCGGCGGTGAGCCCCCCGACATCGATGTTGTAGCCCAGCAGGTCAACAAACACCGCATCATTCTTTCGGTAGTCCTCCAGGTCGCGAAACGACACGCCATGCGGGAGCTGGACGTGCGTGTCGGGCCCGGTGCCGATCGAGACGAGCTCCTCGGGGTGACTGACCGGCATCTGCCGGAACATGAACGCGTTCAGGACCCCGAATATCGCCGTGACGGCCGTCAAGCCGACGGCCAGCGTCAGCACTGCCGCACCGGCAAACACGGGCGCCCGCCGCAGCGATCGCAGCGCGTGATGAATATCTCGCCGCGCGTCGTCGAACCATGGCAGTCCGCGTCGATCGCGATACGTTTCCTTCATCTGCTCCACTCCCCCGAAGTCACGCCGCGCGGCGCGACGGGCCTGCTCGGGCGACAGGCCTCGTCGTTCGTGCTCGGCCGCCAGTAACTCGAGGTGTGCGCGCACCTCGTCGTTCAGATTGGTTTCAATCCGCGCGCGACCGAACAACGCCAGGGCTCGACTGATTGCGCTGCGAAGGAACGCCATCACTCAGCTCGCAATGCCACCATCGGATCGACATCCGAGGCGCGTTTGGCTGGAAGCGACGCCGCCGCCGCTCCGACCGTGATGAGGACTGCGATCGCGGCGGCAAGGGTGGCGCCATCGTTCACCGTCAGGCCGAAAAGCACATCGGACAGCCAATGAGTTGACACGCGCGCGAGCGCCATCATGAGCGGCACAGCCAACGCGGTGCCCACTCCGACGAGCACGACCGCTTCCCGCGCGACCATCGCCACGACGCCGGCACGACGGGCGCCGAGCGCGACGCGAATCGCGAGCTCCCGTTTCCGTTGCACGACGAGATACGAGAGCAATCCGTGCAACCCGATCGCCGTGAGCAAGAGCGCGAGGAGACTGAACGCCATCGAGACCGTCGCCAGGAGCCGCTCGCGGACCACGACTCCATTGACTTCCTCTGCCAGCGTGCGGACCTCGTACTGCGGCACGCTGTTGTCGGCCTGCCAGATCGCATCGCGAACGGCGGGCACGATCGCTCGAGGGTCTCCATCCAGGCGGACGTAGAGAATCATCTGACCGCGCCCGGTGTTGGACTGAAAAAACGGCGTGTAGATGACGGGTTGTGCCGGTGCTCGCGGGTTGGTGTAGCGCGAGTCGTCGGCAACACCGACGATCGTGTAGGCGCGCACTCCGACCGTTGCGCACGTCTTGCCAATGGGGTCTTCGTCAGGGAACGCGATTCGTACGAACGCGTCGTTGACGATGCAGACGGGCGCCCCCGCTGTCTGATTGTCTGCCGTGGTGAAATCTCGACCCCTGAGTCGGATGCCAAGCGTCGCGAAGTACCCCGGATAGATCGTCTGGCCCGACGCGGTCGGCCGATTGGGGGAACGGGGGTCGTCCATTCTGATGGTGCCTCCCGGCACAATCGCCCTCCCGGCGCCCGACTCAGGCTTGCCTGGGGAGACGTTGCTCATGCTGACCGAGCGGACGCCAGGCAGGCTTCCAATGCGCGTCATCATTCCTGTGTAGATGCGATCGAGTCGTTCGGGCACGCCGGGCACACCGCGCTGATTACTGCCACGCGGTTCGACGCGCACAACGAGTACGTGATCGCGTGACGCGGCGTGATCGGCCGTCGTGAGGTTGACCAGTGTCCGGACGAACAGTCCAGCCGCGACGAGCAGCAGAAGTGACAGCGCCACCTGTGTGATCACGAGAAGCCGTCCAGGGCTCAGGCTCGCATGTCCGCGAGCGGCTCGACTGATATTCCGCATCGCGGCGAGCATATCGACGCGCACCGCACGAATGGCCGGCACGAACACGAAGACCAGCGTGCATAGGAGCGACGTGGCGATCGTGAACGACAGGACACGTAGATCCGGAGCCAGATCGAGAGCAATCGGCGTGCGCCCCGAGGAGGCGTAGAGGACGAGCAGGCGCGTCAGAGCTCTCGCCAACAGGAAGCCGAACAGCCCGCCCAACGCGCCAACGACCAGACCCTCGATCAGCACTTGTTGCAGCAGGCGTCCTCGACCGGCGCCGAGTGCCAGACGCAGCGCCATCTCTGGCCGGCGAGCGGCGGCTCGCGCCAGCAGCAGGTTCGCGGTGTTCGCACATCCAATCAGCAGAACCGCGCCGACAATACCGAGCAGGATGAACAGTGAGGCTGAAAACTGAGCACGAAGATCCGAGATGCCGGTCGCGGCCGATGTGAACACAATCCGGTCCTCAGAGCCCGACCGCACCCTCAGTGCCGGTGGCACCTGAGGAATGTTCTGACGGTAGATCGGCTCGAGCATCGAGGAAGCGTGCTCTGGGGTGACTCCCGGTTCGAGACGCGCCAGCAACTGCACCCACGTGCGATCCAGGGTGGGTTTAACGATCAGGTCGCCGACGACCGGCATCACCGCTCCCTGCATCATCATTGGAAGAAACACATCGGGCGAGAGGCCAACCTCGACGCCGAAGAATTCGGGCGGCGTTACACCAATGACGTCGAACGCTCTCCCGGAGAGGAGCAACGGCTTTCCGACGATCGCCGGGTCCCGCCCAAACCGACGTTGCCAATACCCATCGCTCAGGACCGCAACTGGATGGCCGTCGGGAACCTGGTCGTCGCGCACGTCGATCAACCTGCCCGCTTGCGGCACGACACCAAGCAAATCGAAGTAGTTGCCGGACACGAGCTGCCCGGTGATCGGTGGCTCGGGGTCGCCGGCAACCGATGCCGTCAGCAGAACTGGAAACGCTGACGACGAGTACCCGGCCAGTGTCGCGCCGGACGAGGCATCACGCAGTGCACGAGCCTGGGGATAGGTGAAGCCCGTCTCACTTCGACCCAACCTGATACGGCCGACGAGTAACAGCGAGTCGGGATCATGTACCGGCAGATTCCGCCACGAGATCGCGTCGATCAAGGTAAAGACGGCAGTGTTCGCACCGATACCCAGCGCGAGCGTCAGGACGACGGCGATCGTAAAGCCAGGGCTCTTGCGAAGTGCTCGTCCCGCGTACGCGATATCGCGCCAGATGTGCTCGATGGCGTTCACCCCTCGCGCCTCGCGATAGACGTCCTTCATCTGTTCGACTCCCCCGAAGTCGCGACGTGCGGCGAGACGCGCGGCCTCGGGCCTCAGCCCTCGACGCTCGTGGTCGGCCGTCAGCATCTCCAGGTGTTGGCGAATCTCGTGGTCGAGCGAGGCATCGAGCGACCGTCGCAAGAACATCGATCGCACGCGCCGGAGTCGCGCGCGCAGGGTCACGACGAAGACTCCCCGAGCATGCGGTTCATCATTGCCACCGTCTTCGACCACAGATCCGCTTCGATGGCGAGCTGCTTCCTGCCTGCGCGAGTGATCGAATAGAACCGGGCGCGCCGATTGTTCTCGCTCGTTCCCCAGTCGCTCTCGATCCAGCCCTTCTGTTCGAGCCGGAGCAGGGCTGGATAGATCGTTCCCTGATTGAGCGCGAGCATCCCTTCAGCCATCTGCTCGATCCGCCGCGCAATCCCGTACCCGTGCTGTGGCCCCATCGTGTCGAGGGTCTTCAGCACCATCAGGTCGAGCGCGCCGTAGGGCACTTCAGAGGATGGAGGGCTCATGTTGGCAGTTGAAAGCTGGTTTTTGAGCGTTTCTGTTGACCATCAACAGGAGCAGATCCTATGCCATGTAGATAGGCAACAGGAACTCGGTGATTCTGGGATGGTGGATGACACATCGTCGTTGTTCCACGTTCCGGGAGTGTCCGGTGGTGGGACGATGTTGTCCATCACCGCACGAACCTCGGAACGCACAGAACGACAACCACCAGCCACTAAACACCAACTCCCCTTCACCGACGCTGGCACGGCGATTGAGAGAGCCGAGAATATGCTCGCCACCACGCAATCACGTGTTCTCGTTGCCGACGACCAGCAGGACGTCGTGGCCGCCATCCGCATGCTGCTCAGGGGTGCCGGCCTCGAAGTCGACCCGGCGACGTCGGTCCAGGAAGTCCGCGCTCGTCTTGATTCGCAGGCCTACGACCTCGTGCTGATGGATCTCAACTACGCGCGTGACACGACGTCAGGCCGCGAAGGGCTCGACCTGCTGACCGAGATTCACAAACGCGATCGTCTGCTGCCCGTCATCGTCATGACCGGCTGGGGCAGCATCGACACGGCGGTCGAAGCCATGCGACGAGGCGCGCGCACTTTCGTTCACAAGCCGTGGGACAACCACACGCTGCGAGAGACGGTGTGCCGTGAGATCGAAGAGGGTCATGCCCTTCGGCAATCGGACAAGCTGGCTGCCAACGAGCAGGCCGACGCCCAGGCCATTCAACGCGCGCTTCTTCCGCCCTCGCTGCCTTCACTCTCCGGCGTCAGCCTCGCAGCTCGCTGGGAGCCGGCGCTGGCATTCGGCGGCGACTGCTACGACGCGATTCGACTGACCGACACGCACCTGGCGATTTCAATCGCCGACGTCTGCGGCAAGGGATTGCCGGCGGCGCTTCTCATGTCGAACCTGCTCGCGTCGCTGCGCGCATTCGCCACGTCACAACGCTCGCCACGCGATGTCGTGTCCAGCGTCAACCGCGCCCTCTGTCGTCAAAAGGATCTGCGGAGGTTCGTCACATTGTTCTATGCGCTCTACGACTCGACCACGCGCGTGCTGACGTACACGAACGCGGGTCACAATCCCCCGCTGGTGCTCCGACGGGACGGGTCATGTGAACGACTGCCCATCGGGGGGACCGTGACCGGGATTTTCGATGAAGGCACCTACGAAGAGGGCAAGGTCGTGCTCGAAGCGGCCGATCGGCTCGTCCTGTTCACCGACGGCATCACCGAGGCTCGGACAGCCAGCGGCGAGGAATTCGACGACACCGGGTTGCTTGGAACGCTCGACCGATGCCGCCACCTGGACGCGCAATCGATGGTCGACGCGGTGTTCAATGACGTCGGCGCCTTTGCCGGCGGCCGGCTGCAGGACGACGCCACCATGGTGGTGGCGGCAGTTGCGTGAACTTGTGCGTATGCGAACAGAGCGTCCCACAAGCGGACAGAAGATGAGCTACGGTGCCAGCGAATTCGGTTTCAAACTCACATGAACAAAGTACTTAACTCTGGGCTTGGCGTGGCATACCCTTTGAGGATCCGGAGCATAGATGCCTGACATCGCCCGCGACCCCGCTATTCTCAAACGCAAGAAACTGCGCAACGCGCTCTTCGCCGCGGTTGGTGTCCTTGTCGTCATCGCTGTGTCGATCGCCCTGGCCCGGATGGAGCCAGCAGCACCGACCGTCGATCGCGCCACTGTGCTCATGGATACCGTCAAGCGCGGGTCGATCATCAGGCAGCATCGCGGTCTGGGCACACTCGTACCCGAAGACACTCGCTGGCTACCCTCGCGAACCAATGGCCGCGTCGAGCGAATCCTCCTCCGGCCTGGGGCGCAAGTCGGGCCTAACACGGTCATCCTGGAACTGAGCAATCCGGACGTCGAGCAGGAAGCGCTGAATGCGCGATTGGCACTCCATTCCGCAGAAGCCGCCCTCGAAAACCTTCGCGTGCAACTCGAAAACGAGCTCCTGACCCAGGAATCGCAAACCGCCGCAATTCAGGCCGAGTTCGAGCAGGCGCGGATGCAGGCCGAAGCCGATGAAGCGCTCGCCAAAGAGCAGCTGATTTCCGAGATCACCCGGCGCAAGTCCCAGCTGACTGCCGAAACCCTCAAGAAACGCTCGGCGTTCGAGGCACTGCGCCTGCAGTCTGCGAAACAGTCACTCGAGGGCCGGCTGCGGGTGCAGCAGGCGGCCGTCGATCAGGCGCGGGCGGTCTCCGACCTTCAAGCCAACCGTCTTCAGTCACTCAAGGTGACACCGGGCTTCTCCGGGGTGCTGCAGCTCGTGCCGGTCGAGGTCGGTCAGCAGGTCGGTCCGGGGGTCAACCTTGCCCGCGTCGCGGATCCAAGCCGATTGAAGGCCGAGTTGAAGATCGCGGAAACCCAGGCCAAGGACATCGAATTGGGCCAATCCGCCGAGATCGACACCCGGAGCGCCATCATCCAGGGAAAAGTGAGCAGAAAAGATCCAGCGGCAGCGAACGGAACAGTCACCATTGACGTCTCATTGACGGGTGAATTGCCACGGGGGGCTGTGCCCGATCTCAGCGTGGACGGAACCGTCCAGCTCGAACGGCTCGACGACATCCTGTATGTGGGTCGCCCGTCGCTTGGCCAGGACGACAGCACCGTGGGCCTGTTCAAGCTGACGAACACGTCGGGCGACGCGACCCGGGTGCAGGTGGCCTTGGGAAAGAGCTCGGTGAATGCGATCCAGGTGAAGTCGGGCCTGAACGAGGGCGACACCGTGGTGCTCTCGGACATGTCGGCCTGGGACGCGTATGACAGGGTGCGATTGCGATAAACGTTTGACGCGACAAAGGATCATTCAATGAGTGAGCCGCTGATCAAGCTGGAAAGCGTTCGGAAGGTGTTCTACACCGACGAAGTCGAAACGCACGCACTCGATAACATCAATATCGAGATCGCCAAAGGTGAGTACGTGTCGATTGCCGGACCCTCCGGGTGCGGCAAGTCGACGCTCCTGTCGATTCTGGGGTTGCTCGACACGCCGACAGAAGGCAGCTATGTCCTGAACAGCCGGCCCGCCACCGCCTTGTCGCTGTCTGAGCGGGCGCGTGTTCGCAATCGTGAGGTCGGCTTCATCTTCCAGAGCTTCAACCTCATTGGCGACCTCACCGTGTATGAGAACGTCGAGCTGCCACTCACCTATCGCGGCATGCGGGCAGCCGAGAGAAAGCAGCGTGTCACCGCGGCGCTCGAGCGGGTCGGCATGGCGCACCGTGCGAAGCATCTGCCCAGCCAGCTGTCAGGCGGTCAACAGCAGCGCGTGGCAGTCGCGCGTGCCGTCTGCGGCGAACCCTCGATCCTGCTGGCGGACGAGCCGACGGGAAACCTCGACTCGAAAAACGGCGAAGCCGTCATGGACCTGCTGAAGGAGCTTCATTCGAGCGGCGCCACGATCTGCATGGTGACGCACGACGCGCGCTACGCATCGCACGCCGAACGCACGATTCATCTCTTCGACGGTCGCGTCGTCGAGGAATCGATGGCGAGCGCGACCCACTAGAGATTTCTGATCTTTTGATCGTTGATTCGTTGTTGATTGCTGATTGTTGATTGAACGATTTGTCGCGTAGCGGGCGCAAGGCCACCAAATCACCAATCAAGAATCACAGCTCGACAACGAATCGATAATCAAAGATCAAAAGATCAGGCAATGCCCGATTTCTGGCAGGCGATCCGATCGCTCCGTCGAAGCCCCACCTTCACGGCGACCGCGGTCGCGACATTGGCGCTGGGTATTGGCGCCACGTCAGCGATCTTCACTATCGTCAACGCGGCGCTTCTCAAGCCGCTGCCCTACTCCAGCCCGGACCGGCTTCTCATCCTGACCCTTCCTGCGGTGCGCGACGTGGCGGGGCAGCTTTTCCTGCACGTGCGCGATCGCGTCCACGCTCTCGAATCCGTGGCTGCACAAAGCGGCGGAGGTGGCTGGAACCTCGTCGCCGGCGATCTGGTGACTTACACACGTTCGTTGAGGGTTTCGAGCGGATTCTTCGCGACTCACGGGGTGCAACCGATCGTCGGCCGGGAGTTTTCGCGGGAAGAGGACACGCCTCACGGAGCCGACACCGCCATCATCAGTGAGACACTCTGGCGCCGCGCTTTCGGCGGCAGTCCCGACGCGCTGGGCCAGACAGTACTTCTTGGAA
>Ga0075421_100002898_pt1 | contig 20504 bp, 18 predicted proteins | sample SoiMetdeltSBSDD5_FD_75292 | JGI IMG/M metagenome (GOLD analysis project Ga0075421, IMG submission 75292) | Bulk soil microbial communities from a Populus tree surrounding site in Tennessee, USA - Soil MetaG P. deltoides SBSDD5 | ecosystem: Environmental > Terrestrial > Soil > Tree plantation... | reverse complement strand
AGGTTCGCTGCACGCTCTGAGGGTGGACGCCCACGGCCAGCAACGCGCTTGCCAGATCAGCAGCATGGATTGCGGATAGCTCCTGATCTCCAGTGCCGAACACCGGCGCTACTCCCAGGCGGGCAATGCGAAACAGCTTCAGGACCTCTCGGTCGCGGGGCCCATAGACGATCGGCGGGCGCACGATCGACCAGGCCAGACCACTGGTGCGCACCACCTGTTCAGCCGCGAGCTTGCTCCGCCCATAGGCGGTAACCGGGTGAGGTTCCTCACTCCCACTGGGCGGAGCACCCCGGGGAGCGGGCCCGCCTGCTGCCAGAGACGACACAAAGACGAAGCGGGAGCAGCCGCCTCGCTCTGCCGCGGCCGTGACGTTTCGAGTGCCATCCCGATTGGCTTGCAGAAATTCCGCTTCGTTCCGGGCCGCAATCGCGCCGGCTACATGATAAATGATGTCCTGGCGTTTGACAGCGTGGTGCAGAGCCGATTCCAGGTGGAGGTGCCCGGGGATTACGGTGCACCCGCGCTCCGTCAGCGTTGCTGCCTTCGAGGGCGACCGGGCCAGGGCCGTCACCGTCCACCCCTCCCGAAGCAGCGCATCCACCAGGTGACTTCCCACGAAACCGGTGGCGCCGGTCACCAGGGCCTTCATAGCCGCCGGTCGTAGAGCCGATAGGTCTTGTAGACCGTGAAGGTCATCTTCTCCAAGCCGGCGTTCATGGCCGGGTTGTCTTCCAGGATCCAGCCCGCTTCACCCCAGTAGATCCCGCGCTCCCCGGCCTTGGTCCAGATCCAGTGATAGAGTATCGCGTCTACGCCTCGGCCCTGATAGGCCGGAACGACACCGAGCAACAGGATCCGGGCACGTCGGATGCGCCGGGTCTTGAGCGCCCAGAGCACCCGGATGATCACCGGGAAGAGCCGACCGGAACGGTTGCTGCGGAAAACGGTGTTGAGGTCAGGCAGGGCGATGCCGAACCCGATCAGCTTTCCGTCCTTCTCCGCCATGGGGACCAGCTCCGGGATGACTACTGGCTTGAATTGCTCTGCCAGATGGTCGATCTCGTGATCGGTCATCGGCACGAAGCCCCAGTTCTTCTCCCATGCCGAATTGTAGAGCTCCTTGATCCGCTCGACCTCGCCCTCGAAGTCCTTCATGTTCAGCGGCCGAAGGGTGATACCCTGGCGCTGGCGGATCAGCTCGGTGGCCCGGGCCAGCCGCTCGGGGACCGGGGCATAGTGCTCCGGATGACCGCCCTGGTATACCCAGAGGTCCTTCGCCTTGGTGAATCCGCTCCGCTCGAGCAGTCGCACGTAGTAACGGGGATTGTGCGGCATCATCAGGGTCGGCGGCGTGTCGAAGCCATCCACCAGCAGACCGCACTCGTCGTTGACCGAGAAGGAGGCGGGACCGCGCAAGACGTCGTGCCTCCGGGAGCGGCACCATTGGGCGGCGGCAGCGAAGAGCGCATCCGCCACCTCCTGGTCGTCGATGCTCTCGAAGAAGCCGAAGAAGCCAACCCGATCATCGTGGGTCTGGTTGTGGAGGCGGTTGCTGATGGCCGCAATCCGGCCCACTACTTCACCGTTCCGCTCGGCGAGGAAGTATTCGGCATCGGCGTGCTCGAAAAAGGGGTTCTTGGTCGGGCTGAGGAGCATCTCCACGTCCCGACGCAACGGCGGGACCCAGAGAGGGTCCCGCTGATGCAGCCGGTAAGGGAGATCGATGAAGCGCTTGAGGTCCCTTCGCTCGCGCGCCTCGCGGACGCGCAGGCGATCGCTCAAATGACCCCCAGGTCCCTGCCTATGCTGGCGAACTGGTCCAGGGCAAAGTCGATCTGCTCGAAGGTATGGGTCGCCATCAGACTGGTGCGCAGCCGGCACTGAGATGGGGGCACCGCGGGCGGAGCCACCGGGTTGGTGAACACGCCAGCGTCGAACAGGCGCCGCCACATCAGGAAGGTCTTTTCCAGCGGCCCGATCAGCACCGGCACGATGGGGGTTTGGGTGGGCCCAATATCGAAGCCGAGATTTCGGAACCCGTCCTGCAGCCGCCGGGTGTTGGCCCAGAGGCGGTCGCGGCGCTCCGGCTCCCGCTGCAGCACTTCGAGTGCGGCCAGCACCCCAGCGGTGTTCGCCGGAGGCAGGGAAGCGGTGAAGATGAGGGGCCGGCTGTTGTGCCGCAGATAATGGATCACGCTTTCCGACGCCGCTACGAACCCGCCGATGGACGCGAGCGACTTGGAGAAGGTGCCGGCAATGATGTCGACCTCCTCGGTCATGCCGAAGTGGGCGGCGGTGCCGTCACCATTGGGACCGAGCACACCGAGGGCATGGGCGTCATCGAGCGCGAGGGCCACCCCGTGCTTGCGCGCCAACCGGGAGAGGCCCGGTACGTCGGCGATGTTACCCTCCATGGAATACACGCCGTCTACCACGATCAAGGAGCCCCGTCCAGAGCCATTCCGATCCAGCCGGCGCTCCAGATTGCTCAAGTCCCCGTGATTGAAACGCTCGGTCTCGCCATAGGAGAGCTTGGCACCGTCCACGATGGACGCGTGGTCGAGCTTGTCGAGGTAGACCACCTCGCCTCTGCCAACCAGCCCGGAGATCAGACCCAGGTTGGCCGAATAGCCGGTCGAAAAGACCAGACAGTCTTCCTTGCCTACGAATTCGGCGAGGGAGGCCTCCAGCTGCTCGTGCAGGTCGAGAGTTCCGTTCAAAAACCGGCTTCCGGTGCAGCCGGACCCATAGCGATGGAGGGCCCGAGAGGCGGCTTCGAGGACCTTGGGGTGATGGGTCAGACCCAGGTAGTTATTCGACCCCAGCATAATCCGCTTCTGTCCGTCAATGACGACGACAGTGTCCTCCGATTCGGAAATCGGATTGAAGTACGGATAGAGGCCAACTGCCTGCAACTCCCGCGCTTTCGTGAACTGCCGGCACTTTTCGAACAGGGCAACCTGCTGGAGTTCTTGGGTGTCCACAGCACCTCGGCACAAAGAGAGTTCAGTAATGCCCACATCACTATGTCACTGAATGGCTTAAACTAGTGGTGCGGGGAGGAGGGCACAAGCCAGACTCTGCCCTCGCTCCAGGACTGGCAACTCCCTGGGTAAGGCCTGCGCCGCGCTGGACGCTGGGGAACTTGCGATTACTTTTCGGCTTTCATTTCCCAGGTGCACATTGCTGCTCGGAGTGTCCCGCTGGGTGACGGTGGTGTGCGTCCTCTGGACCCATCTCGCTACCCCGGTTCAGGCCCAGTACCCCCGCGCTCAGCGGGGGGAGTTTGAAGTACGGGGAATGGATTTCCGGCCCGAGGGCGCCTGGCGCAAGCGGGTCGGGGCCGTCCGCTCTGCCCGCCATAGCTGGCTCCGCGCTGGCGCGGTTGGCGCGCTCAACTTCTCGGCACCGACCGCTGCTGGCGGGAGCCGAGTCACCGGACGAGTCATCGTTCCGGTCATTCCAATCGCTTTCGTCAACTTTCCAGCACCCTACCCAGTCGAGCGCTATCAGGAGCTGTTCTTCAGCTCTGCGCGAGCCGATGGCTCCTATAGCCTCAAGACCTTCTACCAGCAGCTTTCCAACGGGAACATCACGGTGGACGGCCAAGTATTTCCCTGGGTTACCGCCGATTCCACCGCCGCGTACTACGAGGATGGCTGCAACGGCATCGGGGTCCTGGCACCCTGTCCGGCGCGGCCAGTAAACCGATTCGGCCAGCTCCTGCTGCGAACTCTAGACGTGGTCTCTCAGGGTACCTCAGGCGCGTCAGTCTGGAGCCAGTACGACAATGACGGACCCGACGGGGCTCCCAATTCCGGTGACGATGATGGGTTTGTGGATTTCGTCACCTTCCTTCAGGCCCAGCGGGATGGCGCTTGTCCCAACTCACCCCACATCTGGGCCCATCGGTTTGTGATTCGAGCATGGAACGGCGGCTCACCATTCATCACCCGCACTCCCTGGGTGGGCCACCCGGGACAGTTCATCAAGGTTGATGACTACATCATGCAGAGCGCGGTAGGAGGCAGCAGCTCCTGCGACGGCTCCTCCATAATGCCGATCGGCACGGTGGCCCACGAAACCGGCCACGCTTTTGGTCTTCCCGATTTGTATGACACGGATTTGGGCAATCCCCAAGCCACCCAAGGGATCGGTGAGTGGGGGCTGATGGGAAGCGGCAACTATGCCCGCCCCTACAGTCCGTCCCGGTACGAGGCCTGGTCGCTGTTCGAGCTGGGGTGGGTTGCGGTAGACACGCTGCTCTCAGGGGAGGAGGTCCGGCTGGGTCCGGTCGCCAGCTCTGATACCGTGCTATATGTCCCGGTCTCTGGCACCGACGAGTTCTACTTATTGGAGAACCGCCAAGCCCAGGAGAGCGACACTGCCCAGATGAACCCGGCATTTGGCAGCCATCAGAAGTCTCCCGGGCTTCTGGTGTGGCATATCGATCAGAGCCAGGTGGACGACCACGGATTCGAGGCCGACAACCGGGTCAACGTCGGGCCGATACACGGAGTGGCGCTGGTGCAGGCGGATGGGCGCAATGATTTGAGGCTTGCCGGGGAAAATCGGGGCGACACGGGCGATCCCTATCCCGGCTCATCAGGCAATACCGAACTGTGCCGATCTACCAATCCAGCCCTTAAGGACAATGGAGGCGCGTTCGCCCATTTCTGCCTCAGCGGCATAACCCAGATCACTCCCGGCGGGAGCATCGGTTTCCGATACGTTTCCTACAATTCAGTCTTCACGGCTGACCACCCGGGTGCTCTTATCAATGTGGACGGAACCAGAGTCGCGCGGCTGGAGCGGTTTTTCCCCGCGGGTACCCCGATCGAGCTGTCGGCAGATTCGGTGCAGCAGGATGAAACCGCCCGTAGCCGCCATGAGTTTCTCGCCTGGAGCGACGGTGGCGCCCGGACTCATGGGATTACCGCCGGTGACATACCGGATACCGTTATCGCCCAGGTAGCAACCTCCTATCGCCTTCGTACCGAGGTGCAGGGCGCCGGCATGGCGGCCATCACCAATGGCGCCAGCGGTGACATCCAGGCTGGGATCTACGTCGCTGAAGGATTGCAGGTCAGTCTTCGGGCCGCCCCGCAGCCGGACGCTGTGTTCGTCGGCTGGACTGGCGACACCACCGCGAGGAACGATTCCCTGACGCTGGTGATGCGCCGGCCATTCGACCTCATGGCCAACTTCGTCACGGCCCAGGCCGTCGCGCTGAGCAGTGCGGCCGATGCTCTCCTCGGCACCGCGCTTCTCCGGCCGGAGGAGGCTGCCTATCTCGATGCGGTGGGCAATCGAAATGGGGTCTACGATCTGGGCGATTTTCTGGCCGCCTCCGATCGAGAAGGAGGCCAGCCGTGAGCCGCTGGGGCGTCTTGCTCGGGCTCGGCCTGGTGGGACTGGGCGGTTGCTCGTCCGAAGCGGGGCCGGCCTCCGCCGCCCTGGGCTTGTCCCTCTCATCCCCCGCCCAGAATGACGGCGCCGTTCTCCTCACGATTATCGGAGGTCCGGTCGATTCGATCGAGGCCACGGGATACCGGATCTACTCGACTTCGTCGGGGCTCAATACTTACCGAGTCATTATCGCGGGGCAGTTGGCCTCGGGGCTGGTAGCGCGGGTTCACATTCCGGATGAGCGGCGATCGGCCGACTATGCAGCCATAGTCGAGCAGGTGGCCGCGCGCGAGAGTTACCGGCAACAGGATCCGGCCGGCTATGGCCTGAGCTTCACCCGATGAGTGACAGCCTCGCTTGACTTGGCAATCGCCGGGGCTGAGGTTCTGAGCTATGCATGGTCGCCGGGCATTCTTCCGCTCTCTCGTCGGGTCCGCAGCCGGGCTGCTGGTGTCGCGCACCGAGCGGCTGGTCGCATCCACCGGCATTTGGCCGGACGACCCCGAGGTGCCGAACCAGGAGGTCGCCCGAATTCTCAAGGGTCTTTTCGGTGACCGGCCGATTCGCCAGGGACACGTCGCCCTGGATATGCCGCTCGTGGCCGAGGACGGCCGGGTAGTGCCGGTGATGATCGAGAGCGATCTGCCGATGAGCTCCAACCAATATGTAAAATCGGTCCACCTCATCGTGGACCATAACCCGGACCCCCACCTGGCTGCGTTTCACCTCTCTCCCGCGCTCGGCTCCGTTTCCCTCTCCACCCGGATCAAGATGAAGCGCACCACCTGGGTTCGGGCCATCCTGGAGACCAGCGGGGGTGAAGTCTGGGCCGGCTATGCGAAGGTACTCGTCACCTTGAATGGATGCGGATGAGATGAACGATATCGGCGACGCGCGGATCCGAATTCCCGGCCGGATCAAACAGGGCGACCTGATCACTGTGAATGCGATCGTCTCGCATCCCATGGACACGGGTTTCTTCCGTACCGCGGCGGGCGACCCCATTCCAGCCTATTTCATCAAGGACGTGCTGGTCACCTATGGCCGCGAGGAGGTGGCTCATTTTGAATGGACTTCCGGTATCAGTCGGGATCCGGTAGTGAGCTTCACCCTCAAGGCCGATCAGGAGGCTCCGCTTACCATGACATGGACCGATAACAAGGGAGCCATCTTCAAGCAGTCGGTACACGTCGGTTTCGGATCCGCCTGACCCTTCGTCCTCTTCTCTCTGCTCTGATCCTGCTCGCCGGGCTCGTCGAGCGCGCCGATACCAACTCACCGCCTCACCTTCGCCGCCTGGCTCCCGGGGTGTATGCCGCCGTGGGCGACACCGGGCGAGGATCCGAGGGGCAGCCCAACGCAGGCTTCGTAGTGACCAGCAAAGGCGTCGTGGTCATTGATGCACTCGCCAGTCCGCAGCAGGGCCGTGAGCTGCTGCAGGCCATCCGAAGCGTCACCCAGCAGCCAGTGAAATGGCTGGTGCTGACCCACCACCATCCCGACCACCACTTCGGGGCGGTGGTGTTCAAGCGCGAAGGCGCCAAGATCGTGGCTCATCCCGACCGAGCCACCCTGGCCTCGGAGGGCGGGGAAGACGCGCTGATGGCAGACTGGGTCCGCGTTGTCGGGCTCGACGCCATGCGCGGATTCGAGTTTGCCGATATCCCCGACCGGCCGGTCACCGGGACGGATACGCTGGTCCTGGGGGATATTACCCTGGTGATCGCTCACCCCGGGGCCGCGCATTCACCGGGAGATCTCGTGGTCTGGCTTCCCCGGGAACGGGTCCTGTTTGCGGGCGACCTGCTGGTAGAGGACGGCGTCACCATGGTAGTGGACGGCAACTCGGGCGTGCTGCTCGAGGCCCTGGACCAGGTGGACAGCTTGCGTCCGAGAGCCGTCGTTCCCGGTCACGGTGCGCTCCCGCGGCGTCCCGCAGATCTGGTTGCCCGGACCCGTCAGTACATCACGAGCCTCAGAGCGGAGATGCGCGCCGCGGTGGAGCAAGGCGTGGCAATGGGCCGAGCACTTGCAGCCCTTCCGCCAGCCGACCAGACCCGGCCGGTCTCCTACAACTCGCGCCGGCGGCGGAATGCGCTGCGGGTATATCTGGAGGAGGAGCGGACGTACATGGGATTGGATTCCACTCGGTGAGCCCCCGGACGATTTTCATCTGCCTGCTCGCCGGGGTGCACCTCTCCTGTGCTCAGGGCGGTCGATCGCCTTCGCTCCCCCGCCTTGTGTCCACCGACCAGCTCGCCGGTTGGCTCCAGGACCGTCGAGTGAATCTGGTAGACGTGCGAACCGACGTATTCACCTATCTCAAGGGCCATCTTCCGGGGGCGGTGTACCTGAATCCGGAAACGCTTAGGGCCAGCGAGGGCGGCATTCCCACCCAGCTCCTGAGCTCCCGCTCCTACAGCGAGCTGTTCTCCCGCCTTGGCCTGAGCTTCGAACTGCCCGTGGTGATCTACAGCGCGGGTGAAACGCGGAACATCGATGCCACGTTTCTGGCCTGGCTGCTCGCCGGATTCGGTCATCCCAACGTCTATCTGCTGAACGGCGGCTACTTCAAGTGGCAGCTGGAGCAGCATCCTATCGCCCTCCGCTATCCCCGGATCGAACCGGTCAGCTTCCCTCGATCGTTCGCTCCGGAGCGGGCGACCCTGGGGGACGTGCGGCAGGCCATGCAGGACCGAAACACGGTTGTGGTAGATGCGAGACCACCCGACCAATTCGCCGGGGAGGCCGGCGCTCAAATGCGGCGAGGTCACATTCCCGGTGCCGTCAATCACTATTGGCAGGACGATCTCATGCAGGAGGGCTTTGGGCACGTCTGGAAGCCGGTGCAGGATCTCCGGGCGGTCTATCTGCAGCAGGGGATCAGCCCGGATCGCAGGGTCATCGTGTACTGCAATAGCGCGACCGAGGCCAGTCACGTCTACTTCACACTACGCTACTTGTTGAACTATCCCAGCGTACGGGTGTATGTGGGTTCCTGGACAGAGTGGAGCGAGCGGGACGAGCTGCCGATCGAAGCGGGGCAGGGGGGCAGGCGGGCGGCGGGGCAGTAACTTGCCTCCCGCTTCCTCTACTTCAATGCAATCCCACTCCGCAGCTGGCCCGGACGCCAGATCTGCCCGCCCTTCATGATCCACTCCACTGAGTCGAGGTTGTCAATATCGACCAGCGGATTCTTGCTGAGCAGGACCAGGTCGGCGTAGCGGCCTGCTTCGATGATGCCGAGCCGGCGGGCCGGCTCGCCGCCTAGAGCAAGGGCCGCATCCCGAGTGGCCGCGAGTAAGGCAGCCGCCGGGGTCAGGGAGATGGAGTCGACCAGGAGGCGGAGCTCGCCAAACAGCGATGCCCGCTCGCTGGGGGGACCGTAGGCTACGTGGTCACTGCCGGCACTGATGCGGACGCCCCGCCGTACCGCCTCACGCGCGATCTCCATACCGAACCCGGAGGCGGCCCGTACGTACTCCTCCTGCTCCGAGGGAATGTGCTGCCGCTTGGCATTGAAGTAGGCCACGCTGTGACGGGTAGCGTCCAGGGTCGGCTCGAAGAAGGTTCCCCGTTGCGCCATGGAGTCGAGCGCCTCGCCTATCCGCGGATCATGCGCCGCGCCGACCGTAGCCACCTCAGCCGTGGCCATCTGCAGGTTGCCCTCGTTGACCAGGGTGTCACGGTCCTCGGCGGTGAACAGCTCTCCGGCAAGTCCGGCCGCGTGCACGATACCATCCTGGCCGGCCAAGGCCTGCTCCAGCGCACTCGCCGGCTGAACCCAGGCGTGCCCCCACACCGGCATGCCGGCCCGGTGTGCGGCAGCCACGAGCTTCCGGACCGACTCCTCATCGAGCTGGGCGTAGAGCTTGAGTCCCATGGCGCCGGCCCTCTGGGCCGCGGCCACGACCGAGTCCGGATCGTCGTTTCTGTTGTACTGCATCGGGGTCCAGCCCAGCGACTGCATGGTGAGGGCTGGTGGCTGGCGGAACACCACCCCGCGAGCCGTTCTCACTCCATGAAATCCATTGAAGAAGAAGCGGCGGCCGGCGACGAGCTGCATAGCGTAGACCCGGGGCGCGGCGTCCAGCGCGCTCACTCGGGACAGCAGCTCCGCCGGATTGGTACCCATGTCGCGTACGGTGGTGACGCCTTGCGCCAGCAGGTCTCGCAGGTCCAGGGGCAGCTCTTCACCGGCGCTTCCTCGCACGAGGAAGAGCAGGTGCACGTGACTGTCGATCAGTCCGGGGATCAACCACTGTCCGCGGGCGTCGATGATGCGCGCTCGGGGTGGGACCGGACACTCGCCGGCGGCGCCGGCGCAGACAATTCGATTGCCCCGCACCAGGGTTACGGCATTGGGTACCGGGCCTTTTCCGGTTCCATCCCACAGGGTGGCGCGGATGATTGCTATGGAAGGATCGGGCGCGGGCGCTCCGCGAACCGTGGGCGTGCCTCCGCCACAGGCGCTCAGGACCAGCGTCGAGATGAGAGCAGAAAAAAGAACTGCGGGGACCTGCTTCATACCTGCTCCTAACTGGCGGGCGATACGGCGTGATGCCGTTGGGGGTTATGTGCCCACCTCGACCTGCTTCAAGATGCGGGGAAGGAATGCGTTTGGCCGTGATTCCCAGGAGTCACTGCACGGTGACCAGGAACACTACGCTGGGATGCGCCAACCCATTCTGCCGGCGTAACGTGCGTCGTGCAGCCGGGTGCGCGGCCAACCTCTTCCCTACGGTAAAGCCTCCTCAATAAGAACGTGAAAGCCGGGAAACGGGTTCTGGGTCAAAAGAAGGCAAAGCACGTGCCAGCGAGGTCCCTCGCCGCCATTTCAGGTTGCGGGTCGTCCCACCGCGCTCTAGTCTTCGGATGTGCCCCTCCCTCCTACCCCCCGGCCGCGCCGTAGGCGGCGTACGGCTGCCCTGCGGCAACTTGTCCGCGAGCACGAGTTGTCGGCTGCCGACCTCATCCAACCGATCTTCGTGGTCCATGGCAGCCGGGTTGAGCGTGAAATCGGTTCGATGCCCGGCGTCTTCCAGTTCTCAGTGGATGAGAAGCTCGATCGCGAGGTGGACACGATCCGTTCGCGCGGCATCCCGGCCGTCATTCTATTCGGGATCCCGGCCCAAAAAGATGAGGCGGGATCAGAGAACTTTTCCGACGCCGGCATCGTGCAGCAGGCGCTTCGCCGGATCCGGGAGCGCCATCCCGACCTCCTGCTGATCACCGACGTCTGCTGCTGTGAGTACACCAGCCACGGCCACTGCGGTGTGGTTCGTGATGGATCGGTCGACAACGATGCTACGCTTGAGGTTCTCGGCCGAGCAGCGGTGACCCACGCCCGCGCCGGTGCCGACATGGTGGCGCCCAGCGGAATGATGGATCGGATGGTAGCCGCCATCCGAGGCGCGCTCGACGCGGCCGACTACGGCGACACCGCCATCCTGAGCTATGCCGTCAAGTATGCCAGCGCTTTCTACGGCCCTTTCCGGGAAGCGGCGGACAGTGCACCTGCGTTCGGGGACCGGCGGCAGTATCAGATGGACCCGGCCAACCTGCGCGAGGCCCTGCTCGAGGCAGCGCTGGACGAGTCTGAAGGCGCCGACTTGCTGATGGTGAAGCCGGCACTGGCCTATCTGGATGTGGTCCGTGCCGTTCGAGAGCGCACTCAGCTGCCGCTGGTGGCCTACAACGTGAGCGGCGAATACGCGATGGTGAAGGCTGCGGCCCGGCACGGCTGGATCGACGAGTGCCGCGTGGTGCTCGAGGCCCTCACCGGAATGCGGCGCGCCGGCGCCGACGCCATCATCTCCTATCACGCCAAGGACGCCGCGCTCTGGCTGCGCAGCGAAGAGGCCCCATGACGGAGGTCCAGGCGGCGCAGCACTCCACCACCATTTCGGAGCGCCTCTTTGCGGCTGCGCAGCGGCTGCTCCCTGGCGGCGTCAACAGTCCGGTCCGCGCGTTCAAAGGCGTCGGTGGTAGCCCCCGCTTCATTGACCGGGGTCAAGGGCCCTTCCTTATAGATGTCGACGGCAACCGGTACGTGGACCTGGTGCTCTCCTGGGGCCCCCTGATCCTGGGCCACGCCCATCCCGAGGTTCTCGAGGCTGTGGTCGGCGCGGTAAGCCGAGGCACGACCTTCGGCGCTCCGACCGAGCTGGAGCTGCGGCTTGCCGAACGGGTCGTAGCCACATTTCCCGGTCTCGAGATGGTTCGCTTTGTGAGCTCCGGCACCGAGGCGTTGATGAGCGCGGTACGCCTGGCCCGAGCCGCAACCGAGCGGCGGCTGATTCTCAAGTTCGACGGCTGCTACCACGGCCACGCCGATGGGCTGCTCGCGGCCGCCGGCTCCGGAGTCGCGACTCTGGGTCTGCCGGATTCGCCCGGGGTTACCCGCGCAACTGTGGCCGACACCCTGGTTCTCGCCTACAACGATCTTGCCGGGGTGGAGACACTGTTCTCCGACCGGGGCCCCGAAATCGCGGCCGTCCTGGTTGAGCCCGTGGCCGGGAACATGGGGGTGGTGCCACCACTCCCCGGATTTCTCGAGGGGCTCCGGCGAGTCACCCATCGCTACGGGTCGCTGCTCGTTTTCGATGAGGTCATGACTGGCTGGCGAGTACACCCGCAAGGGGCCCAGGTGTTGTACGGCATCATTCCCGATCTCACCTGCCTGGGGAAGGTGGTCGGCGGTGGGCTGCCGGCGGCTGCATTCGGAGGAAGCCGGGATCTGATGCAGTTGATTGCTCCCGCGGGGCCGGTCTACCAGGCGGGCACCCTCTCGGGCAATCCAGTTGCGATGGCTGCGGGACTCGCCACCCTGGAGGTACTCGGGCGCGCGGGGACATGGCAGCAGGCGGCCGATTGGGCTTCGGCGGCGGCCACTCTCATCAGCTCGGCGGCCGAGCGGGCTGGCGTCCCGCTCATTGTTCAGCGGGTTGGCACGATGCTCACTCCATTTTTCACCGCCTCGCCGGTGCGCACCTTTGCGGAAGCCAAGTTGACCGACCGCGACGGCTATCGCCGGTTTTTCCATGCCATGCTGGATTCCGGCTTCTACTTTCCTCCCTCGGCGTACGAGGCTGCGTTTACCTCGGTGGTCCATGGGGATGCCGAGCTGGAGGTCCTGGGGAACGCGCTCGGAGCAGCATGGCATCAGTAGCGATCGTTGGTGGCGGAGTCACCGGCCTCACTGCCGCTTATTGCTTGAAGCAGCGGGGCAGCCGGGTCGTGGTGTACGAAGCCACCGATCGAGCTGGTGGGGTGATTCGGTCCGAACGTCGCGACGGCTATCTGGCTGAGCTCGGACCCAACTCCATGTCGGCCGTTCCACCCGAAGTCACCGGGCTGCTGAGCGCGCTCCAGCTGGATGCTTCCAGGATCACGGCCTCGCCGGCCGCGCGGACTCGCTACATCGCACGGCGAGGAAAGCTCATCCCGCTGCCGCTCAGTCCCTCCGAGTTACTCACCACCCGTCTCCTCTCGAACTCGGCGAAGCTGGCGGTATTCGGCGAGCCGCTGGTAGAGACCAGTGATTCACCAATGGACGAGAGCGTCGCCGCCTTCTTCCGCCGGCGCTTCAACCAGGAAGTGCTCGACTACGTGGTGAATCCCTTCGTGGCAGGCATCTTTGCGGGCGATCCAGAGCAGCTCTCGGTCCGGCACGCTCTGCCTCAGCTTCATGCCCTGGAGCGAGACCACGGCTCAGTGGTCAAAGGGTTCATGCAGGCCGCCAAGCGACCGACGACGCTGATATCCTTCCGCAACGGCCTCCAGGAAATAACCGATGCTCTGGCGCGGGAGCTCGAATCCGAGCTGCGTCTTCGGTCGCCGGTCACTCAGCTGCGTACCGGGACCAAGGGATGGACGGTAGGTGCAGCCTTTCAGGCCCCGGAGACCTACGATGCGGTGGTCTACGCGGCACCGGCCCACAGTCTCGGCGGGATCGACCTCGACCTGGCCGGATCCGAGCGGCTCTCTACCCTGTCCAGTATCATCCACCCTCCCGTCGCGGTCCTGGCGTTGGGCTTTCCCCGGGAGCAGGTGGCGCACCCGCTGGATGGCTTCGGGGTCCTGATTCCGGAGGCTGAGCGCCGCCGGGTGCTCGGCGTCATCTTCTCCTCCACCGTGTTTCCCGAGCGCGCTCCGGAAGGGCACGTGCTACTGACAATATTCGCCGGGGGAACCAGGGATCCCGACTTCGTCCAGGTTGATCCCCACACGCTCACTGCCCGGGTGCTGGACGAGTTACGCACCCTGCTTGGCACTCGGGGCGAGCCTTCATTTCGGGCGCTGCAGCTCTGGCCCCAGGCAATTCCTCAGTACACGATGGGGTATGGCCGCTTCAAGGACATCGCGGACCAGACCGAGCAGGCTAACCCTGGCCTGCTGCTGGCCGGCACCTATCGCGACGGCATCTCGCTGGGTGCTGCGATGAGCTCGGGCGAGCAGGCCGCCGGCAGAGCAGCCAAGACACTCGGGCTCGAGCCCGTGACTGGAGGCGTCTCCGCCGCAGGCCTGCCTTGAACTCGTTTCCCACTCCGCTTCGAATAGGTACCCGCGGCAGCGCGCTTGCGCTGTGGCAAACCGAGCGGGTGCGTTCATTACTCGCCACAGCCGGCCAGGAAACCCTGCGGGTGGACATCAAGACGACCGGTGACCTGGCGCCGGACGTTCCGCTGGCCCGGATTGGCAGCCGGGCACTCTTCACCAAGCAGATCGACGATGCCTTGTTGGAGCGGCGCATCGATCTCGCGGTGCATTCGCTCAAGGATCTGTCCACCGAGCTGCCCGATGGTATCGTACTCGGAGCCGTGAGCCAGCGAGAGGATCCGCGGGATGCGCTGGTAGGCCGAGGCCCCATAACATGGGCAACCATCCCGGATGGTGCGGTCATCGCCACCAGCAGTCTCCGCCGCCGGGCCCAGTTGCTGAACCACCGGCCTGATCTCCAGATCGTCGATCTCCGGGGCAACGTCGACACCCGGCTGCGGAAGCTCGATTCCCGGCCTGAATGGAGCGCCATTGTGCTGGCCGCGGCGGGTCTGGTACGGCTTGGCCTGGCAGGCCGAATCGGAGAACGACTCTCCCCAGAGACGATGCTCCCGGCGCCGGGGCAGGGAGCACTGGCCGTTACAGTCCGGGCCGAAGATGCTGCGGTTCTCGCCCTGGTTCGGCGCGCGGTACACGATGCCGCCAGCGCCCGTCTGGTGTCGGCCGAAAGAGGTTTTCTTCATGCTCTCGAAGGCGGGTGCCAGGTGCCGGTCGGGGCCCACGCCGAGCCGGCTCCGGGTGACCGCAGCATCGTCCGGCTTCACGGCCGAGTGCTGTCTCCCGATGGGAAGGCCATGATCGAGGGCGAGCGGATCGGCCCGGCGGCAGACGAGGACCAAGCCCGGGACTTGGGGCGGGCACTTGCGGAGGAGCTGCGAGAGCGGGGTGCCGGCGTCATCCTGTCCGAGGCGCGGGCTCCCGTGGCTCCAGCAATCACCGAGCCCTGACATGACTCCAGTGGTGGTGGTTACGGCTTCGGCCGGCGCGTTGTCCGACCTGCCGGCGATGCTTGCTGACCTACCGATCATGGTCGAGGAACATCCCCTCATCCGGTTCGAGCCCCCAGCGGACTGGTCTTGGCTCGATGCGGCTCTGGACGATCTGTCCCGGTTTGACTCTGTCGCCCTCACCTCACCACGTGCCGCCCAGGCGGTCGCCCAACGGATGCGGCTCCGCAAACCGGCGCTGATGCAGGCCAGCGCGCCAGCGGTCTGGGTGATCGGGCTGGCCACAGCCCGGGCCCTGGCCGGCACGCTCGCACCGGTGCGAATGCCGGAGCACGCTCTCGCCGGAGGCTCCGCCGCTGCGCTCGCGCGGGCCATGCTCGAGTTCGGGTGCAAAGGCCCTGTGCTCTTCCCCTGTGGTGAGCGACGGCGGGAGGAATTGCCCAACCTTCTCCGCACAGGAGGATGCGAAGTACAAGAAGTGGTCTGCTACCGCTCGGTGCTGGCGAGCAGGTCGGAGGCGAGTGCCGCGGCCGCGCGCGCATCCATACTTGTGGTTGCGAGCCCCAGTGTGATGACGTTGCTGGCCGAAAGCTGTCCTTCCCCGGACCGTCCCCAGCTCGTCGCCATCGGTCCCACCACCGCTGCATCAGCCGATGAGTCCGGTTGGTTGCCGGCAGCGGTTGCCGACCAGCCCACCAGTCAGCACGTGGCCTCCGCCATCACCGGCCTGCTGGCCAAGCAGAGCCGATGAACGACCTCTTTCTCCGGGCCTGCCGCCGCGAACCGGTGGAACGCCCACCGGTGTGGATGATGCGCCAGGCCGGGCGCTACTTGCCGGAGTATCGAGCGATCCGGGAGCGGGCCGACTTTCTCACCATGGTGCGCACGCCGGAGTTGGCTGTCGAGGTCACCCTGCAGCCGGTGGACCGGCTCGGGGTCGACGCCGCGATCATCTTCAGCGATATCCTGGTGGTGCCTCAGGCCATGGGCATGCGACTCTCAGTCGACGATGGCGTAGGCCCCAGGTTTCACCAGCCGCTTCGCTCTCCCGAAGATTTCGACCGACTGCGGGATTTCGCTCCTGAGGAGGGCCTGGGGTACGTCCTGTCCGCCCTGCGGCTGACACGCCAGGAGCTTGCCGGCCGAGTTCCCCTCATCGGATTCGCGGGTGCGCCATGGACCCTCCTCAGCTACATGGTCGAGGGAATGGGCTCGAAGTCGTTCAGCCATGCGAAGCGGCTCCTGGTGGAATCGCCGGCCCGAGCCCATGAGCTGCTGGCCCGGCTGGCGCGCCTGGTCGGAGGTTTTCTGGCAGCCCAGGTGAAGGCCGGGGCCCAGGCGGTTCAGCTGTTCGACTCCTGGTCCGGGGCCCTGGGCCCCCGGGACTTCGCCGAGTTCGCCCTTCCTTATATAGGCGAGGCCGCCCGGATAGCCCGCAGCGCCGGGGCCCCGGTCATTGCGTTCAGCCCGGGCTCCGGATGGGCCCTGGAGGAGATTGCGCGAGCTACCGGTGCGGATGTCATCGGGATCGATTGGCAGACCGATGCAGCCGAGGCACGCCGCCGTCTGCCGCTCGACGCGGTGGCGCTCCAGGGCAACCTGGATCCCTGCTGGCTCTACGGCAGCCCAGCCGAGATCCGGCAGCGCACCCATCGGATGCTGGAGGTGTTCGGGTGCCGGGGCCACATTGCCAATCTGGGACATGGAATACTTCCCGATGTTCCGGTGGCCCATGCCAAGGCGTTCGTTGAGGCTGTGCAGGAGTGGCGGCCATGAGCCAGCGAGACTTCAGGCAGCGCGTGGTCGCCGGCATTGAAGACCTGCACCAAAAGACAACCGACCTGATTACTGAGCTCGATGGTGGGGGCAGCTTCCGCGAAGATCGGTGGGAGAGGGATGCCGGGGGTGGGGGCCTGAGCCGGCTGCTGGTCGAAGGCACCGCCTTCGAGAAAGCGGGCGTCAATCGTTCGACCGTTGGTGGTGCCCTTCCGCCGGCCTTGGCCCAGCGCATCGGCGCGCGCCCCGGTCTTGAGAACGGCGGGTTCTTCGTGACCGGCCTGAGCGTGGTGGTGCATCCTCGCAGCCCCATGGTGCCCACGGTGCATCTCAACGTGAGGTACTTCGAGATCACCGACGATGCGGGAGGGGTGCTGGACGCCTGGTTCGGCGGCGGCACCGATCTTACTCCGACCTACCCTTATCCCGAAGACGCGGCCCATTTCCATCGGGTGTTGAAAGCGGCCTGTGACCGGCACCACCCGAGCTTCTACTCCCGGTTCAAAACCTGGTGCGACCATTACTTCGTGAACACCCACCGATCCGATGAGCGGCGCGGTGTGGGCGGGATCTTCTTCGATCATATCAGGGAGGGGGAGGCGGGTCTTGGCCTGGACCAGCTACTCGGCTTCGTGACGGACGTCGGAGGCATCCTTTCCGAGGCCTACGCTCCCCTCGTCCGACGGCGGCGGGACATACCTTATGGCGACCGGGAGCGGAGATTCCAGTTGGCTCGCCGGGGACGGTATGTGGAGTTCAATCTGGTGCACGATCGGGGGACCCTGTTCGGACTGCAGACCGGCGCCCGGATCGACAGCGTGCTCATGAGCCTGCCCCCGCTGGCGGGCTGGGGGGCTCCGCCGGCATATCCACCGGGATCCTTCGAGGCCGAGCTGCTCGAGATGCTGGAGCCGAGGGACTGGGCCTAGCTCGCGCTCAGACGGGTGTGGGTCGGTCGCACGGGTAGGATTCGGCCCCTGCCCAGTCGCATAACCCACTGTGATCTAACTAGTTGCGCAGGAGTTCCAGGCTTCCGGTGCTCCTGCCGACTACTGGCACGGCTCTGGCGCATGCGCCTTCGACTCCGATCGAACATTCGTCGCTTCTTGGCTGGGATGACTCTATGCGATTGATCCGTACGCTCGCCGTAACCGCCGCGATGCTGGCGATGGTCCCTGGATGTGGTGATGAAGGCTCCGGTACCCAGCCGGGCGGCAACCAGGCCCCGGTGGCGGACTTCGAGCCGCCGTCCTGCATTGTGGGTGCACCCTGCAGCTTTACCAGCACCAGCACTGATGATGTCGCGGTCACCGAGTGGAGCTGGGATTTCGACGGGGACGGCATTCCCGACGCAACCGGGGCAAGTGCCTCCTTTATTTACTCCACAGCCATGACGGTCAGCGTGACCCTGAGGGTCCGTGATGCCGAGGGCCTGAGCCACAGCAGAACCAGACCCGTCACGGCCAGTCCGCCGGGGAGCGGAGCGCCGGTCGCGGACTTCACAGCGGAGCCATGCGCCGCCACTCTGCCGTGGCAGTTTACGACGTGGAGCTCAGAAGGTGACAGACCGGAGCCAGCTGGCCGAGCTCACGTTTGCGAGATTCAACTGGGGCAACTTGGCCCGCAAGTCGTCCATGCTCTTGATCTGGTTTTCCCGAAGGAACGACTGGGTGACGAGGGCCCCGGAAAACACGACTTCCTTGCGGCCGAGTTGGCCGGCCATTTGTAGGGCGAGCGTCCGGGTGACGGCGGCGCCGACGGCGCTCGGATCCGTGGTTGCAGTCGCCTTCCAGGCGCTGTCCTTCTTCCTCATCAGCTCGATGTCGGCATTCGAGATGTCGATCCCGTACGTCGCTACCTTGGTGGTAAGGCCACGCTCCTCGATGGCTGAGATGGCGCCCTTGGCCAGCTCGTCGTAGGCAGCGAAGATCGCTTTCACTTGGGGATTGGCTTTCAGCGCGGCATCGACGAGCCGCGCGTTGTCGCTGGCCACGGTGTGGGTAAACTTGCCGACGAAGAACTTGGGCACCCACTTGTGTTCCGCCACAAATTTCTTCCACACGACGTCGCGCCGGTCGAACGGGGCAATGCCAGGCACGTTGACATAGCCGACCGGGATACCGTCCCCAAGATCCCGGGCCATCTGAGTGAGCACAAGTGTGGCAAGGTCGGCGTCGTCCTGCGCGGTCTCGACGGCGCCAGGGGCGCACTCGGTGATCTCGATGTCGTAGACGACGACGGCGATGCCGGCGTCGGTGGCCTGCTGGAGCAGCGGGCACATGGTGCCGGCCAGACCATGATCAACGATGATGCCTTTGACGCCGGACTCGATGGCCGCCTTCATGTGGCTGGCCTGTCTGGCAGGGTCGGCCTTCGCATCGTAGAAGTGCACCCTGAGGCCGGCCGCGGCTGCCTGCTGCCGAGCGCCGTCGGTCCACTGCTCGAAGTAATCACCTGCGCCGCTGTTCTGGATCAGGGCGATTGATACCGGCCCAGCGTCGAAGGGGGCCGGCTTGCGAGCCGAGCCCGGCTGATCGCCATCGCGGTCCCTGGAGCAGGCGAGAAGGCCGAGCAGCGTGTACAACACAAGGCGACGGGTGATCGAATTCATCTTCATGTGATGCCCCCTATCGGGTTACGCGTACCGGTCGGTGGCCATGCCTGGTGCGGGCAGGGGTCGTCTGGTGCCCAGCCTGCCTGGGCCGTATGCTGTCTACCACCCAAGCCCCCATGACCGCAACTACACCCGCCCTCACGCCGCCTGGCGTGATCACGCAAGAGTTTCGTACGCCCAAGGCGATCCGCCGCGGTGTCATCGCGGGGGTCGTCGGCAACATGCTCGAGTGGTACGACTTCGCGCTCTTCGGTTTCTTCGCAGTCCAGATCGGCGCGCATTTCTTCCCGGCCGGGGACCCCACCGCCTCACTCCTGGCGGCACTCGGCACCTTCGCCGCCGGCTTCCTGATGCGACCAGTCGGTGGTGCGCTGTTCGGCTGGGTGGGCGACCGCTTCGGCCGCAAGCAAGCGCTGATCTGGTCGGTACTCGCGATGGCGTTCCCCTCGTTTCTTATCGGCGTGCTTCCCGGCGCCGCGACCATTGGCCTGGCGGCGCCGATCCTGCTCCTCGTGTTCCGTCTGCTCCAGGGACTTGCGGTTGGCGGGGAGTACATGGCGTCGGCCGTCTTCCTGGTTGAAGGCTCGGAGCCGGGGCGGCGGGGGTGGATGGGAAGCTGGGGCCCGATCGGGGCGACGGCGGGGACGCTGCTCGGCTCAGCGGCTGGCGCGATCGTCAACGCGGTGATGTCGCCCGAAGCGGTGATGGCCTTCGGTTGGCGGATCCCGTTCATCCTCGGGCTCGGTGTGGGGCTCGGCGGCCTGGCCATCCGCCGACATTACGTGGAGCGGGTGCCCCACCAGGCGCCAGCCAAGTCGCCGCTTCGCGAGTCCTTCCGCTCCCACTGGCGCACCATGCTCCACCTGGTGGCGCTGGTGTCCGGTATCAGCGTGGGCTTCTACACCACCTTCGTCTATGCGCCCACTTGGGTCGAGCTGGTGGCCGGTGTGCCGGCCAGAACCGCCCTGGGCGTCAACACCGTTGCCATGGCGGTATCACTGCTGTTCATCCCTGCTGCGGGGATACTGAGCGATCGCATCGGCCGCCGGCCGGTCCTGCTGGCGGCCAGCGGGGCCCTCGCGCTGCTGGCCTATCCGCTCATGGCGCTGATGGCTCGAGGTCACCCCGGCGGCATGCTGGTTGGCTCGCTTGGCCTGGCGCTGTTGGTCGCGGCGAACGGGGGTGTCATGCCC
>Ga0075421_100002896_pt1 | contig 20510 bp, 14 predicted proteins | sample SoiMetdeltSBSDD5_FD_75292 | JGI IMG/M metagenome (GOLD analysis project Ga0075421, IMG submission 75292) | Bulk soil microbial communities from a Populus tree surrounding site in Tennessee, USA - Soil MetaG P. deltoides SBSDD5 | ecosystem: Environmental > Terrestrial > Soil > Tree plantation... | reverse complement strand
GTCCCTCCCAGGCAGTTAGGTAGAGATCGGCTCTTGGATTGGTTCCAACTGGAAAGAGCTGGCGCAGCTGTGCCTTGCCAGCTGCCGTAGGAACGACAAAGGCGGAGGAATTGTTGGTCGAGCGAAATCTGTCGAACAAAGCGCTGGCGAAGAAAAAGGTTTTGTCCTTCTTCAGAGGCCCGCCCATCGTCCCCCCGAAGATGTTGTTGGTGAAGACTGCCGGTTCAGTCAGACCGGCCACGCGCCCTTCATTGGTAAGGGCGTTCAAGGCATTCGAACGAAGCAACCAGCGCGCCGTGCCGTGGAACTGATTACTGCCGGACTTGGTGATCAGATTCATGACTCCGCCGCCAGCTCTTCCAAACTCAGCACTGAACAGACCGGTTTGCACGGAAAACTCGGCATAGGCGTCCTGGTCGTTGAAACTGGCAGCCGGGCCGGTGATGGAAATATCGTTGTTGTCGGTTCCGTCGAGCAAGAAGTTGTTGCCTCGGGTCCTCTGCCCGTTGATGGCAAATTGAGCGGATGCGCCTCCGTTGGCAAAGTTGGTGTTGGCTCCTAGGCTTGTGATTCCGCTAGGAACCGTAACTCCCGGAAGAGTGCGCGCCAGGGAAAGCGGGTCCTGATTCGTCAGCGGCAAAAGAACGATTTCCTTCCTGTCGAAATTCCCTCCCCGCACAGGCTCGCTCCGTTGCAGGATCTCGCCAACGCTGGCACTCACTTCAATTACGGTATGCTGTTCGCCCAGTTCCATTGCCGGATCCACCGTCGTGGTGCGGTTGGCAACAACGGGGATTTCGCGTTTGAGGAATGCTTTGAATCCCCCCGCTTTAGCCGTCAGGTCGTAGATCCCCAGGTCTACAGCATCGAAGCGGTAAATGCCCACTTCATTGGTAGCTGTCGTTCGCGTCTGGTTGGTTTCTTTGTCGTGAAGCTCCACCGTCGCGCCAGCGATCGACGCGCCCTGTGGGTCGGTGACGGTACCTGTGACCGTGCCTCGGCTGGTTTGCGAAAAGAGCGAAGAGCTTCCTGCCAGCAAGATCAGCGGGGCAAAAGACCGAAAGGATCCAAGTCCCTTGCTCATAGAGTTCCTCCACAGTCAAATTCTGAGGCACTGCTTAAAGGGCAGTCCTAAAGAAAAGCCGCTCTAAGGCGGTCGAAGAAGGAAGTCGCTCGGAAGGCGATCAATGGGAACGCAGGCCGTAGTTTAGCTCTGAAATCCGATCGCTGCAAAGCGCAATTGACCTATCAATCACTTGAGGATTTGTGACCCTTCAACAGCAAAATTTGGCCAGATGGCCGTTTGAGGGAAGTCAATCTTCATACGAGACTGCGCAGTGATCTCGAAGGAAGACCTGAATCGCAGCAACTTGCCGGACCGGGTCGGCTCGCCTAAGCATTCGAGCCGATCAGAACCGCGCTCGCACTGGAGCGCATTTTCGCAAAAACTTCGTCGTCTCCCATTGCTCCAGGAGCGGATGCGTGACCAATCCCGCTACAAAATTTCCACTGCCCGCCTTCGCGGGAGAAAACCGTGCTTCACCACTCCCACCGTCGTATGAACTACCGGAACTTCTCACTGATGGGTCTGCCGCTGTATCCGGTCATTTCGAGATAACCGCGGCCGCGGATCGGCCGGCCTTCACGAGTTCCGCTGACTTCAACCGCGCCTTCCCAGTAGTTCACGCCGGTCGATCTTTCAGTCCTAAGTTCCTGATCGGGCAAGATTGAGCGGACGTTCAGAATGAGATTCTGTTTGGGAATCTCGACTTCCCAAGTCACTGGATACGCGCCTCCGCTTTCGGGAGACCTCCAAACCTCGCCCGGCTTGAGTGTAAAGTCGCCGACCCTCAGCGCCTGGACCCTCCTGTCCACTTCAACCCAAGTGCCACCGGAACGCGGGTCGCGCGAGCCGTCGACCCGGCGCAACTGAAAAAGCATCAAGTCCACTCCATCCTCAAGCTGGATTGAGAACCAGTCCCAGCCGATTTGTTCGGCCTCCAGGAAGCTGGTGCCGAACTCATGATCCATCCAGCTCAAACCCTCGACCGCGTGTCGCTCTCCACCGAACCGAAGCTCACCGTGCGTGGGCATTCGCGTGAGCGAGTAGTAATGCGACGCGTTGCCGGTCTGACTGCCCTTCTGGCTGATGCCTCGCTCTCCGTGAACGACCGGGGCTTTCCCTTCTGCAAGTTCAAGGGAAACATTCATCTCTAAGTCGGCGGCGCGCAACTGATGCGTGCCGTCGCTGAGCTTGGCTTCCCAATCCTGGTTCCAGACGTGGTATTCAGCTGTTGAAGCTCCCGCCCAGCCGACGCCAGAACGGTTCATGCGCTCAGCAAATCGGTACCGCCCTTCGCTGACATCCGTGATTGCGAAATGGGCCATGTAGAGATCTCGCACGGCCCAGACCGACGGGTTCGTCGGTTTCGGGTCAACGCCAACCCGGAAGAAAGTCAACTGGTATCCGAAGCGCTGTCCCGCCGAAGTCGCCAGGTTGCCAGTGTAATACCACCACTCCAGCTTGTATTCGGGGTGACTGGCATGATCGCGGGAGAACTGAAACGTGTAGCCCGGCCGCGCTTGTTTCCAACCGCCATCGGCAAACACCATCATCCCTGTAAGCAGGCAAAGGACGAATTTGCCCGCGAATAAATGCGAAGGAACGTAAATGTGAGGCTTTGATCTTTCCTGGTTTCTCCGCCATCGACGAAGCAATAGACGATTCATTTGGCAACCATTGCGCCCACAGATTTGAGATATCCGATCCGCGAACAAATCATTCGGCAACAACAATCGTCAATCGAGAATTCACAATCATTCTGGCGCCAATTGCTTGACTACTTGTACCCGAGCGGCCGTCTTGGCTGGATAAAGCCCCGCCAGCGCCGCCGCACCAAGAATGACGAGAGAGGACTGAATGAGAAACGCTACAGGCACATGGAACTGGATTGTCCAGCCAAAACTCTGCACATTGATCACATAAATCAGAACCAGCGAGAGCAGCATCCCTATGACCAGCCCAATACCCTGGCTGGCACTGCCTAACAACAACGCCTCGATCACTACCATTTTGCGCACCTGGCGCTGACTGGCACCCACCCACCGGAGAATAGCAATCTCCCGGCTGCGCTCCAGAATCAGCGTTAACAGCGTACTGGCCACGCCGAGTATCGCGACAGAAATTGCGATGACCTCCAAGGCGTAGGTGATCGTAAACGTGCTGTCAAAGATGCGCAGCACCTCTGATCGTAAGGCAGCATTGGTGTAAATGAACGTGCGATAGTGTGTTCCCAGGGACTCCAAAAGCTCCGTGCGCACTGCCTCAGCCGAAGCCCCTGGCTGCAGATAGAGGCTGAGACTGGTCGGCGCCAGGGGGCCGAAATGCTTCTCAAAGGTGTGGCGATCCATCACGACGACTCCTCGATCATTGGAGTAGTCATAGTAGACGGCAGCCACGCGATACCGTCGTGGCCCGGCAGGCGTGGCCAGTGTCACTTGCCCGCCGGCCCTTACCGAATGCTTCAGCGAAAAACTCTCAGAAACGACGACCGCGTCCTGCCCAACTGCCATTCGTAGCGACTCGAGGCCGTTCGAGGGTTCTTTGATCAGCAGCTTCCCGTATTTCAAGAGCACTTCAAAGTCACCGGCCCCAAGAGTGATCACGCCATCACCATAAGGCAGTGTGAAGTTACGAAACCGGTCCACGGCCGCCACTTGTGGGTGTCGCCGTATGGCAGCTTCGACGTCAGGGGAGACCGTGGCGTCCACGTCGACATTGGAACGGGTCGCTGGACGCAGATAGAGATCAGCTCGAAGTGTCTGCCCCACCCAGTAGATGACTGTTTCGCGGAAGCTGCCGATCATCACGGCAATGGCCACGAGCATCGACAGACTTACAGCCAGCGCGGCCACCGAGATAGAAATGCGCGGGATCGCCCCCACGAGATTGGAAATCGCCAGCCTCCACTCCATGAGCGGCTGGACGCCCCTTTGAGTCACATTTCGAACCAGTGACTCTCCCCAGCGGCCGGTCGCATACAGTACGGCCGGGCAAAGAAGGGCAGCTCCCAGAACAATGGCCAGCGCAGCGGCATACCCGAAGACCGGAAGCGTACCCAGCGGTTTCAGTGTGCAAAACCATCCGGCCAGCAGGAAGAGCCCCGCCGAGCACCAGAGATACCGCCATTGCAGCCGAAAGCGCGTCCGCAAGCGATCCACCCCGTGAATCGCGGCCAGGGGAGCCACCCGTGAGGCTGCTAGAGCCGGCACCAAGGCCGCCAACAGTGCAAGGGGCAGGCAGCTGGCAAAGGCCAGCAGTACATACCCACTATCGAGTGGCGGCGCTTGGGCAGTGGTTGCCACGTACAGGGTCTTCACCGTTGTCGCCGTGAGCCGCAAGGCGCCCACTGCCATCAGCCTGGCAAGCGGGAGGCCCAAAAGAATCCCCGCGATGGCCAACCCCGCCGCTTCAGAGAGAAAGAACAACCAAATCTTCTGACGGGGGCAGCCAAGAGCCCGCAAAGTGCCGATCTCCTGACGACGAGAGATAACGGAAATCGATATGGTGTTGTAGATGAGGAAGAGCCCCACCAGCAACGCAATGTGGGATAAGGCCGTGAGATTGAAATGAAAGGCTTCCAGCATCCTTTCCACCTGCCGTCCCCGCCGGCTGGGTGTCCGGACGATCAAACCAGAGGGAAGCCGCTCTTCCAGGTTTTGCCGCAAGGCTTCCAAAGAGTTGCTGGAGTCCGGCACCAGCTCCAGCCGGTCCAGCCGACCTAGCCTATTGAGCGCGAGCTGGGCGGCCGCAATGTCCATTAGCACCAGGTTGCCATCCATAACTCGGGCTGGCCCTTCGTTCTTCAAGAGGCCACGAACGGTAAAGGTTTGCAGCCGGTCGCCCAGAGTCAGCTCGATTTTCGCTCCGACACGCAAACCATGGCGATCGCCAAATTTCTCAGTGATGACGACCGAGGTTGGGTCTTTGAGCAGATCTAGGAATTCCCGTGAGGTCGGCTCGCGGCGCTGTTGTTCGAACTCCAGCAACCGGTAGTCCCGAAAGGAGCGGTCACGCAGGATATCGATGCCCAGCACCCGAAGGGATTCATTGCTGCCTGCGGGAGTTCGGAATGCCGCCTCCCCTTCAACGACTGCTGTGAAATCCCCATATTGGCGTAACCACCGCAGATCCGCCAGGCGGGTTTCATCCAGGCCTGGGCCGGAGCTGACAATCTCCAGCGCCGCTCTCCCGGACAGCGCTTCGACGGCAGCTTCAAACCCACGCAGCGACGCGGCGTTGGTCATCTGAATCGACACTACCACCGCGGCGCCGAGGGCAACGCCAGAGACAGCCACCGCGCTACGCGGCCATTGCTTGGTCAGGTTGCGGAAAATGAACTGCCGAAACAAGGCGAGCATTCTGGTGCGAGATATTGTGCTAGATGTTTAGCAATCAGGTGTGCGAGTGTGGTGTTGGATGCTGCCAACAAGTACGAGCTGGAGACCAAAGTTTCGTTGAAACCTGGTCGGTCGCGAGCAATCTCAAAACGCGTGAAACATACCTGGCAGACGGCCCTTCACCGCCTTTGCGGCAACAGCGATCGTACCAGTCGCGTGGAACCGCTACCCCTCGGCCACCTCTCCTCACCAACGGGACGGAATGGATAGACTGCCCGACTATTGAAATTGGGCGGCAGCAGTGAACCTATTCCCTCACGTCTCAAGCATTCCATCCTTCATGTGGATCACACGCTTCGCGCCAGCGGCAATTTCCGGCGAGTGCGTCGCCAGCAAGACGGTAGTTCTGATTTCGTTGTTCAGGTCACGCAGAAGCTCCAGGACTCGAACACCATTGGCGGAGTCCAGATTGCCTGTGGGCTCGTCGGCAATTAGCAAAGCCGGCCTATGGACAACGGCCCGGGCGATGGCAGCGCGCTGCATCTCGCCTCCTGAAAGCTGCTGTGGATAATGTCCGCGGCGTGCGCCGAGCCCGAACCGTGTAATCCACTTGTCGGCGGCTGCTTCGGCCTGCTGCGATCGAGTTCCCGCCAGAAGCAGCGGCAACGCCACATTCTCGGCAACCGTCAATGTTGGCAAGAGATTGAAGAACTGAAAAACAAATCCAATGCGCTCCCGGCGCAAGCGAGTCAGCTGGTCATCATCGAGTCGCTCGAGGGCTTCATCTTCAAACATTATCGTGCCGCTCGAGGGACGATCCATCGCTCCGCAAAGATGCAGTAGGGAGGATTTCCCACAGCCGGAGGGGCCCACAATAGCCACAAAGTCTCCTCTGTCCAATTGGAGATTCACATTTCTCAGGGCTTCGACAGACGTTTCACCATCGGAATAGACTCGTCGGAGATCTTGGGCTTCCAAGATTCTTGCGGATTGCATAAGTGACAACGTCCCTTTTGCTGTCGCCACTCTCGGGGAGAGAGGGGTGTGGAATTTCTATCCTATGCTCCCTGCATAGCCCGGACGCCCGTACCACGTAGCGTGGGCATCCTAGCCGCGACAAAACTTCCGTCCATTGGGGAGGCGGTGGACGCTCTGAATTCACTCTCGTGGCGAACCTTGCCCGTGACAGAATACCATGTTCAGGTTCCTGTGCCGTTTGCTTGCTGGATTCATGCTCACCGGGTAGAATCTGGGGCACTGATGACCGTTTGGAAGACGAGTCAACCACAGGCTGTGGCCACACTCGTGAGTGCTCAATCCCCGGCGGGGATCGCTTGCTGAAACTGAATCAGTCGCCGTGGTGGCGATGGTCAGTACGTGGCTCTGACGATTCGTCAAAGGCTTGCCCTAACCAAAGGAGCGCAGCTATGAAAGTTCTGGTCACCGGATCGACCGGGCTCGTAGGTTCAGCTTTGGTTCCTTTTCTGACAAAGAGTGGACATCATGTGACTCGTCTGGTTCGCAGCCGCACTGGAGGACCGCTGAAGGACACGCAGGTTATCGAGTGGGATCCGGTGGCGGGTCGGCTCGATAAATTGGCTTTGGAAGGCGTCGAAGGTGTGGTTCATCTGGCTGGTGAGAACATTGCCGCGAGACGCTGGACCGCCGAACAGAAAGCCCGTATTCGAGAGAGCCGTGTCGCAGGCACACGCCTGCTGGCCGACACATTGGCCCGCATGTCGCGTCCGCCGAAGGTGCTGATTTGCGCCTCAGCCATCGGATACTACGGCAATCGTGGAGACCAACGGTTGACTGAAGAGAGCTCTTCAGGAGGCGATTTTCTGGCAGAGGTGTCCCGGGAATGGGAAGCGGCCGCCAAACCGACAGCTGACAAAGGGGTTCGGGTGGTTTACCTTCGAATTGGTCTTGTGCTTTCGCCGGCTGGCGGGGCCTTAGGCAAAATGCTCACGCCTTTTAGGATGGGGGTCGGTGGCGTTATCGGTTCGGGTGAGCAGTACATGAGCTGGGTGGCGATAGACGATTTGATAGGAATCATTCAGCATGGGCTAGCCCGCGACGGCCTGCGTGGTCCGGTCAACGCGGTGAGCCCTAACTCCGTGACCAATCGGGAATTCACCAAGACGCTGGGGAAAGTGCTTGGAAGACCGACGATCTTCCCCCTGCCTGAGTTTGCGGCGCGACTGGCTTTTGGCGAAATGGCAGATGCGCTGCTGCTCTCCAGTACTCGGGTAGAGCCTCAGCGGCTGCTAGCCAGCGGCTATACCTTTCTCTATCCGACCCTCGAAGGAGCACTAAGACACCTCCTAAGGAAGTGAAAGGGCCCTGTGATAAATTGTGAAACGCAGGCCTGCTCCCTATCAATCCAGAGGCTGGTCTCACTTGACAGCTACCGCACGGCAACCGACCAATGAGAGTTCCGTGGCGAAAATGGACTAATGAGTGACGAGCGATAGCTAACCGAAAAAATAGTCTGGTCAAAGGGAATCGTTGAAAGCAAAGGCTGCTCGACTCACGGGGCTGTTCCCTCCGACTCAAGGAAAGACGGGTCCCGGAGCGGCATTCGCCGAATGGCGGTCTTCAACGCTGCGGTTTGTGAAAAATGACAGAGACTTTCCCCGTCCCTATCACTGGTTTTCCATTCACGATGGCGGGTCGGAACCTCCACTTCTGAAGCGCCATTTCGGCAGCCCCCCTCAAAAGAGGTGGTCCACTTACGGCTTTCGCCTCCGCGACCTTTCCTAACTGATCCACGGTGATGCTCACTTCGACGGTTCCACTCACGTTCATCCTTCTGGCCAATTCCGGATACGACGGTTCCACCTTCACCAAGGCCATCGCGGCCGTGACGCTGCCTCCAAAAGGTTCAATCGAGGCGCTGTCTGGAGTAGTCACAGCACGATTTCTAGGTTGAAGATGTGGCACCGGAAGCGGAACCGGTGGCGGCGCGGATTTCACAATTTGCTGGCCTTGCGTGGCCGACTGAGGAAGGTTCGGGTCCACAGCTGCTGGGGCTGGGATATCTTGAAGTGACGAGGGAACCGCGGCGTCAGATATCGCCTGTCGAGCAGGGTCGGTTTCGGCTCGCCTAGTCGCCGGCAACATTTTCTGTGGTAGGTCGGCGGATCTGTCGGCCGGCTTCTCTGCAGCGCTCGCCATCGAGTCTTGATGGGCATCGCTGGAGCGTGCACGTGGGGCTGGCGCATCACCGTTTGTGGATGTGGGAACGCCGCCCACTGGAGTCCCGCGTTCTACTTCGGCCGAACTGGCCGGATAGCCGACGCTGCCGTCGGAAACTTGCTCGGTGGCGGAATCACTCACACTCGGAATCGTGGCAGCTGTCTGGTCCTGACTTGAGGCGCCCTGCTTCGAACCCGACCAGAAGTAGAAGCCGGTCCCCAGCACAATGAGGAACAGACCAGCGGCTGACATAATCAATTTGTGCTTGCCAGGATCTGCTTTGGGGGGAGTGAGGGCTGAGTCCAAGCTCTTTTCGAGATGGTCGAGGCTAACGACGTTACTGGGTTGAAATTGCCCGCCCGGTGTTGTCCCGCTCGGACGAGGTCCTGAGACAGGTTTGGGAACAGATGGATTTGTCTGCTCCCAACACTCAGTCCTGTCTACTGGAACAACTCGTGGCTTTTCTGAAGGCTTTGCCGGGACCGTAGGGGATTGGTGAATCGGGCTGGGACTCGACGTAGTTTCCTGTACCGACGCTATCGGTTCTACGCTTTCAGTTTCCGGTAGTTCCAACACATCTGACGAGACAACGATTTCCTTGCTCAGAAAATCGGACAGTAGCGCGTCCAAACGCGCTGAGCGGTCAAGGGAGCGCAAATCTTTGTCTCTGTCCGTCATTTGTGGCCATCACCTCGAAATGGCTGGGAGGAGCCACCCATCAGAATGTGTCTGTTTACAGCCTCATAGCGGTCTTCATCGGCAGTCTCCTACCGAAAATTAGACTTATTTGGGAAATTGCTTTTTCCAGGGTCAATCCTTAGAATGCAACCGCCATGATTCATCTACAAAGGGAACTCAACTCTCAACAACTCGAAGCCGTCCTGAAAACCGAGGGGCCTGTGCTGATTCTTGCCGGCGCTGGAAGCGGCAAGACCCGCGTCATTACTTATCGCATTGCCCATCTAATCGAGAACCTGAAGATTCGTCCGGAAAGCATTCTGGCCGTGACGTTCACGAACAAGGCTGCCGCGCAGATGAAGGATCGCGTCAACGGGCTGTTGCACTCGCCGCGCTCCAGCAATCCAATGATCGCCACATTCCACTCATTTTGCGTCCGCGTGTTGCGCCGTCAAATTCGCGCTATCGGCTACGGCAATGACTTTACAATCTACGACGATGCCGACCAGCTGAGTGTCGTCAAGAGCTGTCTGAAAGAGTTGGACGTGGACGAAAGAGTGGTAGCACCCCGCGCTGCCATCTCACGCATCAGCTATGCCAAGAATCATGGCGTGAGCCCTGAAGAGGCGTATCGACGGGCTCATGACCCAAAGGCTGAGAAAATCGCGGTCGTCTTCGCGCTGTACGAAAAGAAGCTGAGACAGGCGAATGCGTTGGATTTCGACGATCTGCTGCTCAAAACAGTTCTGTTGCTCGATCAGCATCCGCCCGCGCGCGAGGCACTTAACCAGCAGTACCATTTCGTAATGGTTGATGAGTACCAGGACACGAATCGTGCTCAATACCAGCTGATCCGGCAGATGACAGAGCGCCAGCAGAATCTCTGCGTCGTGGGAGACGAAGATCAGTCGATCTACAGCTGGCGTGGCGCTGACATTCAAAACATCCTGAGCTTCGAGAAAGACTATCCCAACGCGACGATTATTAAGTTGGAGCAGAACTACCGATCCACCAAGAACATTCTCGATGCATCTGGTGCCCTGGTGGCGAACAATGCTGCCCGCAAGGGGAAGACCCTTTGGACCGAAAGGGTCGGCGGCGAGCCCGTCATGCTTTACCAAGCCCTCGACGGGGAAAACGAAAGTCTGTTCGTAGCCCAGCAGATTCTGGAGTATCAGCGGCGCCATCCCACGGACGCGGTGGCCGTGCTCTACCGGACAAACTTTCAGTCGCGGCTCTTTGAAGAAGCTTGCCGCCGCTTCGGCATCAAATACTCGCTCGTGGGAGGCTTCAGCTTTTACGCACGGGCGGAAATTAAGGACCTGCTTTGTTACTTAAAACTCTGCCTTAACCCCAACGACACAGTCAGTCTCCTACGTGTCATCAACACTCCCCCTCGCGGCATTGGCAAGGCTAGCCTCGACAATCTGGAACTGGAAGCCCGCCAGCAGGGACGCTCTCTCTGGGAGACTCTCCGGCATACCATCGAGCACAGGAGCGTACCGCTCCGCACACTCAAGGTGTTCTCCGAGTTTTTCAACCTGATCGAAGAACTCGCCGAAAAGTCCCGTCAGTTGCCAGTCTCTAAGCTGATTCGGACTGTCATGGATCGCTCCGGGTACGTTCAGTGGCTGGAACAGGAAGGTACCGAAGAAGCCCTGACCCGCTTGGACAATCTGAAGGAACTGGTCAATGCCGCTATTGACGGAGAAGAACGAGGGGAGACCCTGAGCGATTTCCTCGACCATGCCGCTTTGGTTTCTGACACCGACGACTATGACGAACGTTCGAAAGTCACGTTGATGACCTTACACAGTGCCAAGGGATTGGAGTTTCCCCTGGTTTTTGTTGTGGGTCTCGAAGAAGGGCTCCTACCGCACCGCCGCTCTCTTTCGACTGAGGAGGATTTGGAAGAGGAGCGCCGCCTTTGCTATGTAGGCATGACCCGAGCCAGGAAGAAGCTGGTTCTAACGCGTGCGAAATTCCGGCGTTTTCTAGGTGCCGACAGCCTGAACGAAACCGAGCCGTCTCCCTTCCTTTCGGAGATTCCTTCCCACCTTCTTCAAAGCGTTTCTCGAACTGGTCCACTCCGGAATACGGTCGCCTACGATGGCCCCACTTACAACAGCGCCGAGAGCATTCGGCAGTTTTATCAGCAGCGCGGCAAGCAAATCGATCTGGCGCCAGTCAAGAGAGCTACGCCCTCGCACAAGAGTGGCTTCAAGAATGGGACTTATGTCCGGCATCCCAAGTACGGCGTTGGTCATATCGTCCGTTGCGAGGGTGAAGGCGATGACTCAAAGCTCACCATCAGCTTTCCCGGCTACGGTTTAAAAAAATTGATTCAGAAGTTTGCCGGACTGGAACGTGTGTAGGAGCCACGAAGACGCCAAGACGCGAAGCGCCTTCGCGGTTCGACAGCTTCCTTAACTGATGCGAGCTTTCCCCTTCCAAATCAAGCGGCTAGAACAGCTCTTCAAAGAAGCAGAGGAGCCGAAACACCGGCTCAAACGCGATCTGAGTGCGGTGGATCTGACGGCGCTGGGAATCGGTGCGATCATCGGAGCGGGGATCTTTGCAACCACAGGTTCGGCGGCAGCCGGAACCCTCGATCGACCCGGGGCGGGCCCGGCGCTGATACTGTCGTATCTCCTGACGGCGGTGGCCTGCGGCTTTTGTGCTCTCTGCTATGCGGAGTTTGCATCGATGATCCCGGTTTCTGGCAGCGCCTATACTTACTCTTACGCCACCATGGGAGAGCTCGTTGCCTGGATCATCGGCTGGGATCTCATCATCGAATACGCGATCGGTAACGTCGCAGTTGCTGTGAGCTGGGCAGGATATTTTGAGGAAGTCTTGCGCGGATGCGGGATCGAATTGCCTGGTTGGCTGACTACCGACTATCGAACCGCGCAGAAAAGTGCGGATATTCTAGCCAGCGCTCCCCACCTTGGCCCCATCCCGATTGTCGTCAATTTGCCGGCGGTTCTGATCGTTGCTTTGATCACTATCGTTCTTGTAATCGGAATCAAGGAGAGTGCCCGTTTCAACTCAGTGATGGTGCTGATCAAACTAGCTGTCGTTGTCGGGTTCATTGCGGTCGGTGCCTTCTATGTGAAACCATCGAACTGGCATCCCTTTGCCCCCAATGGCTGGAGTGGGATTACTACCGGCGCAGCCCTCATTTTTTTTGCTTATATTGGCTTTGACGCTATTTCGACGACCGCCGAAGAAGCGCGGAATCCGCAACGGGACATGCCGATTGGTATGATTGCTTCGCTGGGAATCTGCACGTTGCTCTACATTTTGACGACGGCGGTACTCACTGGAATTGTCCCTTACCGGCAACTGGGAACCGCCGAACCGCTGGCGACGGCCTTAAATGCCATTCAGCTCGACTGGGCAGCGGGCATTGTTTCATTTGGCGCAGTCGTCTCCATGACGGCTGTTCTCCTGGTCTTTCAGCTCGGCCAGCCGCGCATTTTTTTTGCCATGTCCCGCGACGGCCTTCTTCCTGGCGCTTTTGCTGCAGTACACCCTCGCTTTCGCACTCCGCACGTGACCACTATTCTGACGGGCATCTTCGTTGCAGCCTTGGCCGGCTTCATGGACATCAATGAAGCTGTTGAACTTACGAACATCGGTACGCTCTTCGCTTTTGTCCTGGTTGGAATCGGCATCATTATCCTTAGAGTGCGAGAGCCGGACAGGCCACGACTCTTTCGTTGCCCTGCGGTGCCTTGGATCCCGCTTCTCGGCGTCGGTTCTTGCGTCTACCTGATGATCCAACTGCCGTCGCTGACCTGGGTGCGTTTCCTGGTCTGGCTTTTCATCGGTTTGGTCATTTACTTTCTCTACGGCGCCGAGCGTAGTGGCCTGTTTCAGCAGGCTGGCGACGAGCGTCCAAGGCTGAACGCACAGTTGGCCGCGTCGAGGCGGTGTATTGGAGTGTTCTTGCTGATCGCTTCAGCGGTTCTTTTCTACTCTGGCCTAATGAAGCATGGCAGCCTATCGGGGAGAATTGGGCAGGCTTTGGCGATACCGTTTGCCGGACAGACGCTTCACCGCAGCATCGTCTGGGCTGGATTGATGATGTTGATGCTAAGCCTCTTTTTTTTCTGGAAAGCGGGTTCAGGACGAAGATCAGAGGGGACAAAAGGCAGTCCGTAGGCTGTGTCCAGTTCCGTGCAACCTATATTCACTGCCTCACCGGGCGGAACGGTACGCCGAACAAGGCTTGAACTTCAATCGCATTCTCGCCCAACTGGGCCGGCTTGAACTTCCACTGCTTCAGCGCAGCCATGGCACGTTCATCGAGGACGGGATTGAGACTGCGTACCACGCGGACGCGGTCGACACCGCCATCCTTCCGGATCACCGCGTACAAGACGACCAGACCCCGGAGCTGGGCGAGTTCGGGATCTTCCGGTCTTCCCGGATCGACCTTGCGCAAGGGACGCGGCTGCATCACTCCATCCCCTGCAGCGACCAACACCTGCGAACCGGAGACTTGGGCTGATGCCGGACGTGCGCCGGAAGCTGGTGCAGTCCCCTGTGGCATCTCTGAAAACTGCATCGTCCATCTTCCTGCCGGCATAGGAATAAAAACGGTGTAGTTGCGTTTCCCGGAAAGCACGCCATAGACGCCGAGTCCCGCGCCACCTGAACGGCCTTCCACGACGGTAATGTTGTACGACTCGCCCGGATCCTCGATCGTTTGCATGTCGCTGAATCCGCCTGGCGAGCGTGGTCTCCTGCCAGGGCCGGCGACTGTCGGAGCACCACCGTTCGGGCCACCCTTCACGGACATACCCGGGATCTGGATCGATGCGATATTACCTCCACCGCCAAAACCGCTGCCGGTCCCGCCGCTACCTCCGCCACCAGGAACCCCGCCACCGAGCAGGCCCCCGTCAATCCCATCCGGGGATCCAGCACGATTGCCTTCCGGCGACATCGAAAAGGCGCCAGTCTTGTTTCCGACTGGGACTTTGAGCGCTCCAGGCCCAGGGAGCCCTGGGTTGGCACTGAGCACCACCATGTTTCGCATCTGGCTGGAACTTGCGCCGCTCAGTGGAACGTCAATCGTCGGCCCGGGATTGCTTCCGTTGGCAATGGCCCATTCGGGCGAAGTCCCCATTTTCGCCGTCATCGCCGCCTGCAGATGCGACATCTGGGCGAGTGACTTGTCGACGGGAACACTGAGCAGGGGCCCTGGATTGCTCGCGTCAGATGCAATGTTCCATTCAGCCGAGGTTCCCATCTTGACCGTCATCCTGGCCTCCAGGTTGACGACGTTCATCTTGGCCATGGTCAGTTCGGAGAGAGAACGCTCTGCCTCTTTCAAGTCAACGTCCGGAGGCCGAAGTTGTGGCAATGCCGCCTCTGGCGCTCTGCTGAGCAGGGTACTCGTCTGCCTGTTGGCGATCTGCAGCTCCTCAGCTTTGGTTTCAGGGACATTCCAGATCACGATGTTGGGAACTTTCACTTCCTGCTTGATCTGGATCTCCGGGGCGCTGGGTTGCACAATGGTCTGGCTGGCATTGTCCGACTTCAAAGGAGAAGACTGAATCGTCTGAGTTGGATGGAACGAAGTGCTGCCCTTAGGTGGTTTGGTTTCTTTCTTGATTCCCGCAGGAGTTTTGGGGCCGTCGCGGGCAGATCTGATTTTCGGTAGTAGATCAGAAGGCTTGTAGTAAGTGATTTGATAGTCGCGTTCCAGAGCCTCTTTGGTAAATGGAAGGGCTTGGCTGAACGACATCCCTGAGAGACCGTAGATTACCCCAACCATGGCAGCGTGCAAGACGAGAGAGAGCAAAAAGGACCGTGTGGGATAACCGCCCGGCGCCCAAACATTCGAGAAAACCTCCTCCTCGATCACCCCTTCTTCCTTGACGCGAATGGAGGAAAGCAGCGTGCCAAGGTCGAAATATTCACCCTCCTGGGCGGCCACTGGTGCTGCTGGCTGTTCCGCAGCCACTACGGCTTCCGTCGGCATCCCGTCCCAATTCTTGGAGCACTGTGGACAAATTTCTCTTCTAAATTGGTACCACTTGAGCTTCTGTTGACAACTTGGACAAATGGCCATTTCGACGATTCGGCTCCGAACAAGTTTGAAAACGACTCTCGCCCTCTTGCGCTAGACTCATCGGACGAAGTCGGGGGCCCGTTATGGGAAAATGGCCCCTGTGCCCAAAACCCTCCTGTGAAGCAAATCAATGACCTCGGTGTTTTGTATGGGTGGTGACGAACGGCGATTCATCCAAGTACCAGAAATCCTAGGCCGAATTTGAAGGCAAAGTCAACGCTTTCGGGCTAGACATGTTTCGAATATTCAGTAGAATAGCCGCTCAATGATCTCTGCTGGAAAGGGTGCCGCCTATGCAACGCCGTTCGTTCATGCTGTCGAGCCTGGCCTCAGCTGCAACAGGTGGGGGAACCTTCGGAGAGCCTTCTCAAACTCCACGAGCCTGGTTCGAATTACGGTTTTTTCATCTACGTAACGATATGGAACGTCCGCGCCTGGATGCATTCCTTAAGGATGTGTTCTTGCCGGCAACTAACCGTTTGAGTTTTGGACCAGTGGGGTTCTTCAATGTGTCGATCGGGCCTAGCATGCCGATGCTCGTTTCGCTGACTTCGTACTCTTCACTGGGCGCCATGGAAAAGACGCTGGATCAGCTGGCGGCGGACCCGGTGTGGAATAAGGCAGTCGAGGAGATGTCGAAACCCAAGGAGTTGGTCTACACGCGAATGGAGTCGCGGCTTTTGCGGGCTTTTGCTGGCATGCCCGCGGTTGAGATCCCGCCCCAAGACCCTCAGCGGACGCCGAGACTGTTTGAGCTACGCACCTATGAAGCACGCAATCTGCGCGCGTCGCTCACTAAGATCAAAATGTTCGAAGACGAAGAGATCTCCATTTTCCGCCGGACGGGTCTCCTCCCTGTGTTCTTCGGTCAAACAATTGTGGGCCCTGGGCAGCCGAGCCTCACCTACATGCTGGCCTATGACAGCATGGAACTTCGCGAAGAAAACTGGCGCAAGTTCGTGAGCCACCCAGATTGGATCAAGCTGCGCGCCAAGCCTGGGCTCTCGGACGCCGAGATCGTCTCCAATATCCACAGTGCCTTCCTGAGGCCCACAGACTATTCGCCCATTCGCTGAGGGTCAAACCCATGCTAGCTGTTAACCTCATCATGCGCTGGTTGCACATCTTTTCTGTGATTGCCGCGGTCGGTGCAACGCTCTTCATGCGGCTCGTTCTCGTCCCCTCTCTGGCAAACCTTGGGGACGAGGCGAGAACCCAACTCCTCAAGAGTCTGGCTGGGAAGGTGCGCATTCTCATTCACAGTGCAATCGGAGGTATTCTCATATCCGGTCTCTACAATACTCACTTGCTCTGGAGGACCTCGCTCGCTCCATACGGTTTCATCTACACCGCGAAGGTCGCGTTGGCGCTGGTGGTCTTCGTGATCGCCATCTTCCTCACCTCGTCGAATCCTAAGCGAGCAGCGTTCCAAGCCAACCGCAAGAAATGGTTGGGCGTCAACGCCGTTCTGGCCGTGATTATCGTGCTGCTTTCGGCATATCTGCGCACGCTGCATTCATAGAAACAGCCATAGTTGCCTGTCTGCCTTTTGATTTCGTGCCTGTTGGCATCCCATCCATATTTGGCCTGTCTGTCCTTCCCTTTAAAGTTTGACTGTCCGCCAGACGAAACAGTCTTTGCGCTCCTGACCTTGGAGTGCTGACTCCTGCCAAATTTCACGAATGGAACTGAGCATTCATGAGCTGCATCGTCTTTGAGAAGGTTGACAGTTGCGCGCGCATCACATTGAATCGTCCCCCGCTGAACATCCTCAACATCGAGATGATGACGGAGATTGGCGAGGCTTTGGAGTCCCTTCATAACCAAGACAACGTCAAGCTAGTCATTTTTGCTTCGGCCTGCACAGTCTTCAGTGCAGGTGTCGATATGGCAGATCACACACCTCAGAAGGTTTTTCAGCTGCTGGATGCTTTTCACAAGATCTTTCTCACTATGGTCGAGATTGGCAAGCCCACCGTGGCTGTTGTCAATGGAGCCGCACTGGGAGGTGGGTGCGAGCTCGCTACGTTTTGCGATCTCGTAATTGCTTCGGAAAACGCAAAGTTCGGGCAACCTGAGATCAAGGTCGGGGTCTTCCCTCCAATTGCCGCCGTCGTGCTTCCATACCTGGTCGGCAAGAAGAAAGCCATGGAGTTGATCCTGACAGGTGAAACCGTTACTGCTAAAGAGGCGCTGTCGCTCGGCCTGGTCAACCGTGTGGTCGCCATGGAGAAAATGGGAGATGCAGTTAGGGAGATCGCCTCCAAGATTCTCGCCAATAGTGGCCCCGTGCTTCAGATGACCAAAAAAGCCATGCTCTGTGGTGAAGGTCTGAATTTCCAGGACGCCCTGAAGAAATCCCAAGACATTTATCTGAACCACTTGATGGCCCTGGAAGACACTAACGAAGGACTTAAGGCTTTTGTGGAACGACGGGCCCCGGTCTGGAAAAACAGGTAACTGTCAACAGCCGACGACAGATTGCAGATTCAAATCCCCTCAAGCCTCTCAACCATACCCTGGAATTGTTATCCAGTTTTTGCAGGCAAAGGACAAGCATTGGGCCAGATTTCGGGCCAAGGAGACCTTGTTAACACCCTCCTGTGGTTGCTCTTAGTTGGCAACCCGGTGGTAGTCTGCGGCAAGCCCTCCGTTTGCCCACAAGGTAAAAATTCGGCAGGATAGCGCCAACTTTCCCTCTCCAACCAGTTGTTTTCGAATCTCTTCCCAAGACTTCAAACTCAGTGCCTCTAAGCCTGCGCTGCGCTTAATGTGATTCTTTGAGTTCGAAATTCCTGCTTGGTATTCTCCGGCCCCAAAGTTAGAATTCCCGAGAAGGTCTGACTTGTAACCCACTGACGTTGCAGGTCTCTCGTCTGCTTAGGGCGACAGCTGCGCTCCCTGGAGGACTCTCATGATCGGCTTCGATCTGTCGGAAGACCACCTAAGTGTAAAGGGGCTTGTCCGCGAGCTAGTCATCAAGGAAGTAGCTCCGCACATTGCCGAGAATGATTCCAATCATTACTTCGACCGCTCGATCCTCGGAAAGATGGCCGAGATCGGATTACTTGGGATCTGTGTACCCTTGAAATATGGTGGGGCTGGCTTTGACTACATCAGTTTGGGGCTGGCCTGCGAGGAATTGGAGTATGGAGACACATCACTTCGAGTGATCATGTCGGTTCATGTCGCTCTGAATGGGCTGACGCTGTTGGGCTGGGGCACACCTGACCAAAAGGCGCGGTACCTGGTCCCCCAATCGACAGGACAGAAGATCGCCACCTTTGGAATGACCGAACCTGACGCGGGTAGCGATGTGGTGGGACTGCAATCGACGGCACGGCGGGAGGGCAAGAACTACGTGCTGAACGGCGAAAAGATCTGGATCTCACTCGCGGATGTGGCTGACCATTTCCTGGTCATCGCGTGGACGAACTTGGACAAGAAGAAAGCTCGTGACCATTCTGGCTTAAGCGCCTTCATAGTCGAACGCTCGATGCCTGGCTTTGCCAGTGGAACCCTGAAACAGAAATGGGGCATCCGTGCCGGCAACACTGGCTTCTTTTCCATGAGCGATGTTCGGGTGCCCATCGAAAACCGGGTCGGCGAGGAGGGCGAAGGATTCAAGATCGCCATGTTTGCTCTCGAACAGGGACGGTACACGGTGGCCGCGGGTGCCACTGGCCTAATCCGAGCTTGTCTCGACGCTAGTCGAAAATACGCGCTCGAACGCAAGACCTTCGGCAAACCCATAGGTGAACATCAGCTGGTGAAGGAAATGATCGCTCAGATGGTTCTGGATTACGAGGTGTCTCGTCTGCTGTGGCTGCGTTGTGGGTGGATGAAAAACCAGGGGTTGCGTAACAACCGCGAGACCTCGCAGGCCAAGTGGTATGCGACTGTTGCCTCGGAACGGGCTGCGTCGGACGCTGTGCAAATTCACGGTGCTTACGGCTATTCAGACGAATATCCGGTTGGGCGCTACTATCGCAATTGCAAAGGAGCCGTCATCTACGAAGGAACACGGGAAATCCACAAGCTTCTGCAAGCCGACTATGCGCTGGGCTATCGAACCGACAAACCGGCTCGCTGCCAACTGCCGCCTATCGCGTGAGCCTGGATTTTGATGTAGTGGCCACGCCAGTCGGGGGAATTGAATCGTGACTATCGGGAACTCCGATCATTCGTGGTAGCGGCAGAACGGCCTAACTTAGCACCCATCACTCCTCGGTGCCCCATGCTTTGGCCCAGACATTTGCTATTGCTAGCTCTGGCTCTGACCTGGTGTTGCTTGATTCTCTCTTTTTCCTGGGTCGCGCGGAGCAGCCCACACCAACCGGTATTGCTTCTCGCCACCCTGTTCTCTCAAATCTGCCATCAGGACCCGGCCCGTTCCTTCTGGATCGGCGGTGCGCCACTTCCTGTGTGTTCACGGTGCCTGGCAATCTATCTAGGCGGTTTCCTCGGTATTGCCGCTTATCCGTGGATAGTCTCATGGGAACTTTTCACAGCCTTGTTAAAGCAGGCAATCTTTGGAGCTGCGGGCTTAGTACTACTGGACGCAGGCCTAGATCTCACAGGAGTCTGGCCAAGCACTTTCCTCTCACGCGCGCTGACTGGAGCGCTCTTGGGAATCGCCTGCGGACTCGCCCTGGCCGCAGCGAGCCAGAACCTGACTCCACCTCTTCAGCCGGCGAAAGAGCCGGCCAAAACACGAGTGACCCGAAGCGGTTGACGTAGCGGCCGTCCTACATGAGGCTTGTGCCGCGGTCCCGGGGCTGGAGGCTGCCTTCGTGTGGGGGGAGGAATCGAAATTGTCCTGGGATTTTCGTCACCTGGCACCAAAACACTCGTAACCCCTGGGAAAAACTTCGGCGCAGCCATCTGTCCTGACGCTTCGCCAAGAAGGAGTCCCAGACTGCTTGTTTGTTTGACCATCACAACAGATAGGGTCATATCGTGTTCGATAGTCTACCGCCTTCGCTGGCCTCCAGCCTTACTCCAGCCGAAGTGCCAAACTGGCAGCCTGTACGTCTTAAGTTGGGTGGAATCAGATTCCTTGCAGATTGGCTGACGTTTTTCGTTCGCCGATGGTGAGAATGGTAAGTCGCATGCTTCTGCCAAGACGGGGACACGGACACATGGT
>Ga0075421_100002894_pt1 | contig 20522 bp, 20 predicted proteins | sample SoiMetdeltSBSDD5_FD_75292 | JGI IMG/M metagenome (GOLD analysis project Ga0075421, IMG submission 75292) | Bulk soil microbial communities from a Populus tree surrounding site in Tennessee, USA - Soil MetaG P. deltoides SBSDD5 | ecosystem: Environmental > Terrestrial > Soil > Tree plantation... | reverse complement strand
TGCGCGTTCACGCCGCCGCTCACGGCGACGCCGATCTGGCTGCTGCCGCCGGACCTCCGCAATCCTCGCCCCTGGCTGGAGACGCTCACCAAGGTCCGCGCGACGTTCACCGTGTCGCCGGACTTCGGCTACCGCAACTGCGTGCGCAACGTCCGCGACACCTCGGAGTTCGAGCTGTCGAGCCTCAAGTCGGCGCTCTCCGGCGCCGAGCCCGTGCGCATGTCGACCATCCAGGCCTTCGAGTCGCACTTCGGCATCAAACGCGTCATCTCACCCTGCTATGGCCTCGCCGAGGCCACGCTCGCCGTCGCCATCTGGCCGCGCGGGGTGCCGCTCCGAACCGACGCCAGCGGGCGCTGGCTCTCCGTCGGACAGCCGTGTGCCGGCGTCTCGGTCCGCATCGTGGAGCCGCGCCGGGAGGACGGTCCCGTCGAGACGGCCGTGCTGCCGCCGGAGACCGAGGGCGAGGTGTGCGTGAAGAGTCCCGGCGTGATGAAGGGCTACTACAACAATCCGGAGGCGACCGCGCGCGTGCTCAGCGCCGATGGATGGCTGCGGACGGGCGACCTCGGCTTCCTCGATGACGAGGGATTCCTCTACATCACGGGCCGACTCAAGGACCTCATCATCCTCGGCGGGCGCAATCTGCTGCCGGCTGACGTGGAAGAGGCCGTGGATCAGCTCCCCGCCGTCCGCTACTCCGCGGCCGTCGGCATCGAGAGCGAGCGGACCGGCTCGCAGCGACTCTACGTCGTGGCCGAGGCGCGCGAACCGGAGACGGCGCCCGATGGCGGCTGGGCCGGGCTCACCCGTGAGGTCGTTCACCGCGTGCACCGGGCCGTCGGCCACCGGCCCGCGCGCGTGCTGCTGGTCAAGCCTTCCACGATCCCGAAGACGTCCAGCGGCAAGATCCAGCGCGCGCGGCTGGCCGACATGATCCGCGCGGGCCAGCTGCGCGACCGTGTCGTCGACGGTGACGCGCCGTGACGTCCTAGATCTTCGCCCCGCCCTTCTCCCAGTCCGCGAGGAACTTCTTGAGGCCGATGTCGGTGAGCGGGTGGTTCATCAGCATCTTGAGGACGTTGAAGGGCATGGTGGCCACGTGCGCGCCGAGTCGCGCGGCGTCGATGACGTGGAGTGGGTTGCGGATGGACGCGGCCAGCACCTGCGTGCGCAGCCCCTGGACGCGGTAGATCTCGCAGATCTCGCGAACCAGCTCCATCCCGACGTGGCCGATGTCATCGAGCCGTCCGAGGAACGGGCTGATGTACACGGCGCCCGCCTTGGCCGACAGGAGCGCCTGCGCTGCCGAGAAGCACAGTGTCTGGTTCACGCGGATGCCCTTGTCGCTGAAGTACTTCACGGCCTTGAGGCCGTCGTAGGTCAGCGGGACCTTCACCACCACGTTGGGGGCGATCTGCGCCAGCTCCGCGCCCTCTTTCTTCATCCCCTCGAAGTCGGTGGCGATGACCTCGAGACTGACGTCGCCAGGCACGATCCGACAGATTTCCTCGGCCAGCGGGCGGAACGGCCGCTTCTCCTTGGTGGCGAGCGACGGATTCGTGGTGACCCCGTCGACGACGCCGAGCGCCACGCCTTCCTTGATCTCGTCGACGTTCGCGGTGTCGAGAAAGATTTTCATCGCGCCCCCCTGTCGTGCCGTTCGAGCCTGATCGTTGCTCCGGCCGGGACCGTCTTGAACGTCGTCACGTCACCGACCACCCGTCCGACCACGGTCACCGGGCTCGCGGGTCGGATCTCGTCGCCGTGACTCATCGGAGTGGGACCGAAGAAGATGCAGAACGCCGAGCCCGGTGGCCAGTAGGCAAGGTCACCGAGCGCCACCACGTCCTTCGCCGCCTCCGCCTCGGCCCGGATCCCGATGCCGAAGTAAATCTCGTCACCCCACGTCTGACCGCGCGCCTCCAGGGGCAGGGCCTCCCAGATCGCGGTGGCCGTCCGCGTGTCGTTCAGCTCCGCCGTCGCGGTCACCTCACCGGCCGTGATGCGGATCGCGCGCCCCATCCAGGAGTCAGCCTAGTCCCCGCCCGGAGAACGTGTCAAGGCGAGCGCGGCGGAGTATCCTCGCGCGGGAGGTAATCATGCGCGCGCTCGCCGAGTGCACCAGCGCGGAGATCGAGCGTCTCACTCGCCGCAGGAACGCGATTGTTCTGCTGCCGCTCGGCGCCATCGAGCAGCACGGCCCTCACCTGCCGCTGGCCGTGGACTGGCTCGGGGCGGAGGCGCTCGCGCGCCACGTGGCGCCGCACCTCGAGCGCGCCGGTTACCCGTGCGTGCTGGCGCCATCGCTGCCATATGGCGCCAGTCCGCTTGCCGCCGACTGGAGCGGCACCGTCTCGCTGCGCGGGTCGACGCTTCGGCGGGTCGCCGGCGAGATCCTCGCGGCCCTTGCCGGCCAGGGCTTCCGCCGCTTCGTGCTGGTGAACTATCAGGCCGATCCCGGCCACCTCGCGGCCATGGCCGCCATCAAGCGCGACGCCGAGCGGCGCCGCCGCGTGCGCGTCCTCTTCGCGGGCTTCGCGCCCACGCCGTCGCCGGCGATGCTGCATCGCCGCGTCACCGCGCTCTTGCGTAGCCCGCGCCCCGAGCGCGAGTGGCACGCCGGTGAGCTGGAGACGGCCGTGATGCTCGCCATCCGCCCCGACCTCGTGCGTCGCACGCTGGCTCGCCGTCTTCCTCCGGCGTGGATCGACTGGCGAGCGCGATTGACGCGAGGCACCACGTTCCGCCGGATGCATCCGCGGGGTCGCGGATACTTCGGCGCGCCGGGCGTCGCGCGGGCGGCCACGGGCCGCCGGGCGCTGCGGCTTCGCGCACGCCTGATCGCGGACGAGCTCGTGGCGGACCTTCAGAGCGCGCGGCGGTAAACCGCGAGCGCCGCGTCGAGAGCGCCGGCATCGGGGACGCCCGCCCACCCCTCGGCCTCCACGGCGAGCGACGCCGCGCACGTCGCCGCTTCCGCCGCCTCCCAGGGATCGCCCGACGTCCGGTAGCGCACGAGCCACGTCGCGGCGAAGACATCGCCGGCGCCGGTCGCATCGATCTGGCGGGCGCGGCGCGGCCGCACCTCGTACCGGTCGCCGTTGACGTAGAGCAGCGCACCGCGCGCGCCCGCTGTCACCGCCGCCACGGGCACTCGCTGCACCCATTCCGTCATCGCGGCCTCCTGACCGCGCACGTCGGCGCCGCTGAGGAAGAGCGCCTGCAGCCGGCTGAGCACACGCTTGGGCGACGGCCACGCCTGCGTCCGTACCGCACCGTCGCGGGCGACCGCGCGCAGCCACCCTTGCGCCTCGGCCGCCAGCGTCGCGCCCTCGAACGCCGTGGCGAGCGCGCCGTCCAATTCGTTGACGACCGGCGCCAGCAGCACGAGCTCGGCCTCACGCCAGTCTTCGGGAAGGTCGTCGATGCCGAGCGGTTGCGCAGTCGCGCGCACTCGCAGCGTGCGCTCGCCGGATCCGCCGGCGTGCTCGAACACGGTGGTGGAGGCCGCCGGCACGCTGACCACCTCGATGTGCGGCGGCAGGAGCTCGAGTGGAAAGTCGTCGCCGTGGCTCGTGAGGATGCCCGCGGAGAGCCCCAGGCGAGCGGCCGTCACCGCCGCATAGAGCGCGGCGCCGCCGGGACGCACGACGTCGCCGAAATGATCGAGCGTCACGTGGCCGATGGCGAGGAAATCCGGGGCCGACACGGCGTCATTGTACCGGCCTCCGCGCCGGAGTCGTCACGCGTCGCCTTCGTTCGCCACGCTTCACGCCGTGGAGGTCGCACGCTCGGCGGGCCGGCAGGCGGCCCGCACATCACACCATGGTGAGCCCGCCGGACACCGACAGCGTCTGCCCCGTGATGAACCCGGCATCGTCGGAGGCGAGAAACACCACGGCCGGCGCCACGTCGTCGGCGACGCCGAGCCGGCCCCACGGGATCACACGCTTGAGGCTTTCCGCCAGCTTCGGGCTCGTCGCCACGAACTCCGTCTGGAACAGCGGGGTGTCGGACGGCCCCGGGCAGATGCAGTTCACGTTGATGCGATGCCGGGCGACCTCGCGCGCGATCGTCTTGGTGAGCGCGATGATGCCGCCCTTGGCCGCCGAGTAGACGGCTTCGCCGCTGGAGCCGACGCGGCCGGCGTCGGAGGCGATCGAGATGATCTTGCCGGATTCCTGCCTGATCATGTGGCGCAGGGCGGCGCGCGTGCAGGCCATGGGGCCCTTCAGGTTGATGGCGAGGATCCGGTCCCAGAACTCCGGCGTCGTGTCCACGAACGGCATCGGCCTGTCCCAGCCGGCGCAGTTCACGAGAATCTGCAGGCCGCCGCTGCGAGCGGCCGCGGCGTCCACGGCGGCGTCGACGGCCGTCACGTCGGTGATGTCGAGCGGCTGCGCAAATGCCTGGCCGCCGGCCTTTTCGATCTCGGCGGCGACGAGCCGGGCGCCGGCGGCATTGAGATCGGCGATGGTCACGCGCGCGCCCTCGGCCGCGAGCGCGTGCGCGATGGCGCGCCCGATCCCGCTGGCGCCGCCGGTGACGAACGCCGCCCGAGCGTTGAGCTTCATCGCACGAGCGTCTTGGCGATGATGTCCTTCATGATCTCGCTCGTGCCGCCGCCGATGGTCATGAGCCGCGCGTCACGCGCGAAGCGCTCGACGGGATACTCACGCATGTAGCCGTAGCCCCCGTGCAGCTGCACGCAGCCGTAGGCCACGCGGTTCACCATCTCCGCCGTGAAGAGCTTCACCATCGAGATCTCCCTGATGCACTCCTCGCCGGCCTGATACTTCTGACAGGCGGCGTAGGTGAGCCAGCGGCCCGCCTCGACGTCGGTGGCCATCTCGGCGAGCTTGTGGCGGATGGCCTGCTTGTCCGAGAGTGGTCCGCCGAAGGCCTGTCGCTCCTTCACGTAGGCGATGGTGTCGTCCAGCCCACGCTGCGCCATCGCCACCGCGTGGAGCCCGGCCACCAGGCGCTCCCGCTGGAAGACGCGCATGACCTCGTAGAAGCCGACGCCCTCGCTGCCGAGCAGGTTGTCGGCCGGGACGCGCATGTCCTGGAACGACAGCTCGGCCGTGTCGGACGCGCGCATTCCCATCTTGTCGAGCGTGCGGCTCACTCCGAAGCCCGGCGTGTCGCGCTCCACCAGGAACATCGAGATGCCCTGATGTCGCCGGCCGTCGCGGCCCGCCTCGACCCGGGCGGCCACGAAGTAGATGTCGGCGGTGGCGCCGTTGGTGATGAACATCTTGGCGCCGTTGATGACGTACTCGTCGCCGTCGCGGACGGCGCGCGTGCGGATGGCGGCCACATCGCTGCCGCCGCCGGGCTCGGTGACCGCGATCGCCGTGAGCGCCTCGCCGCGGCAGATCGCCGGCAAGTACTTCTGCTTCAGCGCCTCGCTGCCCGTCCAGTAGAGGTGCGGCGACGCCATGTCGCAGTGCACGCCCACCGCCATGGCGAACGAGCCGGAGCGCGAGCGCGCGCATTCCTCGTGGAGGACGGCGGACATCATCACGTCGGCGGCGCCGCCGCCGTACTTCTCGTCGTACTCGAGCCCGAAGAACCCGAGCTCTCCCATGCGGCGCCACAGCTCCTTCGGCATCCGTCCCGCCGCCTCCCACGTCTCGACGTGCGGCGCCACCTCCTTGTCGACGAACGCTCGCACCGCGCCCCGGAACATCTCATGCTGCTCGCTGAAGACTTTCACGAGGCGAAGTCTACAATACTCCGCGGTGATCCCGCCGCCCCCGGCGTCTGGCGCGTCCGTGCCGCTCGGTGTGCTGCTGACCGCGATCGTCGGCGTCGGCGCGCTCTCGATCGACATGTTCCTGCCCTCGCTGCCCACCATCGCGGCCACCTTCGACACCGGCGCCGCGACCGCGCAGCTCACGGTGACGCTCTTCCTCGCCGGTCTCGCCGTCTCGCAGCTCGTCTGGGGCCCGTTGTCCGATCGTCTGGGCCGTCGTCGTGTGCTCCTCGTCGGCCTGAGCGTCTACACGCTCGCGGGCACCGCCTGCAGCTTCGTGCCTGGCATCGGCACGCTGATCGCCGCGCGCGTCATCCAGGCGCTCGGCGCCGGCAGCGGACCGGTGATCGCGCGCGCCGTCGTGCGCGACCTCTACGACCCGGCACGGGCCGCCCGCATGCTCGCTGCGATGGGCACCGCGCAGGCGCTGACGCCGATCATCGCGCCGATCCTCGGCGGCTGGGTGCACGCGCTGGCCGGCTGGCACTCCGTGTTCGTGGTGCAAGGCCTGTTCGGCGCCGTGTTCCTGCTGACGGCGGCGCGCGTGGTGCCCGAGACGAACGTCTACGCCGGAGCGAGCGCGCACCAGCCGGCGGAACGGCGGCTCGCGCTGCTGCTCGGGCATCCGCGGTACGTCGCCTATGTCGCGGCGGCGGCGCTGATGTTCGGCGGGCAGTTCGCCTTCATCACGGGGTCGTCGTTCGCCCTCATCGGTGTGCTCGGTGTCTCACCGACCACGTACGGGCTGTGCTTCGCCGCCGTGGCGACCGGGCTCATGGCCGGCAACGTCGTCTCCGTGACGATCGGGCCACGCTTCGGGATCGACCCCATGCTTCGAGCGGGAACGGCCATCGGCGCCGCGGCCGGCGTCGTCATGGCGAGCCTGGCGTGGGCCGGCGTGGCCAGCGTGGCGTCGGTCATCGCGCCGATGTTCGGCTTCGCCTTCGGCCTTGGCTTCGTCCTTCCCAACGCCACCGCCGGCGCCATCGGACCGTTCCCTCGCATGGCGGGGCTCGCCTCCGCCGTCCTGGGCTTCGTGCAGCTCACGGGCTCGGCGCTCTACGCGGTCGCCATCAGCGCGTTTCACGACGACACGCTACGGCCCATGAGCACCGGAGTCGCGGTGGCCGGTCTGCTGGCGCTCATCGCGATCACGACGCTGACGCGAGCTCCGGCTGGTCGGTGACGACACCGCCGCGGCGACGTGCACGGCCCGCACGGCGGCGGTCTCGGCCGTACACGCCGCGGGTGGCGTCACTTGATGTCGGTGTTCGCCTTCCACTTGACGAGCGCGGGATCCACCTCTTCCAGGATCTTGGTATAGAAGACCTGGTCGGGCGGGAACTTCTGCTTGATGCGGTCGAGCGAGTGCAGGAAGTCCACGAACTCGCCCATGCCCTTGACGATCTTGTCGTTCATCTCCATCGAGTAGACGTTGTACGTCATGATCTCGCGCGCGAGCCCCTCGTCGAGCTTCATCTCGCGCGCCACGATCTTGATGGCGCCGTCGCGATCCTTGTTGATGGAGTCGGTCGCCTTGCGGACGGCGCGAAGCACCGCCTTCAGGGTGTTCGGGTTCTCCTTCAGCATCTTGCCGCTGGCCACGACGCCGGCGTGCACGTGCAGCCAGTCGACCGGGCCTTCCTTGCCGGGGATGTAGCTGCGGCTGCCGGTGAAGTACAGCTTGCCGCCCGCTTCCTTCACGGCGCGGAAGGTCCACGGCGCCCAGGCCGCCATCGCGTCGATGTCCCCCTTGGCCAGCGCGGTCACCGCATCGGGCGGCGAAAGGTTCACGAACTGGATCTTGCTGAAGTCGACCCCGTGCGCGCGGGCCATCGCCTCGATCGCCATGGTCACCGACGCGCCCTTTGGCATGCCGACCTTGAGCTTCTCGAAATCCTTCGGGCTCTTGAGAATCTCCTGGCCTTTCTTGCCGATGACGATCTGCTGCACGCCGGCGATGTCGCTCTGCGGCGCGATGTTGTAGATCTGCTGACCCGAGGCGGCGATGGGGACCACCATGGTCGCGGTGGCGGTGCCGAGATGAATGTTGCCGGCGCCCCACATGCTCGGCAGATCGGTGCCGGCGATGTACCACCGCGGGTTCACCTTGATTCCCTCGGCTTTGAAGAAGCCGAGCTGATCGGCGACCGCGAACTGCGCGGACATCTGCGGGTCGCGCACCAGCCAGGCGTCGATCTCGGTCACTTCGGGCTTCTGGGCGAGCACGGGGCCGGCCGCGCCGGCGCCGACGAGCACGGTGAGGAGGAGGATCAGCACACGCATGAGCGACTCCTTTCGACGAGTCATGAGGACGTGTGTCACGAGGTGGCGGCCGCTTCGCGCCAGCGGAACAGCCGCCGCTCGGCGGCGAGAAGCAGCGCATTGACGAGCGAGCCCAGGAGTGCCAGGACGAGGGCGCCCATCACGATCTGCGCGGGGACGAAGAACGTGCGGCCCTCCATGATCAGATGCCCCAGCCCCGCATCGGCGCCCATGAACTCGGCGCCGACGATGACGAACAGCGCAAGTGCGAAGCCCAGCCGCAGGGCGACGATGATGCCCGGCAGCGCAGCCGGCACGATCACCCGGGCGATGAGATCCAGACGGCCGGCGCCGAGGCTCGCTGCCGCCCGCAGCAGGGGGACGTCGACGCGCAGGACGGCGGCGGCGATGGCGATGAACATCGGAAAGAAGGTCGTGTAGCCGATGAAGGCGATCTTCGACGCCTCGCCGAGCCCGAACCACACCAGGAACATCGGCAGAAACGCCAACGGCGGAATCGGCCGCACGAACTCGATGATCGGCTCAACCGTGAGCCGCAGCGGCACGCACATGGCGGCCAGGATGCCGAGCGACAGCGCCGCCGCGGCCGCGATGCCGAAGCCCACGGCCACACGGCCAAGCGACGTCCCCACATGCCGCACCAGCGTGCCGTCGGCGACCGTGTCCGCGAGCACGGCGGCCACCTGCCCTGGCGTCGGCAGCAGCACGGGATTCATGAGCTCGAGCGCCACGTTGCCGTACGACACCAGGGCCCAGGCGACGAGCACGCCGATCAGCGCCACCGCCCGCGCGCGGCTCACTCGTGCACCTTGGCGACTTCTTCCTTCACCGTCCGCGTGATCTCGCTCTCGTACTGCGTGAACTCGGGCGCGAAGCGGTCGCGGACCTCCGGAAGCTTGATGGAGACGATCTGCTTGATCCGGCCCGGCGCCGAGGTCATCACGACGACGCGGTCGGCCAGGTACACGGCCTCGCGAATGGAGTGCGTCACGAAGAGCACCGTCTTGTGCTCCACGCGCTGGATGCGGCCGAGCTCGTCCTGCAGCACCTCGCGCGTCTGCGCGTCGAGCGCGCCGAACGGCTCGTCCATCAGGATGATGGACGGATTGTTGGCGAGCGCGCGCGCGATGGCGACCCGCTGCTTCATGCCGCCCGACAGCTGCACCGGATACTTGGCGGCGTGCGCCGCCAGCCCCACCAGCTCGAGGTACCGGGCGACGGTGCCCCTGCGCTCGGCCGCCGCCGCACCCGAGAGTCGCAGGCCGAACTCCACGTTGCCCGCCACCGTGAGCCACGGGAAGAGCACGTACTCCTGGAACACGACGCCGCGGTCGGCGCCCGGCCCGGTGACCCGTCGGCCGTTGACGCGAACCTCGCCCGCCGACGGACGGAGGAAGCCGGCCACGAGATTGAGCAGCGTCGACTTGCCGCAACCGGACGGCCCGAGGATGCAGACGAACTCGCGCTCGGCGACGTCGAGATCGACGTCGAGGAGCGCCGGCGTCGAGCCGCCGGCGCCGGCGAAGACGCGCGACAGCCCGCGCACCTGGATCGTCATCGTCATTCCGGGTGCTGCCAGCGCAGCACGCGTCGCTCGAGCAACCGCACGGCGCCGTTGCCAGCATACCCGAGAAGTCCCAGCATCACGGCCGCCCCGAGCATCTGCGGCACCAGAAAGAAATTGCGACCGTCGTTGATCAGGTAGCCCAGGCCTCGCTCGGCGCCCACGAACTCCGAGATCACGATGACGAAGAAGGCCAGCGCCACGCCGAGCCGCAGCCCGGTGAGGATGTCGGGCAGCGCGGCCGGGAGGATCACGCGAAAGAAGAGCGCGCGCGGACCGGCGCCGAGACTCTGCGCTGCCCGCAGGAGCCGCGCATCCAGCTGCGCGACGCCATGAACGGTGGTCACGAACATCGGAAAGAACGTGGCGTACGTGATGAAGCCGACCTTGGAGGCTTCGCCGATGCCGACCCACACGATGAACATCGGCAGCACGGCCAGCGGCGGAATCGGCCGCAGCAGCTCGACCACCGGCTCCACGATGTTTCGCACCGGACGCAGCTGCCCGGCGAGCAAGCCGAGCGCCACCGCCAGCGCCGCCGCGGTCGCGAACCCGATCGCGACGCGCTCGAGAGTGGCGACCACGTGCGGCCAGAGCTGCCCCTTCGTGGCGAGCTCGGTCAGGGCCCCGACCACGACCCACGGCGCCGGCAGGAACAGCGGGTTGAAGGGCCGCGTCAGCTGCACGAGACCGCCGGCCACGCTCCAGAGCAGCAGGAAGACCATGAGCGCGGCGAGCCGCCATCGAAGGGCGCGTCCGCGCCGCAACGGCTCGCCGTGCAGCCCCCACTCCATCATGGCCGGCACGCTCGTCAGCAGCATGGCGCGCATCCTCTCGTGCGCCGTGCAGGCTGTCAATTGTAGCGACGGCTGTGAGATCGGCTCGAAACGAGGGTGGGCTGGCCTGGATAGGACGCGTCGAGGCGTGCCTCTCTACGGGGCCGGCGCCTCTCTACGCGTCTCCACGGGCGGCCAACGCGTGCTTTCGCCCGCGGTGAGGTATCATCCCGGCCGAGGAGATCAGACATGGCCATATCGGTGGGATTCATCGGCGTGGGGAACATGGGCAATCCGATGGCGGGCAACGTGCTGAAGAGCTTCCCGCTCACGGTGTTCGACCTGAATCCGGCGGCGGCCAGCAATCTGGTCGCGGCGGGCGCGCGCAAGGCGGCATCGGTCCAGGAAGTGCTCGAGCAGTCGGAGATCGTGATGACGTGCCTGCCGGCGTCACCCGACGTGGAGGCCCTCTACCTCTCCGCCGGCGGTCTCATCGAGCGCGCGCGGCGCGACACGATTCTGATCGACCTCAGCAGCGTGCTGCCGTCCACGCCTCGCAAGCTCGAGCCGAAGGCGAAGGAGCGCGGCGTGCACTACCTGGAGGCACCGGTGAGCGGCGGCGTCACCGGAGCGCGAGCGGCCACGCTGGCGGTCATGGTCGGTGGCGACGCGGCCGTCCTCGAGCGTGCGCGGCCGGTGCTGCGCTCCCTCGGTCCCAACGTCTTCCACGTCGGCCCCGTCGGCGCCGGCAACACCGTGAAGGCCATCAACAACATGATGGCGTGCGTCAACTCGCTGGCCATGATGGAAGGCCTCGTGCTCGGCCGGAAGGCCGGCCTGGATCCGAACACGATCTACGAGGTCGTCAAGGCGAGCAGCGGCGGGAGCAAGGCGCTCGAGCGCATCCAGTCGGCGATCATCCCGCGCAACTTCGCGCCCGGCTTCAAGGTGCAGCTCATGAACAAGGACCTCGAGACGTTCACGACGATCGCCAAGGAGCTCCACGTCCCGATCAGCTTCGCCAACGTCGCTCAGCGCTACCAGCAGGCGGCGCTGGCCGCCGGCCTCGGCGATCAGGACACGAGCGTGGCGGTCACGATCATCGAGAAGCTGGCTGCTCTGGAGTAGGGTGCGAAGCTAGTCCCACTTTCGCTCGTCGGAGATCTTCTTGGCGCTGTCGGGGATCATCCCGGGCGCCACGACATCCACGCTCCCGCGAAGCTTCATGACCTCGCGGATGGCCGCCTCGAGCGTCTGCCGGGTCGGCTGCGTGTCCACACCGCCGGCGAGCTGCACGCGAAGCGTCAGGGTGTCGTTGTGACCCTCGCGACCGACGACGATCTGGAAACGCTCGACGCCCTTCACGCGCCCCACGATCTCGTCGACCTGGCGGGGATGGATGAAAATGCCGCGCACCTTGGTCACCTCGTCCGCGCGGCCGCGCCAGCCCAGCATGCGCGCCGACGTGCGGCCGCAGCGGCACGGCTCGTCGGTGATCACGGTGAGGTCGCCGGAGCTGAACCGGAGCATCGGATACGTGCGGTTATTGACGGTGGTGACGAGCTCGCCGATCTGGCCATGCGGCAACGGCTCACCGGTGGTGGGATCGCACACCTGCGTGATCGCCTCCTCGATCAGGTGCATCCCGTTCGCCTCCGAGCACTCGTACGCGATCATGCCCACGTCCGCGGTGCCGAAGCCCTGGCGCGCCATGATGCCGTGTGTCTCGGCCAGCTCGCGGCGCATCGTTTCCGTGAACGGCTCGGCGCCGACCTGCGCGACCTGGAACGGCAGGCGGTCGACGCCCATCTCCTTCGCCTTGCCGAGAATCGTGAGCAGGAAGGACGGCGTGCCGACGTAGCCGGTGGCGCGGACCGTGCGCGCCATCGTCACCTGGATCTCCGTCTGGCCCACGCCCGTCGGCACCACCGTGCAGCCGAGGATGTTGAGCGCCTCGTCGAGCTCGTGCGCGGCGGGCGTGAGCGCGTACGCAAACGTGTTGAGCACGATATCGCCGCGCCGAAAGCCTCCCGCGAAGAGTCCCGTCTCCGCGTGGAAGCCGCCGAGCTCCGGGCCCATCGGCTCCAGGATCGGTCCGGGCGAGACGAAGATCTTGCGGATCCGCGCCAGCGGCTCGGTGCAGAAGCCGCCGAAGGGCGGGTCGGCCCTTTGCAGATCGGGCATCGCGCTCTTGCGGATCACCGGTAAGCGTGCGAGGTCCTCGGTGGAGCGGAAGTCACGCGGGGTGAGCTTCGCCTGCTCGAGCCGCCGGCGCACACCAGGCGCCTTGTCCCAGGCGAGCGCGAGCAGTTCCGTGAGCCAGCGCGTCTGGTAGCCCTCCCGCGCACCGGCCGACATGGTCTCGCGTTCGCGATGCCAGTAGCCGGCGCTGCGGTTGGGCCCCGCCATCACTGATTCGCGATGGACGGCATCAGCTTGTGGACGACCGCCATCAGCTCGGTCTTGTCGGCGGCCGCCACCCCCTTCTGGTCGAGCGCCTTCGCGAGCGCCGCGTTGCAGGCCTCGACGTCCTCGTTCGCCAGCTTCAGCCCCTTGTGCGACTCCTGCATCGTGCGCCCACCGTAGGAGCAGGGGCCGCCGGTGTTCTCGCAGATGAAGTCTGCGATGTTCGTCTTCAGCGGCGCCACCTTCGCCGCCGGCAAGGCCTTGAAGGCCGGTCCGATGCGCGGATCGGCCAGCGCGTTCACGACGAACTGATCCACCACGCCCGCGATGCCTTCGCGCCCACCGAGCCGCCGGTACAGCGACGGCGACGACGTGGTCGTCTGCTGCGAGCCCATGGAGGCGCACGCGGCGAGACCGAAGGAGACTACGAGCAGCCCGACACTCCCCCACACCCCCGTCCCTTTCATTGAGCGAAGACCCTCCTAGCTGAGCCAGCGTTTACGTCGCTTGTAGTGCTTGACGTCCCGGTAGGATTTGCGCGCGCCGACCTCGGTGAGGCCGAGGTAGAACTCCTTGATGTCGGCGTTGTCGCGGAGTGCGGCGGCTGCGCCTTCCAGCACGATGCGGCCGTTCTCCATGACGTACCCGTGCTCGGCGATGGCCAGCGCCAGCGTGGCGTTCTGCTCCACCAGGAGCACGGTGAGCTTCTGCTCCTCGTTCAATCGCTTCACGATCTGGAAGATCTCCTCGACCAGCATCGGCGCCAGCCCCAGCGACGGCTCGTCGAGGAGCATCACGCGCGGCGTGGACATCAGCGCGCGGCCGATGACGAGCATCTGCTGCTCACCGCCGGAGAGATAGCCTGATTGCACGGCCCGCCGGTCCTTGAGCCGCGGGAAGTACTGATAGACCCGCTCGATTCCCTCCGCCAGCCGCGCGCGGTCCCGCTGCACGTGCGCACCGGCGACGAGGTTCTCGTCGACGGTGAGGTGCTCGAACACCCGGCGCCCCTCGAAGACCTGCACGACACCGCGTGCGACGACCTCGTGCGGCGGCAGGCGGTCGATGCGCTCCCCCGCCAGCTCGACGTGGCCCTTGGTCACCTCGCCGCGCTCCGAGCGCAGCAACCCGGAGATGGCCTTGAGGGTGGTGGTCTTGCCGGCGCCGTTGGCGCCGAGCAGCGTGGTGATCCCACCCTCGCGGACGTTGAGCGACACGCCCTTGAGGACCAGGATGACGCCCTCGTAGATGACCTCGATGTTGTTGAGTGTGAGCATGGGCGTACGGGCGGGGCCGGGCCCCGCCCGTCCTGTCCGCTATTTCTTCCCGGACTCCTTGATGTGCTTGGCCACGATGTCGTTGTAAGCGCTGAACCACTCCGTCGACTTCACGAATTTCCCGCCCTTGACCGTGAAGATCTGGACGAGCCCTCCGCCCTCGTGGTCGGTCGGCGTGATCTTCAGCGGCGGGACGAGGCCGCCGAGCGTGAATCCCGAGATCTTCTCGAAGCCCTTGCGGACGTCCTCACCCGTGATGTTGCCGCTCTTCTTGTCCTTCACGGCATTGCGGATGGCCTCGAGGTGGATGGCCGCCTGCAGGACGCCGCGGTTGTAGTAGACGGTCGAGTTCATTTCCTTCGGCGGCTCCTGGCCCTCCTTCTTGTACATGGCGCGGATCTCGTCGAGGACCGGGTAGTTGCTGCCGACACCGGCGAACTGCATCGCGTTGTACCCCTCGGCCACGGACCAGCCACCGGCGGCTTCGATGTCGGCCTCGGCGGCGCCCCAGACGAACGACACGACCTTGCGCAGCGGGAACCCGACGCGCTTCAGCTCTTTGATCGACACCGACGGCGAACGCCCGAACAGGTGCGCGATCAGAAAGTCCGCGCGGTATCGCTGCGCGATATCGAGCACCTGGGCGCCCATCTCGACACCGGGCGGCGGCACCGCGAACGTGCGCAGCTGGAATCCCTCGCGCGCCGCGATGTCCTCGAACACGTCGATCGGCTCACGACCGGCCGGGTTGTCGTAGAAGAGATACGCGATCTTCTTGCCCTTCAGGTTGCCGCCGAGCTGGTCCTTGGCGAACTTCACGGCCGCCGCGCCCTGCGACCAGTACGTGGCCGCGATCGGAAACAGGTACGGATAGCGCTGCCCATCGGCGGCAGCAGCCGAGCCGAAGCCGGGAGAGGTGCCGGGAATGCGGTCCTCGACCAGCTTCGCCATGAGGGCGTATGTATGCGGCGTCCCGTAGATGCCGATGAGGACGGCGCCTTCCTTCTTGTGGCGCTCGTAGGATTCCATCCCCTGCGGGACCTTGTACTCGTGGTCGATCTCGATCGCCTTGATCTTGTGCCCCTCGATGCCACCCTTGCTGTTCACGAGCTTGATGTAGTCGTGATAGCCCGGACAGAGGTTGACGCCGACGGTTTGCGTGGCGCCCGTGCGATCGCACTGCATGCCGATCACGATTTCATGGTTGGCGGCGACGTAGCCGGCGGCGCCGACCACGACGGCCAGGCCGATCAGGATCGCGAGAGCTCGCCTCATCACGTGTCTCCTTTCAGTCAGTACGCGAACGGCCAAACGCGGAAGTAGCTGCGGATGTTCCGCCACAACCGGTTCAGGCCCTCCGGCTCGGCGACCAGGAAGATGATGATCAGTCCGCCGAAGAGGATGAGTCGCATGTTCGGGATGATGTTCAGGATGGCCGCGTCCGAGAACAGGTAACCACCGAACGACTCCATGCTGAGCCGGATCACGATCGGCAACAACGTGACGAAGATGGCGCCGAAGATCGAGCCGAGCACGGAGCCCAGCCCCCCGATGATGATCATCGCGAGGTAGTCGATCGACACGTTGATCTGGAACTGCTCGTAGTTCGCCACGCCGAGATAGTAGGTGTAGAGCACACCGGTGATACCGGCGTAGAACGACGAGATCGCGAAGGCCAGGAGCTTGTAGCGGAAGATGTTGATGCCGATGATCTCGGCCGCGATGTCCTGGTCGCGGATGGCCACGAAGGCGCGCCCGATGCGGCTGCGCACGAGGTTCATGGTCCCCACCACGGCCAGGACGACAAAGCCGAGGAGGAAGAAGTACATCTCCGTCTGTGACGCGATGCGGAAGCCGAAGATCTCGGGTCGCGGCACCTCGATCGACGCCTGCACGCCGCCGCTGATGAATGTCACGTGGTTGATCGTCCACTCGATGATGAGCTGCCCGGCCAGGGTCGCGATGGCGAGATACAGGCCCTTGATCCGCAGCGACGGGATGCCGACGATCGCGCCGACGAGAGCGGCCATGAGCCCGCCCGCGATGAGGTTCACGGGCCAGGGCGCGCCCATGCGAACCGCGAAGTTCGCCGCCGTGTACGCCCCCACCGACATGAAGGCGCCGTGTCCGACCGAGATCTGCCCCGTATAACCAACCAGGATGTTCAGCCCAAGCGCTCCGATGCAGGCGATCGACACCAGATTGATGATGGACAGGTAATACTCGTGCAGCACCAGCGGGAGCACCACGAAGAACAGGACCGCGATCGCCGCCACCGTCCACCGCGCGATCGGCAGCGGATACAGCGCCATATCCGCCTCATACGTCGTCTTCAGCACCCCCGACTCCCGATGAATCACGCGCCACCCCGGTGGCAGAGGAGCACGACGCCGGCGAGGGAGACGGAGATTTCGCCGCCGCCCGTCCTCGCCTGAGGTCATACGCGCTCGATGATGCGTTTGCCGAAGATGCCGTAGGGCCGGACCATCAGCGCTGCAATCATGAGAACGTACGGCGCAAAGTCCTTGGTGCCGCCACCGACGTACGGGTCGATGTATCCGGCCGCCACGTTCTCGACGATGCCGACGATGAGCCCGCCGAGGATCGCGCCCGGGATGGAGTCGAGCCCGCCGAGGATGACGACCGGAAAGACCTTGAAGCCGACCAGCGCCAGGTGCACGTCCACACCGAGCAGGCTGCCCCAGACCACGCCGCCGAGCGCCGACACGACGCCGGTCATCGCCCACGCCAGCGCGAAGTAGCGCTCGACGTTGATGCCCATGGCCATGGCCACCTGCTGGCTGTCGGCCACCGCGCGCATGGCGATGCCCTTGCGCGACTTCAGGAAGAACCAGCCGAAGATGGCGAGAAACGCAAGGCTCACGGCCGCGCCCAGGATCTGGATGGGCGGAACGAAGAGCGGGCCGAGTATGAACGGCTCGTCACTGATCGGCAAGGCGAGGTTCTTCGTGTCGGCGCCCCACGTCAGGGGGCCGAGGCCCCGCAGGACCGCGGCGAGGCCGATGGTCGCCATGACGACCGCGATGATCGGGCGGCCGATCAGCTTGCGAAGGACGACGCGTTCCAGCCCGAACCCGAATGCCACCATGGCCACGAGGCCGGCGACGATGGAGACCCAGAGCGGCATGTGGTACGTGAACAGGAAGGCGACGACCACGAACCCCGCGATCATCACGAACTCGCCCTGCGCGAAGTTGATGGCGTCGGTCGCCTTGTAGACGAGCACGAAGCCGAGCGCGATCAACGAGTACATCAGGCCGATGAGGATCCCGTTGGACATGAGGAGCACGAAGAACTGCCAGTCAAACATGGACCGGCCGCCCCTCGACGTCCTCGATGCTCACGCGCGACTTGATGCTGGCCTGACGGCCGTCCTCGTACGTGATGACCGTCGACAGCGCGACCTCGGTCGCGCCCGAGTAGAACGCGTCGATGACCGACGCATACTTCTCGGCCACGTAGCGCCGGCGGACCTTCCGCGTGCGCGTCATCTCGGCATCGTCGGCCTCGAGGTCCTTCGTCAGCAGCAGGAAGCGCCGCACCTTGCCCGCTGCGGGCAGTGTCTCGTTCCCCTTGCGGATCTCCTCGGCGACGAGAGCGCGGATCTCGGGCTTCTGGCTCAGGTCCATGTACGACGTGTAGGCGAGGCTGCGGCGCTCGGCCCAGTTGCCGACGGTGTTCATGTCGATGGCGATCATGGCCGTCACGAAGGGCTTGCCGTCGCCGAAGGCGACCGCTTCCCGGACGTACGGGCTGAACTTCAGCTTGTTCTCGACGAACTGGGGCGCGAACGGCGTGCCGTCGCTGAGGGTGCCCACGTCCTTGGCGCGATCGATGATGACGAGGTGGCCGCGCGGGTCGATGAAGCCGGCATCGCCCGTGTGGAACCAGCCGTCTCGATCGATCACCTCGCGCGTCGCCTCGTCGTTCTTGAGGTAGCCGCGGAACACGTTGGCGCTGCGGACGAGCACCTCGCCCTTGTCGGCGATCTTCACCTCGATGCCCGGGCACGGCCTCCCGGCCGTGGTGGGATTCGCCTCCGTGCTCGGTTGCAGGGACACGAGACCGGTCGTCTCCGTGGAGCCGTACACCTGCTTGAGATTCACGCCGATCGACCGGAAGAACCGGAACGTGTCGGGACCGAGCGGCGCGCCGCCGGTGAGCGCCCACCGCGCGCGGCGTAGCCCGAGCTGATCGCGTACGGGTCCGTAGACGAAGAACTCGCCGAGCGCGCACGCGAGACGCAGGCCAAGCGGCAGCGGCTTGCCGTCGGCGCGCAGGATCTCCGCCTGCTCGGCGACGTGACGGAAGCGCTGGAAGACCCAGCGCTTGAGCGGCGGCGCATCGGCGGCGCGGACCTGGACGCCAGTCAGCATGTTCTCCCAGATGCGCGGCGGCGCGAGGACGGTGGTGGGACCGAGCTCACGGAGGTCTCGCTGCACCGTCTCAGGGCTCTCCGGGCAATTCGCGCAGAAACCGACCACGAGGCTGAGCACCAGGGTGTAGAAGGCGTCGCCGACCCACGCCATCGGCAGATACGCCAGCCAGTCGTCGTCGGGCCGGATGTCCTCCACCTGGAGGACGATCCGTGCCGACTCGATGGCGTTGGCGTGTGTCAGCATCGCGCCCTTGGGATTGCCAGTGGTGCCGGACGTGTAGCACACGAACGCGAGGTCATCCGGCTTGCACTGCTCGATCGCCGAGTCGAAGTACGCGGGGTGCGTCCGCGCGAACTCCCGCCCCAGCGCCTCCACGTCCGCAAACGATTTGAGCCAGTCCTGGCGATAGTGGAGCATCCCTCGCGGATCGTCGTAGACGACGTAGCGAAGCGTGGGGAGCTGCTCGCGAAGCGCGAGCACCTTGTCGACTTGCTCCTGGTCCTCGGCCACGATCGTCGTGACTTCCGCGTGATTCCAGACGTACGCGAGCTCCTTCGCGATCGAGTCCTGGTAGACGGGCACCGAGACGCCGCCCAGGCATTGCGCCGCCACCTGCGCCCAGTACAGGCGCGGCCGGTTGTCACCGATGACCGACAGGCGCTCGCCACGCTTGAACCCGAGCGCGGCCAGGCCGAGGGCGAAGTCGCGCACGTGCGTCTGGTACTCGGCCCAGGTGTAGGACTGCCAGATCCCGCGGTCCTTCTCCCGGATGGCGGTCCGGCGCGCGAAGTCGCGCGCGTTGCGCTGCAGCAGGCGCGGCAGCGTGCTGAGGTCAGCCACGACGATGCTCCACGGCGCCCCCCTTGGCGTCGCCGAGGTAGGCCTTGATGACGAGCGGGTTGGCGCGGACCTCGTCGGGGCTGCCCTCGGCGATCTTCTGGCCCATGTCGAGCACGGCCACGCGGTCGGAGATGTCCATGACCACGCCCATGTCGTGCTCGATGAGGATGATGGTGGTGCCCCATTCCTCGTTGACGTCGAGGATGAAGCGCGCCATGTCCTCCTTCTCTTCCTGGTTCATGCCGCCCATCGGCTCGTCCAGCAGGAGGACCTTCGGATCGAGCGCCAGCGCCCGGCCGAGCTCGACGCGCTTCTGCAGCCCGTAGGCCAGCGAGCCCGTCGGCCGCTTCCGGAGATCCTGGATCTTCAGGAAGTCGATGATGTCCTCGACGCGCCGGCGGTGAACGACCTCTTCCTTTTGCGCGAGGCGCCAGTAGAGGAACGAGCTCAGCACGCCGGCCTTCATGTGCACGTGGCGGCCGAGCATCAGGTTGTCGAGCACGGTCATCCCGCGGAACAGCGCGATGTTCTGGAAGGTCCGCGCCACGCCGAGCGCGGCGATGGCGCTCGGCGCGAGGTCGGTGATGTCGCGGCCCTCGAGCGCGATGCGTCCGCTGTCCGGGTGGTAGAAGCCGCTGATCATGTTCAGCAGGCTCGTCTTCCCGGCCCCGTTCGGCCCGATCACCGAAACGATGTCGCCCCGTGGCACGTCGAGGCTCACCCGCGTCACCGCCTGCACGCCGCCGAACGACTTCGAGACCTCCGTCACCGCGATGAGCGTGCCGGGCGAGGCGGCATGTCCTTGCACGGAGGCGGCGGCCGCGGTGGGCATCGGTCCGCGGTTCATCAGCTCAGCCACCGCTTCCGACGACGGTAATGCTTCACGTCCCGGTAGGACTTCCGCTGCCCGACGCCGGTCAGCCCCAAGTAGAACTCCTTGATGTCCTCGTTGTCGCTGATCGTCTTCGCATCGCCGTCGAGCACGATGCGACCGCTTTCCATCACGTACCCGTACTGCGCGAACTTCAGCGCGACGGTGGCGTTCTGCTCGGCCAGCAGGACGGCCACGCCCTCCTCACGATTCAGCCGGCTCACGGTCTCGAAGATCTGGTGGACCAGCATGGGCGCGAGACCCATCGACGGCTCGTCGAGCAGCATGAGCTTCGGCCGCGCCATCAGCGCCCGTCCGATGGCCAGCATCTGCTGCTCGCC
>Ga0075421_100002893_pt1 | contig 20523 bp, 17 predicted proteins | sample SoiMetdeltSBSDD5_FD_75292 | JGI IMG/M metagenome (GOLD analysis project Ga0075421, IMG submission 75292) | Bulk soil microbial communities from a Populus tree surrounding site in Tennessee, USA - Soil MetaG P. deltoides SBSDD5 | ecosystem: Environmental > Terrestrial > Soil > Tree plantation... | reverse complement strand
AAGCGCATGTCGAGACAGTGATGGGCGCGACCTGCGCTACAGTAGTCGCAGGCTCCGCACGGACGGCTCGGATTAACCGCCACGCGGTCGCCCGGCCGTGCGCGCGTGACCGCTTCGCCAACGGCCGTCACCGTTCCCGCGACCTCGTGGCCGAGCACCATCGGTTGCTTGATGCGCACCGTGCCGAAGCCGCCGTGGCGATAGTAGTGAAGGTCCGAACCACAGATCCCGCCTGCACCGATGCGAACGAGCACGTCGTTCGGGCCAAACGCCTTGGATTCGACGTCCTCTTCCACTCGCAAATCGAGCGGCGCATGAATGACGAGACGGCGCATATTAGGATCTCTCCTCAACCCGACGGGCCTTGCGATAATGACATTGCTGCCAAGCTATGTGCAGCTATTCTAGCTCCTTGCTGCCACCCGCGCGCCAGCAGCGTTTGCGCGCGTCGTCGCATCAGATCATCCATCGCAAAGCATTGACGTTATCGCGTTCGGGCAGCTTCGCCGAGACGCTCGGCATTGAGGCACGCTGATGCAGTCAATGGCCCTGCCGTGGCCAGGCCAGCACGTAGCAGGCGCCGGCGGCAATCCAGCTTAGTCTGCGCTACCGGCGCCATCAGGGCTGTCGCCGGGTGGGCGCGACCGGGGGGTATGGGGGGCGGGCTGGCGTGGCCAGCGTTGGCAAATGCCAACGACCCCTTGCTTGAACGGTCACATGCTGCGAGTGGCCCAAGGTGGCCGGTGGACGGGTGGCAATGGCGCCGACCTTTCCGCTCAGTAAGGAGTACCAGTCATGAAGATCATCGTATCTGCATTGATCGCTCTGTCGGCCCTGACGGCTCTCGCAGCTTCCGCCAACGCGTTCGATGCCAAGAGCTTCTACCAGGAGCTGGATCGTAGCCGTACGTAACCAGCGACATGGGTGCGTTTGTGCGCTGCTCCTCGGCTCGTGCCTAAGAATCGATGCCGATGGGACGGCACTGATCGGGAATTCGAACTCCGCTCTCGGTCGCAACGCGATACAGGCCATAGGCCATCAGGTCAGCGGCCACCGACCGACTGGCGCCTGCTCGGGACACAGAGCGCCAGCTCATTGTCTACGGCAATCCGCGATCCGCCGAGGTGACGCTCTATGACGACGATGGCGATACCGCTGCCTGGCGGGATGGCGCAGGCTTGGTCACGCGCGTGACACTCGCCAGGACCGCAGATGGTGCCGAGATCTCGGCGCAAGCCGTTGGCCAATACAAGCCGGTGTGGCGCACACTGCACGTGCGCTGCTTGTCCGGGGCCGCGCTGCGCATCGCCGGCGTTTCTGGCGTCGACCTAAGCGTCGGCTCCACCTGAGACAGCAAACCTGGGGTCTTGGGCGCCGCGCACGGCTGCTCCACCATGCGACCCCACCATGCGACCTTGGCGCGCGGGCGACCTGCGAGCGGCTTGTTCACCTAAGCTTGGGCAGGACCAAGCTGCGACCGCGTGGTGCCTCGTTGCTGGACGGCGGGTCCCCTTTGGGCACTGTGCTGGGACGCCACAGCCCCTGCCGCGCCAGTTCCCGCACCTGGCTGCGCACAATATTGGTGAGCGCGCGCGTTGCGGTCGTTGTGGGCCGCTGGCTAGACGTAACGAGAATGAGCTTGCGGGCGAGACGCGGCTCCACGATCGCCCAGCACTGAATGCGGCCCTCTTCGATCAGGTCGTGTGCCAGCGAGTAGGAGTGGATGGTGTAACCGACGCGCTTCTCCGCAAGCTTGATGGTGGCCGGCAGCGCGTCGACCTCCAGCTCGACGTTGGCACAGATGCCGGCGCTGCCAAGCATCTGGTCGACCAGCAGGCGCAGGCCGTGCGGCCGGCTCGGCAGGATCAGCGGCAGCTCGGCCAAGCGTTTGGCTTGGATCGGGCCGGGCGGTAGCGCGGAAGGATCATTTGCCGCGCCGATCAGGAATAGCTCCTCCTCCAGCAACGGCTCCGACAAGAGATTCTTGGTGCGGGGGGCGTTGTAGAGCACGGCAACATCGATCTTGCCGGTTAGCAACCACTCCAGCAAATAGCCGCTGAAACCCTCGATGACCCGCATGTTGATGGAAGGGTGCTCACTGCGGAACTTCTGAATCAGCGGGACGGTCAGCACCGATCCCATCGACGGCGGCATCCCGATCACCACGTTGCCGCGCGGGCTGGTGCGCATCGCGCCCACTTCGGATTGAGCACGCGCGAGCGTGGCGAGGATGCCCTTCGCGTACTCGTTCAGCAAATTGCCAGCCTCGGTCAAAACGATACCGCGGCCGTTGCGGTGCACGAGCTGGACCCCCAGTTCTTCCTCGAGCGAGCGCACTTGGCGGCTCAGCATCGGCTGCACCACGCCGACCACGGCGGCGGCACGCGAGAAGCTGCCGAACTCCGCAACCACCGCAAAGGCTTTGAGCTTCTTGATATCCATCGCCTAGTCGCGCTCACTCAATTCCTGAACAATCCGCCGCCGTCATAACTGATATCACAATTGTTGGGGCAGAACAGACACGGCGCTTCTGGCAAAACATCGCAAAACCTCAAAAAAGCGAGGTAAGCGCCCATGGGAAACGCCGACATGACAACTGACAACACGCCACGCATTGCCTTGGTAACCGGCGCAGCCGGCGGGATGGGCGCCGCCATCAGCCAGGCCCTCGTGCAGTGCGGGCATCGCGTCATCCTCGCCGATCGCAACGCGGAGGCGCTTGGCAAACTGGGCGCAGAGCTCGGCGATGCTTGTTTCGCACTAGGCCTCGACATCACCGACAAGGCCGCCGTCGACGGCATCATCGACAACCTGCCGCCGCATTGGCGGCACATCGACATCCTCGTCAACAACGCAGGCCACGACATCGGCGGCCGCATCCGTTTCGATCTGGGGTCGGCTGACGACTGGTCGGCAATCATTGAGACCAACCTCATCGGCCTGATGCGAGTGACGCGCGCCATCCTGCCCGCGATGGTGCGGCGCGATACCGGCGACATCATCAATATGAGCTCTATCAGCGCTCTGCGCATCGTCCCCGACATGGCCGCCTACACAACCAGCAAGGCCGGCGTCCGCGCCTTCACCGACGTGCTGCGCGGCGAGCTGGCCGAAACCGGCATCCGCGTCACGGAAATCCTGCCCGGCCTTACGCGTACCGGCATCATCCGCACGCGCTATCGTGGCGATACCGTCAAGGAGAAGGAGTATTTCGACACCTTCAAGATGGCGCTTGCACCCGACGACGTCGCGCGTTGCGTTTCGTTTGCTCTCGCGCAGCCGCGCAGTGTCCAGATCGCGCAGCTGGTCGTTTTGCCGGTCAATCGCTGGTAGGTGCGCGGTCGACGCGCGTCACTTGCCTTGGTCGTATTCGTTGAGCGCCTCGCGCGCGACCCGGAACGAGTCCACCGCCGCCGGCACGCCGCAATAGATGCCGACCTGCAGCAGGACCTCGCGGATTTCCTCCCGCGTCAGGCCGTTGCGCAGTGCCCCCTTCACATGCATCTTTAGCTCGTGCGGCCGGTTCAGCGCGCTGATCATCGCCAGGTTGATGATGCTGCGCGTCTTCTTGTTCAGGCCGTCGCGTCCCCACACCGCGCCCCAGCAATATTCCGTCACCAGTTCCTGCAGCGGCCGGTTGAAGTCGTCGGCCGAGGCGATCGATTTTTCGACGAACTCCTTGCCGAGCACCGACTTGCGTATCTCCAGCCCGCGTTCGTAGGTCTGCTTGTCCATGCACGTCCTCCATTGCCAAGGGGCAGGCTTCAAGGCACCCTTGAAGCCTGCCCCTGAAACCAGAACCCTATTTCTTCGGCCAGATCGCTTTGGCGAGGGCGAGATTGTCCGGATATACCGTCACCGGTATGCCGGACTGCCACTGGATGATGGTGAGCCCCGCATCCACCCGGCGACCCTTGTCGTCGAACTTGATGCGGCCGCCCGGATAGTACTTGGACGGGCCGCCATCCATGGTGCGCAGCGCTTCCGCCACCGCCTCGCGGTCGGCCTTGCCCGCCTTCTCCAGCGCCTCCTTGATCACCCACATGTCGGCGTACGTGGAGATCGCGTTCTGCGTCATCCACGGCTCGTTGTACTTCTGCTTCAGCTCGGCCATCAGGTCCTCATGGCCCTTAGAGCCCCAACTGCCGACCGCGCTCATGACGCCCTGCAGCAGCTCCGGCGTCATGGTGCGCAGCATGTCCGGCTCGGCAATGGCGATGCCGAACGAGATGACCGGCACCTTGCCCTGGCCCATGCCGAACTCGTTCATCTTCTCCATGACCAGCTTGGCATCCGAAATGACCGTCGGCAGGAAGAACAGCAGGTCGGGCCGTGCGGCGCGCACCTTCTGCACCAGCGGCGTGGCATCCGACAGCGGCGGCGTGAAGATCTCATCCACGACCAGCTCGATACCGAGTTCCTTCAGCAAACGCTCCTTCATCGGCTTCACCGAGGCAACGGAAGCGCCGGTGTTGTCGGTAATGATGGCCACGCTCTTGGGCTTGGTTCCCGTAGCGGCCTCGGCGATCTTCACGATGACCGGCAGTGACTGCTCGGCCTGCGAGGCAGCCGTCGCCGACGTCTGGAACACGTACTTGAAGCCGCGCGAGGTGATGAGGTCCGAATAGGACAGCGTCAGCATCGGCAGATTGGCCCGCTCGGTCACCTCGGTGACGGCCAGGGTGAAGGAGCTCAAGTAGGAGCCCGACGCAGCAACCAGGTCGGTTTCCTGGGCCACCATGCGTTGCGCGGCGTTCTTGGCCTTTTCGGTGGTATCGCCTGAGTCGAGCAGCACCAGCTTCAGCTTGGCGCCGCCGAGCGATTTGACGCCGCCCTGGGCATTGATGCGCTCGATGGCCATCTCCGCGCCCATGCGCATCACCGCGCCGGGACGCGCATATATGCCAGACAGCGGCACCAGCAGGCCGACCTTGACCTCGCTTGGGTTCTGCGCCTGCGCGGGTGCGCCGGCCAGGATGGCTGCGGCCGGCAGCATCGCGCCGCCCAGCATCAGCTTTAGGAATGAACGCTTTTGCATGTGCTTCCTCCTTCCCTTGCCTATGATTGTCGGTCGCGATGCTTGCCAGCGCGACCTGTTGTGTTGCCCGCTACATCCCGAGGTAGGCCTGACGCACGCGGTCGTTGGCGCGCAGGCTCTCGTTGTTGCCTTCGAGCACGACGCGACCCGCTTCCAAAACGTAGCCGTGGTCGGCCGACTCCAAAGCTTCTGCCACTCGCTGCTCGACCAGCAGAATGGTGAGGCGCGTGTCGCGCCGGATCTCCAGCAGCTTGTCAAAGATGAAGTCGGCGATGGTCGGTGCGAGGCCCATCGACGGTTCATCCAGCATCAGCAGTTTCGGCGACGAGGCGAGCCCACGTCCAACCGCCACCATCTGCTGCTCGCCGCCCGACAGCGTGCCGGCGAGCTGCGAGCGCCGGTCGGCCAATACCGGCAGCCACGTTAGGATGCGATCCAGGTTATCCTTCCAGTTGCGCCGGCCGGCCTCGGTGAAGGCGCCCATCTCCAGGTTCTCCATCACGCTGAGCGACGGGAACACCTGGCGGCCTTCCGGCACATGCGCGATGCCAAGATGCGGTCGGCGCGCGGCCGGCACGGTGGCGAGGTCAACGTCTTGGAACTGCATGCGCCCGGCCTTGGGCGTAAGGATGCCGGAGATGGTCTTGAACAGCGTGGTTTTACCGGCGCCGTTCGGACCGACGATCGACACGAACTGGCCCTCGCCCACCGTGATCGACACATTGCTGATCACCGGCAGGTCACTGTAGCCCGCACTGAGCCCTTCAACCCTGAGCATAGGCCGTCCACTTCTTGCCGAGATAGGCTTCAATCACGCGCGGGTCGCGCGTCACCGACTCCGGCTGGCCCTCCACCAGTACGGCGCCGTGGTCGAGCACGACGAAGCGATCTACCAGCCGCACCATGGCCTGCATGGTGTGCTCGATAATGACGATGGTGATGCCGTCCTGCGCCAGGCGCCGGATGATACCGATCAGCTCCTCGGCTTCCGTGTGTCCGAGGCCGGCCAACGTTTCGTCCAGCAGCAATATGCGCGGCTGGCCGGCCAACGCGCGCGCCAGCTCCATCAGGCGCAGTTCGCGCGTAGTGACCTCGCCGGCGAGGCGATGCGCATACGGGGCGAGCCCGACGCGGGCGATCGCGTCGGCCGCGAGACCGCGTGCCTCTATGTCGGTGTCGGCGCGCACGTAGGCGCCGATCACCACGTTGTCGGCGATCGTCATGCGTGCGAACGGACGCATCACCTGAAAGGTTCGCCCGACGCCCGCCTCGCACAGCTGGTGCGGCTTGCGGCGCGTGACATCGCGGCCCTCAAGCATGATCTGCCCCGCGTCCGGCCGCAGGAAGCCGTTGAGCAGGTTGAAGGCCGTGGTCTTGCCGGCCCCGTTCGGCCCGATGATGCCGAGGATTGAGCCTCGCGACACGTCGAAGCCGACGTTCTGCACGGCCTTCAGGCCGCCGAAACTCTTGCAGAGTCCGCGCACCGACAGGATGTGAGCCGTGCTGTCGGGCGCCGCGGCGAGCGACGGCTTGGCAGCCTTCGTGCCGCTGCACGGCGCCACCAGCGTGGTCGCAATATCTTGCGACGCGGTTGCGACCAGATGCGGCCAGCGGCGGTAGACGAAATCGCGCGCCTTCCAGAACATGCCCTCGGGCGCCACCAGGATCAGAATGACGATGGCCAGGCCGAAGATGACGTTCTGGATGCCGGGGATGACGTGTCCGAGCTCGGCGTGCAGGATCTCTGCAGTCGGTATCAGGATCGCCGAGCCGATCACCGGCCCCCATAGCGTGCCGACGCCGCCGAACAGCGTGACGGTCAGCGCCTGCGCCGACACCAGCATGCCGAACACCGACACCGGCGTCACCACCAGCAGCACGACCGCGTAGAACGCGCCCACCGCGCTGGCGATCGCACCGCTCAGCGTGATGGCGTAGAGCTTCCACTTCAGCGTGTTGATGCCCGCGGCTTCCGCAGCCGCCTCGTTCTGCTTGATGGCGAGCAGGGCCATACCGAACCGCGACTGCTCGACCATACGCGTGATCAACACCACAACCGCCAGCAGCAGGAGTGCCAGCACCGTGTAGATGCGATGGTCGGCGAACTGCATGTAGGCAGCCGGCGACTCGCGCTTCATGGGCAGCGTCACCTCCTGGTAGCCGAGCCACTCGAACACATAGAGCAGGGCTAGGGGGTAGGCGAGCATCGAGAGCGCAAAATAGACACCACGCAGCCGGAAGGTAGGGATGCCGATCAGCAGTCCAGCCAGCGCGCCGAGCACGGTTGCAATCGGGATCAGCAGCCAGGGCGATAGATCGAAATGGATCTGGCCCAACGCCGTGGTGTAGGCGCCGATGCCGAAGAAGGCAGCGTGTCCGAACGACACGAGCCCGGTGTAGCCGCTCAGGATATTCCAGGACAGTCCGAAGCTCGCCCACACCAGCACCAGCGTTAGCATGAGCTGGTAGTAGGAGTTGGTGACCGTGAACGCGATCACGGCGTAAGCAGCAGCGAAGATCAGGAACGGCTTGAGAGAGCGGAGCGCGACGGCCATTTCACGTCCTCTCCACCGAGCGGCCGAAGAAGCCTTGCGGCATGAAGAACACGATCAGCAGGAAGACCACGAAGATCGCCGTATTCTGCAGCTGCGTCGGCAGCACCAGCGTCGAGAGCTGCTGCACCAGGCCGATGGTCATGCCGCCCCAGAACGGCCCGATGATGCTGCCGAGCCCGCCCAGTACCACGCCCGCATACATGATGATCACGTACTCGAGCCCGACGAACGGGGCGAACGGGTAGTTGGTGGCGAGCAGGCCGCCGGCGATCGCGGTCACGCCGACCCCCAGCGCAAACGCCACGCGATGCGCCTGGTCAACATCAATGCCCATGTAGGTCGCGGCTTCCGGGTTGTCGGCCGCGGCGCGCAGCGACTTGCCGAGCCGCGAGCGCCCGATCAGCATGGCCAGCGCGACGATGGTCGCGACCGAGATCAGCGCCGCGACGCCGCGCGACTTGTTGACGAAGATCGAGACGAAGTCGCCCCACATCGGGCCGATTTCCCAGGCGCTGCTGGACAGCGGCGTGCGCACCGACACCAGGATCGAGCCGAATGCGATCAGCCCGGCACTCTGGATGATCAACGAAATGCCAAGCGTTAGGATCAGCTGGGCGAAGTGTCCCTCACCCTCGACCTGCGCGCGCGTACCGCTCACGCGCCCGACCAGAGCCTTGTGAACGAGGTAACCGAAGCAGAATAGTACCGGACCCGACAGCACGGCTGCCACATAAGGGCCGACCGTCGATCCAAGCAACACTTGCACGCCGAAGGCCGTGAAGAAGTAATAGGCGGCGTACATGCCGAGCATCATGAAGTCGCCCTGCGCAAAGTTGATCACGCGCATGACGCCGAAGATCAGCGCCAGGCCGACGCACATCAGGCCGTAGATGGACCCGACCAGCAGGCCCGCGGCCATCGCCTGCAGGAAGTTCTCGACCATCTGCGCGGTCATGCCCCGCCCCTCCCCGCACGCTTTTGCGGACGGCTTGCCGCCGCAGCCGCAGATGCCGCGACACTGCACAAGGCCGCCACCTGCCCCGCATGCGCTTCTCCCTCAAGGCCGTCCACACACGCCTCGATCTCAGCCGCGCGTGCGGGCCCGACCACGGCTGCGGCCGCGGCACGGAAGCGCTCGCGGATCTGATTGCTGGTGGCCGGCACCACGTCGTCGAGGCGATCCATGATGAGCGAACCGTCGGCGAGGCTGACGCGCACCTCGGCGCCCTGAGTGGCGGGAAAGCGCTGCGTAAAGGTCTCATCCTCCTCCAGCGAGGTGAGCGAGATCAGGTGCAGGATGCCGGCATCGGTGAGGCGCTGGTAGTTCTCCTCGGCAATGGCCTGGCGCTGCAAGGCAGCCGCCACTCCGAACTGGATGCTCATCTTGGCCTGCAGCGCGCGCTGGAACGGTCCGGCGAAGTCGCAGCCCGGGTAGCGCATCGCCGCGGCCGGCACGCGCACCAGGATCGCGCGCGCCCTAGCCAGGTCGGCGCCCAGTCGGCTCGCCACGTGCAGTGCCGCCTGGCAGGCCGTCTGCGCGAAATTGCAGGCCGGAACCGGCTTGTTGTAGACGCCCAGGATCTCCAGCTGCCCATCGGCAAACAGAGCAATCCCATTCGGCGCCGGCTGGCGGCGGAACGCCGCGAACAGGCCGGCCTCGCCTTCCAGGATGTTCTCCGAGGCGTAGGCACCCAGTTGCGCAAGCTCCACCGCCGTCACCGCGTTGCGCGCCGCGAAGGCTGGATGGAAGTACATTTCGCTGCCGCCCATGTGCGGCCACTGGTTCAGCCCGCTCGAGGTGTTGGCGGCAATCGATACCGCTGTCGTCGCGGCGCCATCGTCGAGCCGCAAGAGGCAAGCCCCCGCCAGCGCTGCCGCCAGCGGGCTGACCAGACCCGTCGGCCGATAAAGCCGCGCCAGATCGCTATTCAGCAGAGCGCGCCCGATGCGGCCGCCGGCCTCATAGCCGACGACGGCGGCCACCAGCAGCGCCGCCCCTGATGACGGCGCACGTTGCGCCAGCGCCAGCAGGGCGGGCCAGATCACCACGCCATGATGGCAGATGCTGGCGGCATGCATGTCCTCGCGCACCAGGCCATGCCCGAGGGCACCGTTGGCGAACGCCGCATCGGCCGGGCTGACGATCGTACTGCTGGCGATAATGTTGGCGCCGTTCTCGACCGCTCTGGCCGTTGCGACCGCCTGCCGGCTCCAAGGCAAATTGCGCGCCTCGAACGCGCACGCGAGGAAGTCGAGCAGGCAGTCCTTGGCCTTGGCAACCGCGTTCGCCGGCAGGTCCGCCAGCGTCACTGCCAGCGCCTGGCGCGCCAGCTGGCGCGCCAGCGGCACGTCGCGTCCCGAGGTCCAGGTCGCGGCCATCATGCGCCAGGATCCTTATTGCTGCCCTTGCCCTGCGAGCGGATCTCGACGCCGGCCCACTCCTCCACGACCTTGGCGATGTGCGTGAAGTCGGACTGCGGGCCGAACTTGGCGTTGGTGACGGCCAGCATCTGCCGCACCGCCGCGCCCGCCACCATCGGCACGCCGAGCGCCTCCGCCTCGTCGATGCACAGCCGCACATCCTTGTAGGAGAGGCCGGTGGCGAACCCGAAATCGAACGTGCCCGGCAGGATCGAACGCGGGAACTTGTCCTGTGTGGCACTGTTGCGGCCGCTACCGGCATTGATGATGTCGATCATCACCTGCGGGTCGATGCCGGCCTTCACGCCCATCGCCAGGGCCTCCGACGACACGACCATCGCCGCGGCGGCGAGCAGGTTGTTGCCGAGCTTGGCGATCTGCGCGAGGCCCGGCTTCTCGCCCGTGTAGAATAGCTTGCCGAATATCTTGAGAATCGGCTCGACCTGCCGATACGCAGGCTTCGGGCACGACACCATCACCGCCAGCGTACCGGCCTTGGCACCGGCCACACCGCCGCTGACTGGTGCATCGACCAGCGTAATGTTGCGCTTGCCGATCTCGCGCGCGATGATGCCGGCGACTGTGGGCCCAGTGGTCGACAAATCGATGAGCGTGCGCACCTTGGAGCCGTGCATCACCCCGCCCTCGGCGATGGCGACTGTGCGCACGATGTCCGGCATCGGCAGGCACAGGAGAACCGTTTCGGCCTCGGAGGCGACCTCAGCTGGGGAGCCCGCCACGGTTGCACCGCGCGCGGCCAGAGGCTTGATCGCCTCGACGTTGGTGTCGAAAACGCAAAGCTGGTAGCCCGCGTCGAGCAGGCGCGAAGTCATATGGCCGCCCATGCGGCCGACACCAACGAATCCAAGCTTCGTTGTCATGCAGCGCTTCCTCCGACCTCGCGCGACTGCGCGCGCTTAGGCTTTGCTATTGTGAAGCATGGTAGCGCCGCCCAGGCGCGGCCGGTATTGGCGTCGCCGGCATATCAGAAATAGCAATTTGGTACGGTGCGACCGCCTCAATGTCCCGCGGCACCGGGGAATGCGACTACCGGCAATATCGGCTCCCTGTCGAGGCGCACTGCTACACCCTCAAGTGCCGGCGTGGGCGCAGGATATTCCTGCATCACGTAGGGGTCGTGGCCAGGCACGATGTGCCGCCCAGACGGCGCCAGCTTCTCGAGGATGCGATAGGCGTCGATCATCTGGCCGATATGGAAGGCTGTGCTGAACGGGCGATTGGTTGCCATGTTCTCGTAGTAATGGGTCGCATCCGAAGCCAGCACGAGCCAGCCGCGGCGCGTATGCACGCGCACGACTTGCAGCCCATCGGAATGGCCGGGCGCCGGGTGCAGGGTGATGCCGGGCGCCACTTCGAGTTCGCCCGTGTGCATCTCGACCCGGCCTTTGAAGTTGAGCCGCACCATACCCACTACATCGTCCACGTGGTAGCTGTGACCAATGCGCGGGTAGCGCATGTACTTGCCGGTGGCGAATGCCATCTCGCGCTCTTGCAAGTGAAAGCGGGCGTTCGGGAACTTGTGGAAGTTGCCGACGTGGTCGTAGTGCATGTGCGTAAGAATGACATCGCGTACGTCGCGCGCATCGACGCCGAGCAGCTTGAGACCGTCGACCGGGCAGCGCAGGAACGTTCGCTTGCGCTCGGCGGCCATTTCGGCCGTGAAGCCGGTGTCGATGACGTAGGCGCCGGCCGGCCCTAGTGCGACCCAGGTGTAGTAGTCCATGGGCATGGGGCCATCATGCGGGTCACCGCCGATGAAGTGGTCGCGTCGCCGCGCTGCACGCGTGGCATAGCGCAGTGCAAAGACCTCGTACTCTGGCAATGAAGGTGTCATCGGCCCAACTTTTTGGCGTGCCCTGAGGACGTACAATCGCGCTGCATTTGCGTATCAGCGCAGACGCGCCTTGTCACTGATGGGATGCATTCCAAACTTCGCAAGACGGTACCGACAAGGACGTCACGCATGTTAGCACGCGGGCAGGTACCGCAAACCGCCGATTGCGGTGCCTAGCCCGCGCAATCGATTGGGCCTTCTTCAGCGACGAGCTTGCTCGAGGCGCCTCCTTGCCAACGCGCCGACAGCATCGAGTTTGCGTAGGTTCGGCGCCAGAAGATTTCTCCTCTTTGCCCCGTGCCGCCGCTCAAGTCCCGTAGGCGACGCCACCGCGGACCAACGTGAGCCCCAGCCACAGCCGGCGGGCGCTGGTTGCCTGGGGCGGCCGGGGTTCGTTGATCATGCACCAGCATGTCCCTGGGCTGGGCCTTGTAGTTGGACGATCCCGGCGGCCAACAAGCATCGTGCCGATGGTTTTTGGCGACCTGGTGCCTCAGCGCTTGCCTACGCTCTGCGTAGAGCTACAGTGGAGGCCAAATGGACCTGGAATAACCAGGTCATGGACTGGGGCCTTTGCAGCCCAGCCAAGGCAAAGGGGAGGAAGCATGTTCAAGCATTGCAACTATTGGGTACTCGCGCGCGCCGTTAGCCTGTCCCTGCTGGCTGGCCTCGGAGCCACGGCGGCGCTGGCGCAGACCGGAAGCTCGCTTAGTCAGTCAGGACTGGTCGGCAAGCTGGAAGGCGCCGAGCTCATCAGCGATCCGGCCGCCGTTCCCAAACAATTCAAGGAAGCGCCGCAGCTCGCCGAACTTGTCAAGCAGGGCAAGCTGCCGCCTGTGCAAGATCGTATCCCGCAGGAACCGCTGGTCATCAAGCCGGTCAAGGAGATCGGCAAATATGGCGGAACGTGGCGACGCGGCTTCACGGGGCCCGGCGACGTCGAGAACGGCAACCGCATCAATGCGTCCGACAAGCTGCTGTTCTGGGACTACACGGGTACGAAGATCGTGCCGAGCGTGGCCAAGGCCGTAGAGATGAGCGGCGACGGCAAGGTCTACACGATCCGGCTGCGGAAGGGCATGAAATGGTCGGACGGCGCTGCGTTTACCGCCGACGATTTCGTATTCTGGTTCGAGGACCTCTACTCGAACAAAGACATCGTGCCGACGCCGATCGCCGACATGCGCATCAACGGCAAGCCCGGCAAGGTCGTCAAGGTCGATGAAACGACCGTCCAGTTCGTGTTCGAGGACCCGTATTTCCTGTTCTACGACATGCTGGCCGGCGACACTTTGATCGGTGGAGGACAATCGGTTCGCCAGGCGCAAGGTTTCACGTTCGGCGCCTACTCGCCCAAGCACTACCTGAAGCAGTTTCTGCCCAAGTACTCTTCCGAGGCAGAGGTCAACGACCGCGCCAAGAAGGAAGGCTACGACAACTGGGTGAAGCTGCTGCACTTCAAGAAGGATTGGTCGCTCAATCCGGAGCTGCCCACGCTCGGGCCGTGGAGGACCACCCGCCCCGTCAACACGCCAACTTGGGTGATGGAGCGCAATCCTTATTACTACGCGGTCGACACTTCCGGCCAGCAACTGCCGTATATCGACCGCATCGTCATGCAGCTGGCGGAGGATACCGAGATCCTCAATCTGCGGGCAATCGCGGGCGAATATGACCTTCAGGAGCGCCACATCGATCTCGGCAAGCTGCCCGTCATCATCGAGAACCAGAAGAAGGGCAACTACACGGTCCGGCTCGATACGGCACAGAACGGTTCGGATACCACCCTGCAGATCAATCAGAGCTTCAAGGCCGATCCAGAAATTGCCAAGTGGCTGACCAATGCCGATTTCCGGCGCGCACTGTCGCTCGGCATCGATCGCGATCAGCTGAACGAAACCTTCTGGCTCGGTGTCGGCACTCCCGGTTCGGCCGTCCCTGGCGAGGACTCCCCGTACTTTCCGGGAGCGGAGTGGCGCAAGAAGTGGTCGACCTTTGACCTCGCCAAAGCCAACCAGATGCTGGACAGCATAGGCTTGGCGAAGAAGGACAGCGAAGGGTTCCGGGTCCGTACCGACAATGGCGAGCGCCTTCGCATCCAGATCCAAGCGGTCAAGGCGTTCGTGCCCTGGCCTGCGCATGGCGAGATGATCGCCCAGCAGTGGCGCAAGATCGGCATCTGGGCAGAGGCCAAGGAGATGGAGCGCAATCTGGCCTTCACGCGCACGCGCAATAACGAGCACCACATCCACGTGTGGACCAATGGCGGAACGGAGATTCTCTACCTCTTCCCCCGTCACGCCATTCCGGTCGACCCGACGGAGGCTTTCATGGGGCCGGAGTTCGCCGTCTGGTACGCGTCCGGTGGCAAGCAGGGCCGCAAGCCCGATGACCCGAACCTGCTCAAGATTTTCGAGCTGTATGATTCTGCAGGCAGTCAAAAGGAACAGGAGCGGATCAAGATCGCCCACGAGATTTGGAAGATCATGGTCGAGCAACAGTACGGCATCGGCACGGTGGGTCAGTCCCCAGCGTTGATGGGCGTCCGGATCGCATCGAACAAGCTCGGCAATATCCCTTCGCGTGTGTGCATCGCACAGCATTGCCGTACGCCGGGCGGGTCGCATCCGGAGACTTGGTTCTTCAAGGACTGAGGCATGGTCGCGGCGCGCACAGCAAGGCGCAATCGCAGCGGAGACGGCGCGTGATTTCGTTCATCGTGCGCCGTTTCCTTCTCGCCCTCGCGACGACGTGGGCCATCTCGGTGATGTCGTTCGTCATCATTCAGCTGCCGCCAGGTGACTTCGTCGATGCCTACATTGCTCGTCTGTCTTCGACGGGCAGCTCGGTGTCCATGGAGGAGGCGCAGGCCATGCGCAACCTCTATGGCCTCGACCAGCCCTACTATGTGCAGTATGCGAAATGGATCGCGCGCGTGATCGTCGGCGACTTCGGCGAATCCATGGAGTGGCAGCGGCCGGTAGCCGAGGTACTGGGTGACCGGCTGTGGATCACGGTCGTCGTGTCGTTTGCCGCGCTGCTGTTGACATGGGCGCTGGCCCTGCCGATCGGCATCTACTCGGCAGTCCGGCAATACTCGTTCGGCGACTATGCCTTTACGCTCATCGGATTCATTGGTCTGGCGGTGCCGAATTTCCTGCTGGCTCTGATCCTGCTTTACGCGGCATTCCGCTGGTTCGGACTGAACGTTGGCGGGTTGTTTTCCGCCGAGTATGAGCTGGCGCCGTGGAGCTGGGCCAAGGTTGGCGATCTGATGTGGCACTTGCCTCTGCCGGCGTTGATTCTGGCGCTCGCGGGCACTGCTCAGCTGATCCGCATCATGCGCGCCAACTTGCTCGATGAGCTGCGCAGACCTTACGTCGTGACGGCACGCGCCAAGGGGCTGAGCGAGAGTCGTGTCATACTCAAGTATCCCGTGCGCGCGGCACTCAATCCCTTCGCCAGCGCTCTTGCCTATCTGTTCCCCTATCTCGTCTCCGGCAGCATCATCGTTTCGCTCGTGCTCAGTCTGCCAACGGTCGGGCCGGTGCTGCTCAGGGCGCTGATCGCCCAGGACATGTACCTTGCCGGCACCATCGTTCTGCTGCTCGGCGTGCTCACTGTCATCGGCACGTTCATATCGGATCTCATCTTGATGTGGATCGATCCGCGCATCCGCCATCAGGTGGACGCATGACGAGAAGCGGCCGGCAATGGTGGCGGTTGTTCCGGCGGGCCAGTCAAAAGGGAGCCGAGGCAGAGGATCGCATCGCGGTTGCAACCCAGCTGCAGCTGACGTGGTGGCGGTTCAGGAAACACAAGCTCGCAGTGATGAGCTTGTTTGTCGTCATTCTATTCTATCTGGTCGCAGTGTTCGCCGATTTCCTCGCCTACGCCGACCCGGAAGCCAGCGATGCGCGCCGTGGCTACATCCCGCCCCAATCGATCCATTGGTTCGACAGCGACGGCAGCTTCCGTCCTTATGTGCATGGACTGTTGGGAGTGCGCGATCTCAGGACGTTCAAGCTCGTCTACAGGGTCGACGAAAGTCGCAAGGTCTATATCCAGTTCTTTGCGGAGGGATATCCATATTACCTTTTCGGCCTCTTCCCGACCAATCGCCATCTGCTCGGCTTCGACAATTCCAAACCTGAGAACGGGCTGTTCTTGCTCGGCACCGACGTGCAAGGCCGCGATGTCTGGTCCAGGCTGATGGTGGCAACACGTGTGTCATTGTCGATCGGCTTGGCGGGTGTCACCATCAGCTTGTTCTTAGGTGTGCTGTTCGGCGGAATATCCGGGCTGTACGGCGGCATCATCGATACCGCGATCCAGCGCATGATCGAGATTGTGCGCTCGATCCCGACCATACCGTTGTGGATGGGCCTTGCAGCGGCACTGCCCAATACATGGTCCTCCGCCCAGGTGTACTTCGCCATCACCATCATCATCTCGCTGATTGGGTGGACCGACCTTGCACGCGTGGTACGCGGGCGTTTTCTGTCTTTGCGCGAAGAGGACTTCGTGGTGGCGGCCGAGCTGATGGGCGCAAGTCGGATGCGCATCATCTTTCGCCACATGCTGCCGTCGTTCATGAGCCACGTGATCGCGGCCATAAGCCTGGCGTTGCCGGCCATGATCATCAGCGAAACCGCCCTGAGCTTTCTGGGCCTGGGTCTCAGGCCGCCGGCGATCAGCTGGGGCATCCTTCTGCAGGACGCTCAGAACATTCAAACGCTGGCCGTTGCTCCCTGGCTGCTGGTGGCAGCGGTCCCGGTCATCATCGTTATCCTTGCCTTCAATTTCCTGGGTGATGGTTTGCGCGACGCGGCGGATCCCTATGGCTGAAGCGCAAAAGCCGCCGGCGGCGGAGCCAATTCTGTCGGTTCGCGATCTCGAAGTGCACTTCGCCCAAGACGAAGGCTTGGTGCGGGCAGTCGATGGCGCCAGCTTCGATCTTCACGCCGGGAAAATACTGGGCATCGTCGGCGAGTCGGGTTGCGGAAAGAGCGTGACGGCCCGTGCCATCCTGCAGATTCTCGACCACCCCGGTCGTATCGTCGGTGGTGAGCTGTGGTTCGATCGTCCGGGACATTCATGCCTCGATATCGCGCGTCAGGACCCAAGAAGCGCAACCATGGTCGCGATCCGCGGCAAGGAGATCGCGCTGATTTTCCAGGAGCCCATGACGTCCTTTAGCGCGCACTACACCATCGGCAACCAGATCGGTGAGGTCATCACGGTGCACGATGCGACCGCCGGCAAGGAGCGGGCGCGAGTGCGTACGCTGGAGCTCTTGCGACTGGTTGGCATTCCGCGACCCGAACGGCGCATCGACGAGTATCCCTTCCAGTTGTCGGGCGGGCTCAGGCAGCGCGCCATGATCGCCATGGCGCTGGCCTGCGATCCGCGCATCCTGATCGCGGATGAGCCGACCACGGCACTCGATGTAACGACGCAGGCACAAATTCTCGATCTTCTGCGAGCCTTGCAGAGGGAACGTGGCCTCTCGGTCCTCCTTATCACGCATGACATGGGTGTTATTGCCGAAATGGCCGACGACGTCGCCGTCATGTACTTGGGCCGTGTCGTCGAGCGCGGACCGGTTGATCAGATCTTCCATGCTCCGAAGCACCCTTACACGCGCGCGCTGTTGCGCTCGATCCCCTCAACGCTCGCCAAGCCGAGGTCGAGGCTGCAGACGATCGAGGGTTCGATCCCGCATCCCTACAATCGTCCACAGGGCTGCCCGTTTCACCCGCGCTGCTCGGAAAAGATTGCGGGGCGATGCGATCGCGAGATGCCACGCACGGTCATGTTGCGGGCGGAGTCTGCGGTCAGCTGCTTCCTGTATACGTCCGCTTCCATCTCGACGGAGGGACGCCCGGCGGCATGACGACAACGGTCCTGGAAGTCGAAAACCTCAAAAAGCATTTTCCCATCCGGCGTGGCTTGTTGCGCAAGGTGGTTGGGCAGGTCAAGGCCGTCGACGGCGTGAGTCTAAGTATCCGCAAGGGGGAGACACTCTCTTTGGTCGGGGAGTCGGGTTGCGGCAAGACGACCGTCTCCCGCTGCATCGTGCGCGCGTTGACGCCGACCTCGGGTGCCGTGCGCTTTCGCGTCGGCGCGGGGCCGATGGTTGACGTCGCCCAACTGACGCGGCGAGGGCTCGCCTCCTTTCGTCCCCACATGCAAATGATCTTCCAGGATCCGTTCTCATCGCTCAACCCGCGCATGATGATCGGCGACATCATTGCAGAGCCGCTGCTCGTCAACGGCATTGGTGACAAAGGATCGCGCCGCGCCAGGGTCGAAGAGCTGCTGGACCTGGTCAAGCTGCCGGCGGCCTATCGCAACCGGTTTCCGCATGCATTTTCAGGCGGCCAGCGGCAGCGCATCGGCATTGCCCGCGCGCTTGCGCTGAACCCGAGCCTGGTTGTGGCGGATGAGCCGGTGTCTGCGCTCGATGTGTCGGTGCAGGCGCAGATCGTAAATCTTATGCTTGAGCTGCAGCAGCGACTGGGTTTGTCGTATCTGTTTGTCGCACACGATCTGTCCGTCGTGAAGCACATGAGCGATCGTGTGGCCGTCATGTATGTGGGCAGAATCGTCGAAGAAGCCGCAACCGAAGACCTTTTCAACACGCCACGCCATCCCTACACCGATGCACTGCTATCGGCGGTGCCCAAACCCGATCCTCGGTCGCGCTCCAAGCGCGTCATCCTCAAGGGTGAAGTGGCCGATCCCGCTCACCCACCGCCCGGCTGTCCGTTTCATCCTCGCTGCAACTATGCAATCGAACGCTGTCGCACCGAGATGCCAAAGTTGCAGGAGATCGTCCCCAACCACCGCGTCAGCTGTCATCGAGCTCATGAACTGAAGCTGGCAGGCGTTGCTTGAGCCACATCGCAGGCCCGAGACGCAACACCGCGCCGACGCACTAGAACGGCCGGCAATTCCCCATCAGATCGCGGCCGGGGCGATTGTTCGCCATCTGCTTGTTTGACCACCAAACTCTTCGTGGTGGCAGCTTACAGTTCGCTGACCTCAACGATGCCGTTGCGATTGGCAGCGGCGGCTACCTTTGTTGCAAGGACAGTCAACGCAACACCGCAGAGCGCAGTGCAGACGAACGCGCTCGCTGCTGAGCAGCACCCGAGCAGCCGTTGGCAACGATAAGGCAAGGCGCGGTTCGCTTTACAAGCCAGAGTCTGGGATAGTTCCTAGATGTCCGATTCGTTGATGGTAGATCGATCTCGGATTCGTCGGAGCGTTGCGGGTGAACATTCGTCAACTCGAGGCTTTCAGGGCGATCATGGTCGCTCGTTCCACGATTGGGGCAGCGGAGCTCCTCAATCTGTCACAGCCCGCGGTAAGCAGGCTACTGAGCCAACTTGAGGCTTCGCTCAAGCTAACGTTGTTTGATCGCAGCTCGGGCCGCCTGGTCCCGACGCCAGAGGCGCTGCTGCTCTATGCCGAGGTGGAGCGCACGTTCGTTTCGGTCGACAGAATCCGCGACATGGCTCGCGATATCCGAGCAGCGGATGCCGGCAGTCTCAACATTGGCTCCTTCCCCCTATTGGCGCTTGGCTTCTTGCCCGGCGTGATCCGGCAATTCAACGAAATCCACCCGCGCATCCGCATTACGCTTCATGTGCAGATGTCGCCGAAAGTCGAGGAATGGGCGGCAGCCCAGCAGATCGATTTTGGCTTTGCCGAATTTCCGTACCAGGCAAAGGTTTTCGATCGATCAGGGTTCGAGGCCGAGGAGTTTTGCCGTGTACCTTACCTGCTGGCGGTGCCACGTGGTCACCGGCTGGCCGCGCGCAAGATCGCCCGTCCCGCTGATCTGGCCGGCGAGCGCTTCATCTCGCTCACGACCAACACGGTCGGCCGGTTGCTGGTCGACCAAATGTTCGAGCGCGAGGGCGTGACGCGCGACATGGTCGTCGATTGTCAGGTTATGGCGGTGGTCGCAAATCTAATATCGCAGGCAGTCGGGATCGGCTTCCTCGACCCTTTCACCGCCGCCGACTACGCCGATCGCAACATCGTGTCGTTACGTTTTGAACCGGCCGTGGAGATGCGGATTGGTATGCTTCACCCCACGCACCGGCCGCTCACACGCATTGCCAGCGAATTCGCAGGGCTATTGCGGAGCAGCAAGCGGAAGGTGCTCTCCAATTTCCCGTCCTTGCCGAAATCGGCATAACAGTTTTGCATAAGCGACGCACGTTTGTGCATTTGACTGCATAGTATCAACGATCACACTCGAACTTTCCTAGCGATCCTGTGCTGCGTTTTGGTGCGGGTCAAAGAGAGTTCGATGCCGCCAAGACTGACGGACCTGAACGGTAATCGGTTCGACGTGATCGTCATCGGCGGCGGCATCAACGGCGCCAGTACAGCCCAGCATCTCGCGGCGGCAGGCTACTCCACGCTGATTGTCGACAAGGGGGATTTCGGCTCTGGCGCCTCCTCGCGCTCCAGCCGTTTGCTGCATTGCGGCCTACGTTACTTGGCGCCCGGCCGATCCATTCTCGACTTCGTTCGCCATCCAAATCGCTTCGCAGTGGCATTGCGCATGGCGCGGCTTGCCATGCAGGCCCGCAGCGAATTTGTTCGCACCTGTCCCAACCGAACCAATGCGATGA
>Ga0075421_100002892_pt1 | contig 20526 bp, 18 predicted proteins | sample SoiMetdeltSBSDD5_FD_75292 | JGI IMG/M metagenome (GOLD analysis project Ga0075421, IMG submission 75292) | Bulk soil microbial communities from a Populus tree surrounding site in Tennessee, USA - Soil MetaG P. deltoides SBSDD5 | ecosystem: Environmental > Terrestrial > Soil > Tree plantation... | reverse complement strand
TGTCGCTCAACGCTTCCATCGAGGCGGCGCGGGCAGGAGATGCGGGGCGCGGTTTTGCCGTCGTCGCCGAAGAAATCCGCAATCTGGCGGATCGATCGGCGCGGGCGACTGCCGACATCGCCGCCATCATTAGAGCCTTGCAGGAAGTCTCACAGGAGGCGATCACCGCCTCGGGTGACGGCCTGCGCGTTGCCGACGAAAGCAACCAGACGGCTGAGAGCGGCGCCGCGGCGCTGCAGAAGATTCTCGGAGGAGTGTCCGAGACGGCAACGGTCGTATCGCAGATTGCGAAGGCCACCGAGGAGCAGCGTGTGGCCGGCCAGGCGCTCGTGACCGCAATTTCGGCCACAGCCGACCAGTCCCGACAGATCGCGACCGCCACGAGCGAGCAGGCCAACGCCGCCGGAAGCATCGTTCAGGCGACGGGCGAAATGAGGAAGATCTCGCAGGAAGTGACGAAGGCGGTCTCGGAACAAGGGCGTGCCGCGAGAGACATCCTCAAGGCTTCTCAGGCGACGGCCAGACTGGCGGCTCAAGTGCGGAAGGCATCGGCCGAGCAGAGTCGCAGCGCGGCGGAAATTGCCCAAGCGGCGGAATCGATGCGCCGCGGCGCGTCGACGACGGCGCGCGCCCTTACCGAACAGTCCTCTGCCAGCGAACAGATCGTGAAATCATCCGACGCGATGCTCCGGATCGTCTCGACTGTCAACCGAAGCATTTCCGAACAGGCGACGGCAACCGAACAGATCATGCGCGCGTCCGACAGCATGCGCCAGCAGGCCGAGCAGGCGGCCAAGGCGTTGAAGGAACAGAGCCGGGCGATGCGAGACATGTCGGCCTCGGTCTCGAACACGACGAAGCAGATCAAATTGATCACGCACGCGAACCGGGAGCATTCGCAGGTGTCAGCCACGTTGGTGACCGGCCTGGCCGACGTCCGGAAGGTTACCGATCGAAACGCGCAGGGCGTGCGGCAGACGCGCCAGAACACCGCGGACCTGTTGCGTCACGCCGAAGCGCTCAACGACATCGTCGATCGTGGGTCAGCACGTTCCCCCGGCGCCAACGGCCGGAGCACCGGGGCCAACGGACATTGATCGAATCGGCCGGGAATGGCCCGGATGAGACTGAACGTGCCATCGGCATCCTGACCGTCGACGCGTCGCTCCGGATTAGCACTTGGAGCGCGTGGCTCGAACTCGTCACCGGTATTTCCCAGTCAACCGCGCGCGGCCGTCCGCTCGCCGAGGTCCTTCCTGATCTCGAGTCTCGCGGTCTGTTGACCATGTTCTCGCGCGTCATCGAGACTGGCCAGGCGCAGGTGCTGGCGCCGGCGTTTCACCACTACCTCGTCGCTTGCGCTCCGCGGAATCCGTCATCGCACTTCCAGTTCATGCAGCAGCTCGTCACGCTCGGCCCGCTCCGTGAAGAGGAGCGCGTCGCGGGAGTCATGGCCACCATCGAAGACGTCACCGAACGGCTGGACGCCGAGCGGACGCTCGCGGAAGACCTTCGGAGCGCTGACCCTGCGGTGCGCGGCCGGGCGCTCGAGCGCGTCGAGGCGGCCGGCGCGGCCGGCCCGCACGCAGCGATCGTCGAGCTGCTTCGCAACGACAGCTGGCAGGTCCGTCGTGGCGCGATCCAAGGGCTGTCGCGGCAGGCGCCGGCCCGGCTCGTGGCTTCGCTGATCGAGGCACTTCGCGACGAGCACCACGACTTCAATGTTCTCAGCAGCGCGTTGCAGCTGTTGTCGATGATCGAAGTCGACGTGACGGAACCTCTTTCCGAGCTTTTCAAGACCGGCGATGCCGATTTGCGAATGCAAGTGGCGCTCGCGCTGGGGCAACAATCCCATCCCGCGGCGTCGGCGGCGCTCATCGAAGCTCTCGGCGATCCAGACGCAAACGTGCGCTTTCACGTGATCGAATCTCTCGGGAAGCTGCAAACGGCGGAAGCGGTCGATGCGCTTACCGAAATCGCAGAGTCACGCGATTTCTTCCTGGCGTTTCCCGCAGTCGATGCGCTGGCTCGCATGGACGATCCCCGCGTGGCTTCCCGGCTCTTGCCACTGCTCGACGACGAGACGCTGTGCGCGCCTGTCGCGGAGGCGCTCGGCCGGCTCGGCGATGGGGATGTCGTACGGGCCCTGGTCGCGGTCCTCAATCGCGCTCACCCGCCGGTCGGATCGGTTGCTGCGGCGATTGCCAATCTGTATGACGAGTACGAACGCCGGTACCAAGGCGGCGTGTACATCGTCTCGGAGTTCCAGGCGTCCGTGGAGGCAACGGGCGCGCAGCATCTCCTCGATGCACTCAGAGACGATCGCATCCGCGACCTCCGGCCGCTGGTTCTCCTGCTCGGCTGGGTCCAGTCACCGGCAGTGGCGCGCGCCTTGACCGAGTTGCTGGGTGATTCAGCCTGCCGCTCCGACGTGATCGAGGCGCTCGTGCGCCATGGCGCCGGGGTGGTCGCTGTGCTCGTCGATCGATTGGATGCTGACGACGAGCAGGTGCAGCTGGCCGCTATTTCGGCGCTCGGCAAGCTCGGTGATCGTCGGTCCACGATACCGCTCACGCGCCTTCTCACGGCCGATCGGTCAATTGCTATCGCGACGGCGGGCGCGTTGGCGGCCATTGGTGATCTGTCAGCCTTCCGTCCCCTGCTTGAACTGCTGGAACACGCCGATGCGACCGTTCGTCAGGCGGCGATCTCAGCACTCAACTCTCTCGGTCACCCGGAAATGGAGGCATCCATCGCTCCGCGGCTCGCCGACGCCGATGCTCACGTGCGCGAGTCAGCAGTTCGCATCGCGGGGTACTTTGGCTACCCCGGATGTGCCGACGCGGTGTTCGAGCTCTGTCGTGACGAAGTCGAGGCCGTGCGCCGGGTCGCGTTGGAGCACATCGCCTTCATCGACGAAGCGCGCGCGCTGGCTGTTCTTCTCGGCGCGATGGCGACTGAAACGCCGCGCGCCCGAGCAGGGATCGCGATCGCGTTGGGCCGGATTCCCGATCCCGAGTCGCGCGCGACATTGCGCCGCGCGCTGCGAGATGGTGACCCGTGGGTGAGATACTTCGCGGCGCGATCGCTTGGCGAGCACGGCGAGGCGGATGCGCTCGCCGATCTCGCCGAGGTCGCCGCGCATGAGCGGGCGCCGCACGTCCGCATTGCCGCCGTCGAGGCCATCGGCGCGATTAATGGGCCGCGAGCCGCGGAACTATTGGCACCGTATGCGGAAGATTCCGATGCCGAGATTGCCGCGGCTGCGATCACGTCCCTCGGGCGAGTCACTGACGGCGCGGCCGCGGCGGCTTTGGCTCGCGCGCTGAGGTCGCCTGACCCCGTGCGGCGCCTGGCAGCCGTGACAGCGTTGTCGTTGCGCGAAGGCGCCGACAGCGTCGCGTCGCTTCGCTGGACAGCCGAAGCAGATACCAGTGCCGAAGTCAGCGATGCGGCGGTCAGCGGATTAGCACGACTGGCGACTGCAATGGGGGAAGGATGGCATCAGGCTGTGGATGCTCTCGTCGAGCTCACCGCGGACTCCAAACAGCAGGAAGCGGCATTCGCGGCGTTGGCGCGCGTGCCCGCCGGGTGCGTTGATGGGGTCGCCAAGGGCCTGACCCATCCGATCAGCCGTGTCCGCCGCATGACGGTGGAGACCCTGACGCGCATGAAGCACCCGGACGCGTCCGCGCGCGTTCGCGGTGCGCTGGACAGTCCGGACGCTGGCGTGCGCGAGGCTGCCGTCCTTGCGTTGAAACGGATTGGGGCACGCGGACTGCTTGCGAAGCTCTCGATGATGTCCGAGTCAGATCCTGAGCTCTCGGTGCGGCGCGCTGCCGCCGCCGCGATCTCCAAACAGACCGAGCCTGGCGGCGACCGAGGCGCCGGCGGGTGAACCGCACGCGTGAACATGCGTTCTCAAGATGGAAATCTCGGCCTCAGCGACGCCGCCGTTCCTCTTCTGCGCAATCTGGTGCGCGAGCGATCGGGAATTCATTTCGAAGACTCCCAGCTCGACCTGTTCGCGGACCGGCTGGCCCCGCTCGTCATCGAGCACGGCTTCGAGTCGTTCCTGGACTACTACTACCTGCTCAAGTACGACGAAGCCGCAGCCGTGGAATGGCATCGCGTAATGGACGCGCTTGCCGTACCGGAAACGTATTTCTGGCGCGAGATCGATCAGATTCGCGCCGTCGCGGATGTCATTGTGCCGTTGCTCGCACAGAACGCCGGCGGGCGTGCGGTGCGAATCTGGAGCGTCCCGTGTGCCGGGGGAGAGGAACCGCTCACCATCGCCATGATGCTCGATCAGGCCGGCTGGTTCGATCGCGTTCGCATCGAGATTCACGCCAGCGACGCGAGCCCGGCGGCGATCGCTCGAGCGAAGGAGGCTCGCTACCGCGAACGTGCGCTTCGCAACCTCCCCATGCCTCTTCGCGAACGATACTTCCGGCGCGACGGAGAAACCTGGCGCATCGACCGGCGACTGTGGTCACGCGTGACATCGTGGTCGGTGGTCAACCTGATGGCGCCCGAACAGGCCGCGCCCCTGGGATCTGCGGACATCATTTTCTGCCGCAACCTGTTCATCTATTTCTCGGAAGCCGGCATTCGCACAGTCGTCGAACGCCTGGGCGATTGGATGCCATCACCTGGTTATTTGTGCGTTGGGGCGTCGGAGTCACTCTTGAGGGTCACCACACGTTTCGCCCTCGAGGACATCAACGGCGCGTTCATCTACGTCAAGCGCAGGCCCTAGAGAAAGGAATGCTTTGTCAGAGTTAGTGCGCGTGCTCGTGGTCGACGACTCGGCGTATGTTCGCAAGGTCGTCAGTCAAATGCTGTCTCGAAGTCCGTTCATCGACGTCGTCGGAATCGCTCGAAACGGCGCCGAAGCGCTCGAACTCGTCGAAGAAGTCAAGCCGGACGTCGTCACCTGTGACCTCAACATGCCGGTCCTCGACGGCGTCGGGTTCGTCTCGGCCCAGATGGCCCGGCGACCGATACCGATCATCATCATCAGCATCGCGGCGGGCGCCGGCGCGCAAGTCCTCAGTGCGCTGGATGCTGGAGCGATCGACTTCGTTCAGAAGCCAACGGCCCTGGCGACGGAAAAGCTCATGGAGATCGCGGACGAGTTGATCGAGAAGGTCAAAGTCGCCGCGCGCGCTCCGATGCGCCGGCCAGTGGCCGCCGAGGAAGCACGCGCCCTCCCGACCTTGGCAGCGAAGTCCTCCAGCCGGGTCGACATTCTCGTTATGGGAATTTCGACCGGCGGGCCCCAGGGCTTGAAAGTCGTGATTCCAAAACTACCGGCGGACTTCCCGGTTCCGGTCGCGATCGTGATGCACATGCCGCTCGGATACACCGAGATGTATGCGAAGACCCTCGATCAGCTGTCGGCGCTGTCCGTCGTCGAAGTGCGCCGGACGGAAGAGCTGCGGCCCGGTATGGTCTATCTCGCGCCAGCCGGACGCCACCTCAGCTTTTACCGGCGCGCGAACATCGTGGAAACCCGGCTTGACGTCAAGCCGCTGAATACTCCGCACCGTCCGTCTGTCGATGTTCTGTTTCAATCAGCGGCTGAGGTCTTTGACAATCGTGTCCTGGGCATCGTCATGACCGGTATGGGTAGCGACGGCCGCGAAGGCGCAGCGTGGATCAAGGCCCGAGGCGGAGGTATTCTCACTGAGTCCGAAGAAAGTTGCATCGTCTATGGCATGCCGAGGTCGGTTGTGGAAGCCGGATTGAGCGACGGTGTTTTTCCCTTGGAGCACATGGCGAGAGCGATAATGGAACGGATATGACCTCCAAGATCCTGCTGGTGGACGACTCGGCGTTGGCGCGGAGGAGCACGCGCAGAATACTCGAAGGCGCCGGCTACCAGGTGGTGGAAGCCGAAGACGGGATGGCGGCGATTGAACAGTATTTTGTCGAAAAGCCGGACGTCGTACTCCTCGATCTCGTCATGAAAGGCATGTATGGTCTCGAGGTCCTTGCGAAACTTCGAGAAATGGATCCGCAAGCCAGCGTGGTCGTGCTGTCGGCCGACATTCAGACGTCCTCGCGCGAGATGGTGCAGGCGGCGGGTGCCGCGGGTTTTTTGAACAAGCCCGCTGATGCTCAGCAGATGCTGGACGTTGTCGCGCGGGCGGTGGAACGAGGTGACTCGTGGAGTTGACGGCGCTTCAGCAGGATGCGCTGATCGAGTTGCTCAGCATCGGCTTCGGGCGCGCGGCTGCCTCCCTCTCCCAACTGACCGGACACCGGGTCGTCCTGGAAGTGCCCCAGGTGTCGGTGCATCCGATCGCGACGCTCGATTCCGCGCTGCGGTCGTTGGTGAGCGATGAAGTCGCCAGCGTCCATCAGATCTTTTCCGGCCCCGTGGCTGGCGATGCGCTGTTGATCCTTGACTACAAAGCGGCCGGCATGCTCAAGGAACTGCTCACCGACGAGGCTCCGCTCCCGCTGCCGCTGGATGCCTCCGCACGGGAAGTCCTGACGGAAGTGGGCAACATCCTCTTGAACGCTTGCCTCGGCACGTTTGGCAATTTGTTGCAGGTGCAGGTGTCGTTCTCGGTTCCGCAACTCAACCTCGATTCGCTCAGCGAGATCCTGCGCTCGTTGATGGTCAATCGCGAAGGGCTTCGCTACGGCCTTGTCGTCCATGCCGGGTTCCGGCTTCGCGATGCGGAAGTGACCGGGTATCTCGTGATCGTTTTGAGCGTCGCGTCCTTGGACCGCCTGATTCGAAGCGTCGAAGCCTGGGAGCAAGGACAGAGTTGATGCGCGGATCCTCCGCCGGCGAGGGCGTTCTCGGCGCCGCGTTGCTGCAGTGGCTCGATGTGTTGGCAATGCACGGCGTCTTCACGACGGATGACGACCACGTCATCCGCAGCTGGAACCGCTGGCTCGCAACGAACACCGGGTACGATAGCCGTGATGTGATCGGTCGATCGGTCTTCGATGCGCTTCCGGACCTGGAGAGCCGAGGGTTTCGCGAGTACTTCGACGCAGCGCTCCGCGGCCAGACGACGGTGCTGGCGCATGGACTCCATCGTTATGTCATTCCCGTCGCCGGCGCGGACGGACTCAGCATGCGACAAAGCGGAAGCATCGGGCCGCTGACCGTCGGTGACGACATTGTCGGCGCGATCTGTGTCATCGAGGATGTAACCGAGCGACTCCTGAGCGAGCGCGAACTGCGGGCGCAGATCGAGGCATCCGATCGCGCGCGCGCGCTGGCCGAGGAAGCGGTGCGCGCCAGGGACGAATTCCTCACGACGCTGTCGCACGAGATCCGCACGCCCCTCAACGCCGTCCTCGGATGGACGAGAATTCTGCTCGCGCGTCCCGCCGGAGCCGAGATGCTGGCGCGGGCGCTCGAGGTCATCGATCGGAATGCGCTGGCGCAGGTCCGCCTCATCGACGACCTGCTCGACACCGCACGAATCATCAGCGGCAAGTTGCGGCTGGACGCCCAACCGGTCGATCTGTCGCGCGCGGTTCTTGCCGCGATTGACGTCGTGCAGCCGACCGCCGCCGCGAAGGACGTGACCGTTCAATACGAGAGCGGGACCGAACCTCGGACGATGCGTGGCGATCCCGATCGGCTGCAGCAAATTGTGTGGAACCTCCTCGCGAATGCCGTGAAGTTCACGCCGCCCGGCGGACAGGTGACGGTCTCGATTGCGCAGAGCGCCACTGAACTGACTCTGACGGTGGCTGATAACGGCGAAGGGATTGCGCCGGAGTTCCTGCCCCTGGTGTTTGAACGGTTTCGTCAGGCGGATCCGTCGGCGACGCGCCGCCACAGCGGTCTCGGTATCGGTCTCTCCCTCGTTCGGCAGCTCGTGGAGCTGCATGGTGGACGGATCGCCGTGGCCAGCGACTTCGGGGCCGGTTCGGTATTCACGGTAACGTTCCCCGCGCGGCCGGAGTTCGCCGAAGATTTCGCCTCAGTGGCCGAGGCCTCGAGCGAACTGGCCGGGTTGCGCGTCCTTGTCGTTGATGACGCGGCTGAGGGACGCGAGATGCTGACGATCGCGTTGGAACAGCACGGGGCGCGGGTGACGGCGGTCGCGAGCGCGTCCGAAGCGCTGGCGGTGCTGGACGGCACGCCGCGATTGGAACTTCCGCACGCGATCGTCGCGGACGTTCGAGAAGCCGGGGATGCCGCACTGGCCCTCGGCCCGGCGCTCGGCAGGCGGACGGCGGCACGCGGTGGCGCAATTCCCTGCGTTGGCGTAACCGCGTTCGATAGCCCACAGGTGAAGCGGCGATTACTGGCCGCGGGGTTTCATGCGCACCTGGTCAAGCCCTTGTTACCTGCAACAATGGCTGCGGTCGTTCGCAGTCTCGTCCGGTCCGACTGATGGTTGATTTCGGCTTCACCGAGTCAATGTGTCCGGGCTGAGATCCACATTCAACAAATCCCCAATCCGTTCCACTGCAATATCGGCAGGCGGATAGCTCCGAAGCACCTCGGGATCGTGCGCATAATGCCCCTGCTTCGGAAAGACGGTCGTCACCCGGTTTCCCCACCATGATTTGAATGCCGCCAGCAGGCGGAGTTTGTCGTCCACCATGACGTAGTGATCCGCGGGGAACCTTCGTTCAACCTCTTCGAGTTCGAGCTCCTTGTGCACGTAAATGAGCACGCGTCCATCGACCGCCTCCTGAAGCCCCGACCGTTCAATCTTGCGTGGCTGGAAGACGATGTCGCCGTCGCTGAGAATCACTGCCGGGCCCCATGCCTTCAGACGGTCGATGACGTCCAGTGAATTCGGGAACAGACGGTTAGCGAACGGATAGTTGATGAGAAACGACGACGCTTTCAGGATGCTCAAGTCGTGCGGCCTCGCGGCGCGATAGGCCTGGAGCGCTCCGAGATAGTCCGCGTAGCCCAGCTCATCGCGCAGCTTGTTGAAGAAAGTCCAGTAGTGCTGCTGCATGTCCTGACCGACGGTCCGATCCAGATGGCGCATCAGGTCGGCCACGACACGGTCGTTGTCGAGCAGCGTGTTGTCGACGTCGACGAGATAGACCACGCGTGATCGCATGTCGCAACAGTAGCGCAAAGAATTTGGCTGCGACAGGAGAACCACGTAGAACCTTGTGGAACCCTGTAGAAGCCATGAGACGGGGTATGATGACGCGGACCGGAGACCAATCGATGCCGAACGTGTTGACTTCTCGATTCTGGATCGGAACCGCCGCGTTCGGAGTGGCGGCGACCGTGACCATCATCAGCGCTCAGGGTCCACCGGCAGCGCCGCCGCCAGCTCCCGGCGGACGTGGTGGACAACAACCAACACCCCCTCCCGCCGGCGGCGGACGCGCCCGCGGAGGCGTGATGGGTGCGGGCCCCGCCGATGCTCCATATGTCGACTCTGCTCTTGCCGACAAAGGAAAGTCGACCTGGGCTGCCGAATGCATTACCTGTCATGGCACCCAAGCGCGTGGCACCGACAACGGTCCGAACCTGACGCGGTCGCTCGTCGTGCTGCGCGATCGGTACGGCAGCGAGCTTGGCCCATTTCTGAAAAAGGGTCACAAGATGCAAAGCGGCGGATCTGCGGCGGCGCTGACCGACGATCAAATCGGGAACCTCGCGCATTTCCTGCGGCAGCGGGTCAACGATTCGTTCCGCGGCTCACCGCTCTTCCAGGCGCAGAACGTGCTCACCGGTGATGCGAAGGCAGGAGCGGCGTACTTCAACGGCGAAGGCAAGTGCGCGACCTGCCATACAGCGACGTCGCTGAATCTCGCCGGGATCGGCGGTCGTCTGGAGCCGATCGACATTCAGCAGCGATTTCTTTTCCCGGGCGGCGGCGGGCGCGGTCGAGGCCGCGGCGGTCCCGTATCAACGGCCAGCGCGGTGAAAGTAACCGTCTCGCCTGCGTCTGGCGAATCCGTCACCGGTGTGCTGCTGCAGATGGACGACTTCAACGTCTCTTTACGCGACGCCGCCGGCGCGTATCGAACGTTCAAGCGTGGGCCGGGGGTCAAGGTTGTCACGGACGACCCGCTGGCCACGCACCATGCGCTGCTCGACACAATCACCGACACGCAAATGCACGATGTCGTCGCATATCTGGAGACCTTGAAATGAAACGCGTTACGTTCCTCGCCTGTGCTCTCGTGTGCGCCACCGGCCTTCTCGTCGGCGCGCAGACGGGTCTCGATCCCGCGAAACTTCTCAATCCCGGCACGGACTCGTGGCCGAGCTACAACGGCGATTACACGGGCCGCCGCTTCAGCACGTTGACCAAGATCAATGACGGCAATGTCGGTTCGCTCAGCCTGGGGTGGGTGTATCGCTTGAACCCCGGCGCAGGCGGTAATCCAGGCAGCATCAAGGGAACGCCTCTGCAGGTGAATGGCATCATCTATCTCACGGCTCCGGACCATGTCTGGGCTCTCGACGCTCGCACCGGCCGTGAGATCTGGCACTTCATGTGGCAATCGAAGGGGGGCATTCACATCGGCAATCGTGGCGCGGCGATCTACCGCGACTGGCTGTACTTCGAAACGCCGGACTGCCATCTCGTGTCGCTGAACATCAAGGACGGATCCGAACGGTGGCGCAAGTCCATCTGCGATCTCGATCAGTTCTATTACGGGTCGGTGGCACCGATTATTGTGAAGAACATGGTGATGGTCGGTGTCAGCGGCGACGACCTCGACGTGCCCGGTTACGCACAGGCGCACGATCTCGAGACCGGTGAAATGAAGTGGCGCTGGTATGTCGTGCCGCAAAAGAAGGGGGAGCCTGGATCGGAGAGCTGGCCGAACGAAGCCGCGATGAAGGCTGGCGGCGGCATGACGTGGCAGCCCTACACCTACGATCCCGAGCTGAATCAGATGTATGTGACTACGGGCAATCCGCAGCCGGTGATCGCGCACGTCAATCGCGCCGGGGCGAACCTGTTCACCGCGTCGATCGTGTCGCTCAATCCCGACACCGGCAAGATGAACTGGTACTTCCAGTCGTCGCCGCACGACACGCACGACTGGGACTCGACCCAGACCGCGGTGCTCTTCGACGGCCAGATCAACGGGCAGACGCGAAAGCTCATCGCGCAGGCGGCGCGCAACGGACATTTCTTCGTCCTCGATCGCACGAACGGGCAAGCGATCGTCTCAACGGAGTACGTGAAGACGAACTGGTCCTCCGGCTACGACGAGAAGGGGCAGCCGGTGCCGAACCCGAAAAAGCATCCGCAGATCGACGGCGCGCTGGTATCGCCAAACCAGGGTGGCGCAGCCAACTGGCCGCCGCCGACGTTCAGCCCGCAGACCGGACTCTTCTACGTCAACGCGTCGCGCGCGTATAGCGTGTATTACATCTACGATCCGAGCGATAACCCGATGGGATGGGGAGGGACCGATCGCGGAGGCTGGGGTGAAGCGATGCTTCAGGCGATCGACTACAAGACTGGAAAAATCAAATGGAGCCACAAGTGGGAAGGCGGAGCGCGCGCCGGCCTCCTCAGCACCGCCGGGAATCTTGTCTTCAGCGGCGGTGCGTCTAGCGATCTCGTCGCGCTGAATGCCACGACCGGCGAGGCGCTCTGGCACGCCGGGCTCAATGCCTCGGTGAGTAACGGTGCGATCACCTACGAGCTCGACGGAAGTCAGTATGTGATCGTCGGCGCAGGCGATACGTTGTGGGCGTTCGTGATGAACGAGCGACAGCCCGCACGCCGCTAGTACGCTTCAGCTGTTAGAGTTGGTTGGCGCAACGTCGAGGTCGTGCAGTAAATGGACTTCGACTTCAGAAACGGTCGAGCTCCAAGGAGAGACACCGATATCCAAACGCTTGAACAGGCCATGACGGCGAGGGTTGTCGACCGGCAGCGCACTCCTCAACACGCGCTCGACGACGTCTATATATGTCCGTCGGCGGTCCAACGTACGTTGGAAATCGACCTTTCGGCGCTCGAAAAAGGTCATAAGAGTGCAGGCTGCACGCCCTGTGCCGGTCATGGTTGAGGTAACTCGGCGTAGAAGGGGATCCATTGTTCGGGATCCGGGATTCGTTAATCAAAGGGATGGGAATCACATGAGTGACCACTTCCAGCGTGGGCCGGAGCGGCGGAGAGTAGCGCGCGGCGGACGTCGCGCAACTGACGTCGCGGGGTTCGCGCCCCTCGTATTATTGCTCGGTCGAGGCGAGAGCGTCGTCGCGCAGGCCGAGGCCGTGCTCGCGCGATTGAAGTTCGCCGTCACGACAACAGGAACCGTAGAAGATGCACTGCGCATCATGGAGGGCATTCGGCCGGACGTCGTGGTAGCGGAGCCCGAGGGCGCTTCGCGACTTCGCCTCGAGTGGCCAGAACATGTCCCTGTCGTCGAGATGAACGGCGAGATGCGCACCAACCCCGAAGCACTCGTCGAAGCGATTCGTCGGGCAATCCGCGCGAACCAGGTCGCAGAATTTCCTAACCGGATCGTGTAGCGCGCGAAGGCTCTGGTGGCCTGAGAGGATCTCCTTCCCCTGGTGTCTTTAACAGGTAGAGTCCACCTGTGGCAGACGCTGACGTCCTCTTCACTGCACACCGGGAAGGCATCTTTCGCTATCTGTGCCGAATCGTCGGTAGCGAAGATGCCCGCGAGCTGACGCAGGAGGTCTTCCTGCGGGTGACACGTACAACCGCACCGCAGACCGATGAAGGCGGCCGCCGTGCCTGGCTCTTTCGCATCGCCCGCAATCTCGCGCTGAACCATGTGCGCGACGACCGACGACGGGGTGAGACGGTCGAGATAACTGGCGACCCGGCGTTGCCGCCCACACAAACGCTGGCACTCGCTCTTCGTGAAGCCCTCGATCGTTTGAGCCCCGTCGATCGGGACGTGTTCCTCATGCGAGAAGCTGGCGGGCTCACCTACGACGAGATTTCGTTCGCGTGCCAGTTGACGGCCGACGCCGTCAGGTCACGGCTCCACCGAGCCCGGCAGCAACTGCGCGACACCCTGAGAACCAGCCCGGAGGGCCGTTCGGATTCCCCGTGGAGATGAGTGATGACAAGGGATGAGAGGCGCGCGAGCGCCGAACTGAACGAGAAATCGTGCATCGTCGTGGCCGCGCTGGCCGACGGCGAACCGATCGATCCCGCGGCGCTGAAAGAGGCGCTCGACGATCCGGGGGTGCGGGACTACCTCGTTGATCTGATTGCCTTGAGGCAATCGGTCGGCAGGATGTCGGCACTCCCCTCAGTGCAGTGGCGCGAGCGTCGTTCGTTCCTATCGCGCGCTGGATGGATGGCTGCTGCCGCCGCTGTCGCGATTAGCCTCGCCGGTGGATACGTTGCGGGTCAGCGGACCGTGCAAGGGTCGGCGGCGCCGAGCGTAGAAACGTTTGTCGACTTTGACGGAAGCGCGTCAGCGCCAAAACCAACCCGGGTCGTGCCGCTCCGCCCTGGCGTGAACTGGACAGAGAAAGTTGAAGGGCAGTGAAATGATGATCCCACTCGCGCTGATGATGGCCGTCGCGCAGGCGGCAAGTGGTGCGCCGTCGAAACCCGCCGGCACGCCAGTACTTCAGGTCGGTGTGTTTTCGATTGGACCGGATGGGAAGCAACAAGCAGCGGCTTACGAAACATCACTGGCGACGGAATCCGTTCAGTACATAGCAGGCTGTGCTATCGGTGGTGGGAATCGCCCCGTTCCTGAACGGGCGACCGATGCATGGAAAGTTTCAGGCAAGGTCGAGAGAATGACCGACGACGAGGCAGTGGTGCGCGTGGACTGGCAGCGGATTCGGAATGCCGGAGTCGGAACAACCTCGCCGGGCGGTTCGATTCAGTTGACGCTTCATCCCGGCGATCGAGTGCCGCTCGATTCCGCCACGCCGGATCCAACTGTCGGTTGTGGTGCCAGAACGGTGAGCTTCGAGGCCAGGTTCGAGCCTCGACCGGGGTGGATGGTGGGTCCAGGCGGTGGACTGCGCGTCTCACCTGAGGTGACCATCATGCACAGTGGTTCTGCCGGTATTGGTGGGGCCGGCAGGGCAGGAGCCGGCGCCGGTCAAGGTGTGGGCGTCGGAAGCGGTCGCGCGGCTCGCGCTGAAGCCGGTTCCTCAACAAGCAGCGAAGCCGATGCGGTTGTGTCTTCGCGCGCTGTTCACGCTCCAAAGCCTTCGGTTCAAGGCAACGATGAGATTCGCGAATACAACGCCGATTTGTGGCTTGTCAGGACGGACAAGGCGCATCCGGAAAAGCCGGATTTCAACCTGCAGGGGCTCACTCTGCAAAAGATTCGCGGGATGGCGGAGTTCGCCTTCTCGCCATTCACTTTAGACACGTCCGCCGGGCCTCTCAATGTACAGATTACGGGCTCGGTGCGCGTCACCACTGAACTTGGACCGCAACTCATATTTACGACCACACGCACGGTCCGATACTCGTCGCTAGGTCCGGGTCGAGATGCCACCAGTACTGCGAGCGGGAGCAGCGCTACGACCAACCCGATGCCTGGGCCCGACGAGGTGCTGTCGTTCGAGCTGCCGCCGATTCGCGTGCCGAATAGCAGTGCGACGGTGCCGGATCAGTATTCAGTGAGGGTGAGAATTCGGTGATGACGCAAGCGGAGTAGTCAGAGGTAGCGGAGAGTTATCTCCAGCGCACATGCTTGCATCAGTGCGCGCATGTCTTCAGGCACGGGCGCCTCGATTGCAAGTCGCTGCATCGTGATCGGGTGCACGAATGCAAGCCGCCATGCGTGCAACGCCTGCCGTGGGAATGCCTGGAGCACTTGCGAGAGCTCTGGATCGATGATTCGCGACCACCCGAGCTCGCCGTAGACCGGGTCGCCAACGATTGGCCATCCGCGCGCGGCCAGATGCGCGCGGATCTGATGGGTACGGCCGGTGCCTAACCGGCACCTGAGAAGCGCAACACCGATCCGCGGCGCGGGCACCTGTGCGAGGCGCTCGAAATGGGTAACGCTCGGTGCGCCGATACCCTCTGATGCGATGACTCGCCGACGATCGTTCGGATCCCGACGCAGAGATAAGTCGATCTTTCCTCGCTCCGTCCGGACGCGGCCGTACACGACCGCGAGGTAGTCCTTCTCGGCACGGCCCATCGTGCGTTGAAGCTTCGCGTGCAATGCTGCGCTTTTCGCGACCAGCACGGCGCCCGACGTCAACTTATCGAGCCGACCAACAATGGAGGGACGATCGGGTAACCGCCATTCGCGCGCGTGCCACGCGAGCGCGTTCATCAAAGTTCCACCTGGTTGCGCGTGCGTCGGATGGACGACGACGCCTGCGGGCTTGTTCAGGACAAGCAGATGATCGTCCTCGACAAGGATGTCGAGAGATGCGAATTGAGGCTCGAGGGGGCGGTGCAGCCGAACTGCCGCATCGGGAATGTCGACCGTCAGCACGTCGCCGGCCGCGACTCGCGCCGCGGCACGGCGAACGGTCTGCCCGTTGATGCTGACGGTTCCTTGGTCGATCCACGACTGCACCCGGGTGCGCGTTGCGGTCTCGAGGTTCGCCAGATGCCTGCGAAGCACGAGATCCAGCCGCGTGCCGTTGTCGCCGCGATCGCTCAGGAATGTGCGGATCCCCATTCGACGTCTATGGTATCCGCTTCAGATCCGGGGGGCTCCGCCCCCGCGGACCCCCCACGCCTGCGCTCGCGGGGCCCCAACGCCCCGCTCCGCTCCGGCGGGCGCGCCCGTGGCGCGCCTAGGTGATTCGTTGTTTAGCGAGTGCTGTCCTCCCCCAAAACTCTTGTAGATTCTGGCCGATCGGATCCCGGAAACCGGATCCCGGATCCCGGTTCGTGATTCTATCCCTGCATCCCACTGTGCCGCGCGCGGGCGGCGGGGGACGCCACGTTGACCGTCTCGGTTTCGCGACCGCCGGTGGCACGCTGAAGCAGTTTGCGTTCTTCCTGGAGCGCGAGGTTCAGGCGTTCCGCGAGGCTGCCGAACGCGAGGGCGGCGCGGCGAAGCGCGGCGTTCTCCTCGGTCAGCCGGGCGAGTTCCTCGCGGCAGCGCGAACAGTCATCAGCCATAAACACAGTCCTTTTCGAAGCTCGCGGACGTTCGAACGTGATGACATCCATACCGGTCATAACGAGTGCCGCCCGGGAACCGTACTTACGAGGTTCCGGGCACACCTCCGCGGCTCCCAAACTTCCGGCGATGGTGTCTTTTCCTGGCCGGACCTATATCAATTGCAATGCCGAGTTAGACGTGAGGAAATGCTGAGGTTTTCGGCAAGTGGCTTCCTGGTGTTGTTCCAGAAGGGAACATCCCCATGTTCGATCTTGTCACACTTTGAACAGTTGGTGGGGCGTCTTTGGTTCCAGCGCTACACGCCAGCTTCATTTTCGAGTACCGAACACGACTATCAAGGCCGCGCCAGCCGCCATCACGATCGATCCAATCAGGCGCTCGCCGATGTTCGTTTCCGCAAAATAGCGCCGGCCGAGTAACACGGTCACGATCGTCGACAACTGAAAGAGCGCGAGCGAGTACCCGACCTGCAGGTCGCGGAATGTGAGCACCGTCGCCAGTTGCATCGCGCCGGTCGCGACGGCGAGACGCACACATGTGACGAACGCCGATTTCAATGCGGTTAATTGGCGTGCTAATTCCCGTCGTAGCGAGAGCAACGCCCAGGCCAGTGCCATCGCAAATCCGAGGACCGACCACAGGACGAAGACGATGGCTGGCGATGACAGCACGATCGCGCGCTTCAGAAAGAGCGCCTCGGTCGCGGACAAGAACAGCGCGGCGAAACGAAGCTGAACGCCACGTCCACTGAAGAAACGCACGAACGCGTTACTGAACGGCTGATTGACCTTCCTGTCGATGACGAAATAGCTGCCCGCGACAATCAGCAGCACGCCAAGAAGTCCAATCGGTGTCGGCCGCTCGCCAACGAGAAAAATTCCGAGCACCAGGCTCACGACTGATTTGTAGGCGTTGACAGGCCCGAGGATCGAGAGGTCTGATCCGCTCAACGCGTACACGAGCAGCACGTTGCCGGTCACAGCCAGCAGGGCGGCGGTGATCATGTTGGTCCAGACGCCGGCTGCGAGCTCGAGCCAGCCAGTGACCAGGCAGTATGGAAGACACACGATCGCGAGCACGGCATGAACCACGGCAATGACGAAAATCGGATGCACCGATCGCTGCGTCAGCTGCTTCTGGAAGACGTTGGCGAGCGGGTTCGCCAGGATACGGACGACAATGGCCAGGAGCGGCATACAATTGGAGCTTCATGAACGGCGCGCAGGGTACACAAGAGCGGTTCAGCGCGGCGCTCGACGCGCTGGTTGGCCAGATCAAGAACGACCGATCCATCCTCGCGGCCATTCTCTGCGGCAGCCTATCGCACGACGTGGTCTGGGAGAAGTCGGACATCGACCTGCTGCTGGTGACGATTGACGATCGCAAGGTTGAGGAATCAAACCTGCCGCTCTATGCCGATGGCGTGAACGTCCACGCGATTCTGGTGCCCCGTGCGGCGTTTCGCAAGGCCATTGACGGCTCGTTGCACAACTCCTTCGTTCATGCGCTGGTGGCGAAGGGGCGACTCCTCTACACGCACGACGAAACCATTACCGAACTGTGCCGTCAAACCAGGGAAATCGGTGGCCGAGACAGCGAGGTGCAGTTGATGAACGCTGCCATGCATGCGCTGGCGTCGATCTACAAGGCGCACAAGTGGCTCATCACGCGCGGCGACCTGGACTACACGGCCCTGTGGATCCTCTACGCGGCGACGCCGCTGGCGCAGATCGAGGTCATCTCTCACCGCCTGATCGCCGATCGCGAAGTCATCCCGCATGCGCTGAAGCTGAATCCGACGTTCTTCAAGAAGATCTACAGCGATCTCCTCAATGGGAAGAAGACGCAAAAGGCCGTGCAGGATGCGCTTGACGCTGTCGATGGCTACGTCGCGGAACGAGCGCCGAAATTGTTTGCGCCGATCATCGAACATTTGAAAGAGGTTGGCGAAGCCCGTTCCTCACGCGAGATCGAGAATCATTTTTCGCGTCACATGAACGTCGAGCATGTCACGACGGCGTGCGAGTATCTGGCGGACCAACACTTGATCGGCAAGGCATCACTGCCGGTTCGCCTGACGAAGAAGAGCACGATCGAAGTGCAGGAACTGGCTTTTTTCTGGCACGGCTGACCAGCCTCAGACGCCGGCACACGACACGACGCATGGCCACACCGAAGAAAGCCGTCAGTGCCCGGACCTCGATCGCGGTGCAGGGTGCTCGCGTTCACAATCTCAAGAACATCTCGGTTGAAATTCCGCGCGATCATCTGACGGTCGTCACCGGGCTGTCGGGGTCGGGAAAGTCGAGCCTCGCGTTCGATACCATCTACGCGGAAGGCCAGCGGCGCTACATGGAGTCGCTGTCCTCGTTTGCCAAGCGATTTGTCGCGCAGGTCACCAAGCCGGACGTGGATTATGTGTTCGGGCTGTCTCCGGTGATCTCGATCGAACAGAAGACACTGACGAGCAACCCGCGATCGACCGTCGGCACGATGACCGACATCGCCAGCTATTTGAACCTGCTCTACGCGACGATCGGTCAGCCGCACTGTCCGCGGACAGGAGAGCCAACGCCGAGCCGTTCATCGAGCCAGATCCTCGAATCAATCCTGTCGCTGCCCGAAGGGACCGAGATCGAGCTTCGCGCGCCGGTATTTCCGATCTATGGCGAGGACCTCGAGGTGCTGTTCGCCGAGGTGCGAAAAAAGGGCTGCCGCCGCATGTTCGTCGATGGAAAAGCGATCGACCTGGCGGATCGCGCCGAACCAGAACCCGAAGACCCGAACGGGCGCGGGTCAGAATCGAGCGAGAGTGCACCCATCAACGCGCACATGGAAGCGGTTGTCGATCGCTTCATCGTTGCGCGGAAACATGAGAAGGCGATCAAAGCCGGCATCGCGGCGACCCTGCTGGTCGGCGACGGACTGATGCAGGTTCAGGCCCTGAAAGGTGCGAGCAAGGCGGACGCGCAGCGTTTCTACAAGGAGTCGTCGAGCGCCACACATCATCTTGTCTACGGTGACATTGGTCCCGACTACTTCATGTTCAACAATCCCGAGAGCGCGTGCCGTACGTGCGGCGGCCTGGGCGTCGACAAACTCACGCATCCCGAACTGCTCATCCCCGATCCACAACGCAGCATTCTCGGCGGCTGCTTTGTCCGCGAGGCGTTCAAGTACAACCCCGACACGTGGGACGGGCGCATGATGTTCAGTCTCGCCGCGGCATTGCAGTTTCCGCTGGATGCGCCGTGGAAGGACCTGCCGGAACCGGCGCGCGAGGCAATCCTGTACGGAATCGGAATGAACAAGGTCCCCATCGTCACCCCGCCAGATGCGAAGGTGCGTCGCGCCGATCAAGAAGGTCGGGAAGTCGGCTTTCATGGGATCGCCAGGCGAATTGAGCGTTGGTACCGGCATTACCGCCAGCGCGGAGAGGCCAACTCGCGCATGGAGGCGTGGCTCGACAAAGTGATGGTTGAGCGAACCTGTCCAGACTGTAACGGCGCTCGAGTGCGTGCGACCCGGCTACTCTTCACGATCCACGACAAGAACATCTACGAGCTCGGTCAACTTCACTTCGACGAGCTTCATGAATTCCTCGGAACGGTGAAGCCGGCCGGCCGGGGAGCGGACGCCGGCCGTCAAGTGCTCAAGGAAATTCGCGGGCGGCTCGAGCTCCTGCTTGGGATCGGGTTGGACTATCTGAGCTTCAACCGTCGATCGTCGACGCTCTCCGGAGGCGAGTCGCAACGGATCCGGCTGTCGACGCAGATCGGATCCGGTTTGATGGGAATGCTCTACGTCCTCGACGAGCCGAGCATCGGCCTGCATCCAAAAGACAACGTCAAAATGATCGCCACGCTCGAACGGCTTCGCGACATCGGCAACACCGTCATCGTCGTCGAACACGACGAGGACACCATCCGTTCGGCGGACCACATCGTCGAAATGGGTCCTGGACCCGGCGTGCACGGCGGCCGTGTCGTCGTGCAGGGAACGATCGACGACGTCCTCAAGTGCAAGGCGTCGCCGACCGGACTATACCTGTCCGGCAAGCGCGCGATTCCGACGCCACGAAAACGGCGTTCGGGAAACGGTAAACGGCTGACGCTGCGCGGCGCGCGCGAGAACAACCTGAAGTCCATCGATGTCATTTTTCCGCTGGGGACGCTGGTCGCAATTACCGGCGCGTCCGGATCGGGCAAGAGCACTCTTGTCAGTGAAATCCTGTACAAGGCGCTATGGAAACATCTCGTGGATACGCGGACGTTGCCGGGCGAGCACGTCGGGCTCGACGGCATCGAGCACGTTCACAAGGTGGTGAACATCGATCAGACGCCAATCGGCCGGAACAGTCGCTCGAATCCTGCTACTTACATCGGCTTTTACGACACGATTCGCGATCTCTTTACGCAGGCGCCGCTATCGATCGAACGTGATTACAAACCCGGGCGCTTCAGCTTCAACGTCAAGGGAGGCCGCTGC
>Ga0075421_100002888_pt1 | contig 20538 bp, 17 predicted proteins | sample SoiMetdeltSBSDD5_FD_75292 | JGI IMG/M metagenome (GOLD analysis project Ga0075421, IMG submission 75292) | Bulk soil microbial communities from a Populus tree surrounding site in Tennessee, USA - Soil MetaG P. deltoides SBSDD5 | ecosystem: Environmental > Terrestrial > Soil > Tree plantation... | reverse complement strand
GGCGGCGCCAGCCACGAGGGCGGCGAAAAGCGCTTTATTCACGATGGAAACTCCTGAGGTGTGACTTTTTCTAGCATAGCGAAACAGGATTGGCCAGGTGATAGAGACTCGCTAGAATGGGCATCTGGCAAAAAAGCGGACCAATAAAATTGCCCGGCCGCTCCGCGCGGGATGGCCGGGCAACATGAGTTTAATTGTGAATTGCTTGAATTACGGCTTGGCCGCGGCTGGCGGCTTCGCGGCCGAGGGCTTGGGCGCGGCAGCCGGTGCACCGGCAGGCTTGGGAGCCGGCGGCAACGTCGAAGGCGCATTCTTGTCATAGATGTCGACGATGTCCTTAGTGATGTCGATACCATTGGCGGCGAAGAGCACCGGAGTCTGCTGCGAGCTGACGTCGAGAATGAGCGTGTAGGCGTTGTCGCGGGCGTACTTTTCGATGACCGCCGCGATCTTGCTACCGAGGTCGTTCAGCAGCTTATTCTGCTCCTGCGTAAACTCGGCCTCCGCATCTTCACTGGCGCGCTGTAGTTCCTTGGTCTTTTGGTCGATGTCGCGAGTAATCTGCGTGCGCTTGGCCTCGGCCATGGTGTTGGAACCTTTGGCGAGTTCCTGCTGGAGCGCCGCAATGGAGCCCTGCATCGCTTCGAGGGACTTTTTCTTGGGATCGAACTTGGCCTGGAGGTCGGTCGCGGCCTTTTGACCGTCCTTCGTAGCGATGACGGCCTGCTGGAAGTTGAAAATGCCGATTTTGACCGGCGAAGGCGTTTGGGCCTGTGCGACGAGGGCGGCGCCAGCCACGAGGGCGGCGAAAAGCGCTTTATTCACGATGGAAACTCCTGGGGATGTAACTGTTCCTAGCATAGCGGAAGAGGCCTATCGAGGTAATTAAGTCTCGTCAAAACGTGCGGCTGATGGTGAAACGGAAAGTCTTCCGCTTTTCGAAGAAAGGGAACGCCTGGCCGGAGTATTGAAGAGAATTGACGAAGCTGGCGTTGTTGGGAAAGTAACTGCGGTCGGCGACGATGGGCGGCACGAGGACTTCACGGACGATCATCGGGTTGTAGGCCCAGTAAAGGCGGAAGGGCGCGTTTACAACGGGCATCATGATCTGCAATTCGAGACCAGTGGAGCTGCGTACGGCCTGGGTGGATTTGGCCAGGACGGCGCGGCCGTCGAAGCCGGATTGCGGAAAGGTGCCATTCAACTCGGCGGTTCGACCGGGATTCAGGCGAAGCTGTCCGGGAAGTGAAATGCGGTTGACACCAATGTCAAAGAATGCGGCGAGAGTGACGGGGCCGGCGATGGGGATGCGGTACTCAGCGTTGCCTACGCCTTGCGTGTCGCCGCCGGGGAAGATGAGCTGATAAATGGGGATCTGTTGGGTGACTGGCGAAAATTGCTCGACACCGTCGACGATGATCTTCTGGGTTCGCGCCGAGCCGTCGGCGTTGAGAACTGGGACATTTGCTGCGCTGGGAATGTAGGCGATCGGGGAAATACCCCAAATGTCGAAGCCGCGGATATCGTTCTCGCCGCCCATGTAGAAGCGGTTGAATGGCGGTGCGGTCTGACCCGAGTAACCGGTAACGAAACGGCCCAAGGCGTGGAAGCCGATGACGTGGCCCCTCTTGAAGCCGGCACGGAACATTTTGAAGTCAACCGTGGGTTCGACCATCTTCACGTTGCCGCCGATACCGGCAAATTGAGTGGAAACGAACAGGCTCTTGCCGCGCGAGGGGGTGATCGGGTGGTCCACCGTGTTGTAGGTGTAGGAGGGGATGACGGCGCTGGTGCGGATGCCGGTAAGCGAGTTCTGTCCGTCGAGGCCCTGGAAGTTGATGTAATCGAAGTACTGTTTGGAGGCGGTGGAAAGGGTGGTGATGTTCTGCACGCCATAGCTGTAGGTCATCGAGACGCGGCCGAACAGGGAACTCGATTTGAACATGCGGAAGGGCGTGGAGACGCTCATGGTGGCGCCGTATCCGTTGGAGACGTAGTTCAACAAGTTCTCCTGGCCCAACTGCTGATAGAGCGGCAGGAGATTGCGTCCGGTGAGCAGGGAGACCTCGCGGCCCTGGTCGTAGTTGAAGCGCTGCGTATAGACGGTGAAGCCCAACTGAATGGGGCGGTCGAATAGGTAGGGTTCGGTGAAGCCGATGGTGGCGTTGCGGATACGATCGCCAAACTGGGCGTCGAGGGAGAGCGTTTCGCCGAGGCCGAGGAAGTTATTCGTTGCGTAGCCGAACCCGATGAACGAGCCGGCGATACCGGAGACGCCGCCGTTCAACTGGACGCTGTTCTTGCCGCGTTCCTTCACCTTGAGCGTGATATCTACGGTGTTGGTCTTGGTGTCACGCTTAATGTCGGCCGCTTCGTTTTCCTTGAGGACCTCGAAGTAGCCGAGCTGATTGAGACGCAGGATTGAGAGCTCCCAGTAACGATTGTTGAAGACCTGGCCTTCGTCGATGAGGATTTCGCGGCGGATGACTTTATCGCGCGTGGTGGTGTTGCCGGAGAAGTCGATGCGGCGCACGAAGAACTGTTTGCCTTCGTCGACGTTGAGACTCAAGTCGATTTTGTCCGAGTTGGGCAGCACGTCGAAGCCCGGCTCGGGAACAAAGTCGATGTAACCGAACTCGCCATAGAGTTTACGCAAGCTCTCCAGACCCTTGCGCAGTTTGGCGGTCGAGAAGACGTCGCCCTCGCCCATGTTGAAGACCGGACCCATGAGCGTTTCTGGTGTGCGGAACAGCTTGACACCGACAAAGTTGATCTTGTTCAGCTTGTACTGGCGACCTTCTTCCAAGTTGATTTTGATCGTGGCGCGCTTGCCGGGTTTGTTCGTGTAGAAGAGAGGAAAGCGGAACTTGCCGCCGCCGACGTCGTAGATAGTGACTTCGTGATCGAGCGCGCGGGCGGTGAAGTAGCCCTTCTCTTGATAGAAGTTGCGGAGCATGTCCTTGTCCATCTCGAGTTTGGTCGAATCGAAGGACTTGGCGAAGAGATTTTCAAACAGGATCGAATGCGGGATACCGATGGGGCGCAGGGCCTTCATCGAGCGGATGGCGACACGATCGCTGAACACCTGATTGCCGACGATATCGATGTCGCCGACCTTCACCTTGGGACCTTCCTTCACTTTGAAGTTGACTTCAAGTGAGCTGGGCGGGATCTGGCGAAGTTCAGGTTCGACGGTGGCAAACTGCCGGCCGCGCTCGGACAGGTACTCCTTGAGAACTATTGAGGCGCGCTGGATGGTGTTGGGATCGTATTGGGTTTCGACGGTGAGACCAACACGGCGCTCTTTGAATCGGTCGAGAATTTCCGACACCGTGATCGACTTCATCCCGTCGTACTTGATCGAGCGGACCATGCGGCGTTCGGAGACGCGGAACCGAATGATCCAACCGGTTCGGCCGGGTTCCTTTTCCAGTGCAATATCGTCGAAGCGGCGTGTATTCCAGAGGGCGAGGAAGTCGCGATGCAGAGCTTCGTTGTCGAGCTTATCGCCCTTCTTGGTGAAGATCAGGGCGCGTAGCGTATCCTGCGGCACGCGGCGCGCGCCTCGGAATTCAATGGCTTCCACAACGTCTTCGAGCTTTTCCGGGGCAGGCGGCGGAGCCTCGGTGGGTTTCGGTGCTTCAAATGGGGAGCCGGGCTTGGGGGCCTGGGTCTTGGGCGCTTCCGGTTTTGGCTGTTGTGGCGCGGGAGATGTCGGTACGGTTTCAAACGGATTTTGGGATTTTGGCGGAGGCGTGGGCTTCGGCTCCTGCGCGGGCGGTGCCTGGGCCAAGATCGGAGAAAGGAGCAAAAAGGCCGCCGTGGAGGAGAGTAGGCACAGACGGATTGCGCTCAGGCGGTTTCGCCTGCAAAACAACATTTACCGATAATTCCTTTCCACTCTGCGCCTCGTCTTGGGACGTTAGGGAACGTTGCCCGGTTTCGGTGGATTTCATCCCCCCGATCCGGGGAAACACTCAGGCGGCGGGATCAAACTTTTCATTGTAGCGGATACAATCAATCATTGGCAGTGACCCGCTCAGGTATTCGTATTCTCCCGTAAAAGCGTTGGCCGTGCCGGTAGGATTTGTAGGTCTGTTGTAAACTTTAGGGCTTCGTGTGGCATTGTGCCTTCACGAGTGGCCCAAGGAGAAAGAATGACGGCCCAAGTGGCAATCACAGGAATCGGGGCGGTATCGCCCAACGGTATCGGCCGGGAGGTCTTCTGGCGCAATTGCTTGGATGGCGTTTCCGGCGTGCGAAAGATCACGCGGTTCGACGCGGATGGATTTATGGTGCGGATCGCCGGCGAAGTGAACGATCTGGACGTAAACGCTTGGGTGGAACCGAAGGATCGGCCGCATATACCACGCGCGGTGCCGCTGGCGCGGGCCGCCGTGGCCGAGGCCCTGATGGACGCCGGATTGGAACCCGAGAAGATGACGCGCGACGAATTGCGCGGTATTGGCGTATCGTGCGGCTCCGGAGGGGCGGCGCAGGAGTTCAGCGAAGAGCAATACCGGTTGTTCTACGCGGGCCAGATCAAACATTGCAGTGTGTACGTGATTCCGAGTTCTACCCCGGGGACAATGGCAAGCGAAATCTCCATGCACTTCGGGTTTCGCGGCTATAGCCACCTGATCTCCAACGGGTGCACGTCGTCTACCGACGCCATCGGCTACGCTTACCGTTCGATCAAGCATGGGGTGATGGACACGATGATCGCCGGCGGCACCGACGCGCCGATTGCGCCGCTGATCCTCCGTGGTTTCCAACTGATGCGTATCATGACGCAGCGCTGGAACGAAGAGCCGCACCGCGGCTCGCGGCCATTTTCCGTAGACCGGGATGGATTCGTGCTGTCTGAAGGCGCGTGGTTCTTCGTACTGGAGAACGAAGAAAAGGCGCGAGCGCGTGGAGCGAAGATCTATGGCCGCATCGAGGGCTACGGCGCGACCTGCGAAGCGTTTCACCGCGTACGTCTGGAAGAGTCGGGAGAAGAACCGGCGCGGGCGATGGAACTGGCGATGAAGGAAGCGGGAGTCGAAAAGCAACAGATTCAATACCTGCAGTATCACGGTACGTCCACCGAGTTGAACGACCGTATCGAATCGAAAGCCGTGCAGATCGCCTTTGGAAATCATGCTGAGAAGCTGCCGGGCTCGAGCGTGAAGAGCATCATCGGGCATCCGCAAGGAGCGTGCGGCGCTGCCGGCATCGCGGCGGTGCTGTTGAGCATGCGCGACGGCGTAATCCATCCGACGATCAATCTGGAAGAGGCGGCGCCGGAGTGTCCGCTCGACTATGTGCCGAATCAGTCGCGAAAGTTGCAAATCGAGCACGCGGTGGCCAATTGCATCGCGTTTGGCAGCAAGAATTCGGCATTGGTATTAGGGCGGGCGTAGGGCACCGCCGCCGACTTACGTGGATAAAAAACGGCCGCTACCCGCAAGGGCGGCGGCCGTTGGTGTCTCGCGGTCGACGAGGTGAGACTCTAGCTCTCTTCCTCCTCCTCGTCGTTGGGGGCAGCGTCCTTGACCTTGTCGTCGTCTTCGTAATAGTAGGAGTGATAGTAAGTGTACTTGGAGTAGAGCTCGCCGCGTTTGGCGCCGTTGGCCACCACGCCGAGCACGTTGTTGCGGCTCATCGATTGCAGCGCGCGGGTGACCGAATCAATCGTCGTCGCGCCAAGACGCACCACCAGCAGCGTGCCATCGCACAACGTGGACAGCAGGTTTGCGTCGGCGGCAAACAGCAGCGGCGGCGAATCAATGATAATCCACTTAAACAACTGCGGAAGGCGGGTGAGGAGCACTTTCACCTCGGGCAGATTCAGCAGTTCGAGCGGATTGGCGACGGTCTCGCCGGCGGGCAGAACGAATAGGTTGGTGCCTTGGACGCGGCGGATGACTTCGCTCAGCGCCGCCTTGCCCTGAAGGTATTCTGTGATGCCGGGCGAGCGATCGATTTGAAAGAGGTTGTGGGCGATGGGGCGGCGGAAGTCGAAGTCGCACAGCAGTGTAAGATTCCCCTGCAGATGGGACTGCACGACGGCGAGATTGGCCGCCGTGAACGACTTCCCTTCAGCTGGCGAAGCTGAAGTGACCACTAGCGAGCGTAGCTGCTGCAGTCCCTGCACGTGATTGAGGCGCGTGCGCAGGCTACGGAATTCTTCGGCCGGGGCGTCGCTGGCCTTGGTGTGATCGATGATGTGAGCTTCGGGGTTGGGATCCCAAGGGATCTCTTTGATCTGTTCGAGCAGACCTTGGAGGACGTTGGGCTCGGCAACGGAGGCCTGAGTCTGCTGGGAGATCATGGAGCCAAGGGCTGGCAGCGTGGCCGCCGGTGGCTGGGGTGTGCCGAAGTTTTCGGCGCGGCGCAAAGCGTCGTGGACACGGCTCATGACTGGATCCTCCGGAGAAGCATTTTATTGATATCGTCCATGGCGTCAAAAAACTGTCGGGTCTACAAGCGAACGCTGTAGTAGTAGTAAACGGAAAACCCGATCAACACCAGCGAAAGTAGGATACCGGTGGACCAGCCGAGCCAGGCAAGACGGCGGCGGCGGCGGATGATGAGGTCATTTTCAAGGAGCGGGAAGCTGCCGAGGACGACGTATTGGGTATAGGTACGCACGTCCTTGAGAGTCTTCAAAGAGCTATCTTGGGCTTCGCGGAAAGTGACGAGGGCAAAACCGAGCACGAGGCCGAGCACCGCGCCGGCAGCGATGATGACGGGCCGGTTGGGCTTGGTTGGGGTCTCCGGCAGCGATGGCAGGTCGAGCACTTCGAGTGTCTCACCCTGTTTGCGGTTTTCCAGGTCGGTGGCGATGGACGAGTTGTTCAGTTTCTTGCTGTAATCGTCGTACTTCAGCTTGGCCGCCTCGCGGTCGCGCAGGAGCAGTTCGTAACTCTGCGCACCCGCCGGACCGGCTTCTATGCGGGCTTGCACAGCGCGCTGTTTCCCTTCGGTTTCGGCGATCTCGCGAAGGTAACGCTCGGCTTCAAGCTCGCGAGCGCGAATCTGGCCGCGCAGGCGTTCGATGTCGGCTTCGATGTCGACAATCTCGCGCGACTTGGCTGGCGCCGAGACTGGTTGAACCGTCGCTTCGGGTGAGGCTCCGCCGGCCGAGGGTGGCAGCGCGAGGGTCGTGTTGACATAGTTGTCACGGTCGCGGCGGGCAGCGGCAATGCGTTGGCGCAGGCGGGGAACGTCGGGGTAGGTCTCCCTGTACACATCGAGCATCTGCTGAAGGGCTGCCTCCATCTGAGAGATGTTATAGTTCATTTTCACAAGCACGGGATCAGCGGCGTCGGCCGCTCTCTGCTGCGAGCGGGCTGCGGCCGAGCCAGGAGCGGGAGCGCTCTTGGCAAGACTGGTCATCTTCTCGCGGAGAGCGCGTAGCTCGCCTTCGAGCACGAGGCGATCCTGATTAGCACGGCTCATGGAAGTATTGAGCGAGTTGATGCGCTGATCCAGCGCGCTAATCTGGCCGAGATTCATGTCCATCTGTTCGGGAAGGCGGCCCTGATTGGTGCTGCGGAAGATGGTGATCTTCTGTTCGACGGCCTCGAGGTCGCGCTTGGCTTCGTCGTACTGTTCGCGCAGAAACTGCGTGGTCATCTGCGATTGTTGTGAGCGCTCGCGAATATTCTCGTCAATGAATCGGGTCATCAAGTCGCGAGTGACCTTCTGCGCGACGTAGCGATTCTCGTAAGAAAAAGTGATTACGAACGAAGAGGAGCCGTTGTCGCGGCCGCCGAGGTTGCGGATGCCGCCGATTTCGATGTCCTTGCGCATGTTCTCGATCACGTCTTCCATCGGGAAGCGGCCGCGGTCTTTGCGGTAGAGATCGTAAGTGGTGATGATGTTGGTGAGCGTGTTACGGCTGAGGATCGTCTGCGCCATCGTGCGGACGCGCTCGCCCATCTGGACGTTGACGTTGGTGGGCACCAAGCGTTCGGGTACCTGCGGAGGAACCACGCGGATGGCGGCGCTGGAGACAAAGGTGTTGGGCCAGAAGTACGCGCCAATAGTGGCAATGGTGACGCCTGCAAGCAGCGGGCCCGCAATCCACTGCCAATTGCGGCGAATGATATTCAAGTAGTCTTCGACATCGTAAACCCTGCGGGGTACGTTGCCGACGCCGTATTCGCTTGAGACGACTGTTTGTTGCATGTGTGATTCCTAGAAAGTCTGCATGGATGGGTTAAGGCTGAATTGCGGCCAGAGCTATTCGACGATGATGAAATCTCCATTTCGCAACTCGATATTCTGCTCGATCTTCTTGCCTCTGATGACATCGTTGTAGTTGAAGTAGAATCGATCTTTGCCGTTGCGGAGGATGATGATTTTCTTCTTGTTGGCCCATTCGCCCAAACCGCCGGCGAGGGTAAGCGCCTCCAACACGGTGGTCTTCACGACGAGTGGGAACATTCCAGTTTTGTTTACGTTGCCGGTAATGTAGTACTTGGAACTGCGAATAGCTCGCATTTGGACGCCAACCACGGGGCTGTTGAGCACTTTGCCAAACTCAGTGGTGAGCTTTTGCTGAACCTCCATCGGAGTGAGACCGGCGATCTCCACTTCGCCCACCAGATTAAGCGAAATTTTGCCATCCGGCCGGACAACAAACGAACCACTCAGGTCGGGTTCCTTCCATACGCGCACTTCGATCACGTCTTCGGCGCCGATCTTGAAACTCTTGGGGTCGGCGAGCGATCCGGCGAGCTCCGGCGCGGCTTCCGGCCTCAGATCGTTGGGCGCTTGAAGGTTGCCTTGGGGTTCCTTCTGATCCTTGGGGGCGGCAGACGGCTGCTGGGCGATTGCGAATGAGGCGCCGAAACAAGTGGCCAGTGCCAGGACGCCGAAGCGTAGGCCGGAAAGGACCAGTCCCCGCGGCGCCAGGCGCGAAGTGCGGGGTAAAAAATGATGCATAGTGCTCCCTCCGTCAGAAGCTGTTCAGGTTCAGGCCGCTCCACCAGCCGGGCACGAGTGACCACTATGAGCTCATTTTATATCAACTTGCAGGACGTGCCATCCCCTACAATGGTTCTGGAAAATGGTCCTACTCTCGGCAGCCCCCCTGGGACATTAGTACTACCTATCGAGTACCAGACTTCCATACGGATTTCCGGGGAGCAAACATGAACTACTTCTTGGCCAAATCGGAACCTCAGGTATACGCGCTGAATGATCTCGAAAGGGATCAGAAGACCACTTGGGACGGCGTGAAAAACCCACAGGCTTTGCAGGCGATCCGGGCGATGAAAGTGGGCGACCGTGTGTTTTTCTACCATAGCGGAGGCCAGTCGGCCGTGGTTGGCCTGGCGAAGGTGACCAGCGCACCACGTCCCGATCCAAAGAACGAGAAGTTGACGGTGGTGGACCTTGAGTTTGTCGCGCACCTCGATCCACCGGTGACACTTGCCGAGATCAAGGCTGAGCCGAAGTTCTCCGATTGGCTGCTGGTGCGCAACGGAAGATTGTCGACGATGACAGCACCAACGAACTTTGTCGAGTGGATGCGCAAGCGATATCCGAAGGTGAAGATCTAGCCTGGACGGAGATGTCCGGCATGATCGATGCGAACTCATCTCGCCTCACGCGAACTTCCAGAATCATCAAGGCTTCGCGTGAAGTTCTTTATCGAGCGTTTACCGACCCTGAAGCTTTAGCCGCCTGGCTTTCGCCGAGGGAGATGACCGGAAAAGTTCATGAGTTCGATGCCCGCGTAGACGGCGGGTACCGGATGTCGCTGTTTTATCCCGCATCCGGGCAGGAGCACCGCGGCAAGACGTCGGAGCGGGAAGACCGTTTCACTGCACGGTTCGTGGAACTCACTCCCCCAAGCAAAATCGTCCAAGTGATTTCGTTTGACTCGGTAGATCCTGCCTTCGCGGGAGAGATGACCATGGCGGTCACATTCGAGGAGCGAGACGGCGGGACTAAAGTGACCATCGCGTTTGAGAACATACCGCCGGGCATACGGCCGGAGGATAATGACGCTGGCACTCGGTCGTCACTTGAGAGCTGGCCCGCTATGTCGAGTAGGTAGGTTCGGCACGGAGAGCCGCCGGAGGCGGTTAGGCCCCGGTGGTAAACTGCAGTGTTCATGTCGCGGGTTTCTCTCTTTGTCACCTGCATTGTCGACCAGGTGTTTCCCAAGGTCGGCCTTGCGATGGCCGATGTTCTCGAACGGCTCGGCTATCAGATAGACTTTCCCGAAGCGCAAACCTGTTGCGGGCAGCCAGCGTTTAATAGCGGCTTTTGGGACGAAGCGCGTGGCGTGGCGCGGCACTTCATGGATGTCTTCGAAGGCGCCGAATACATCGTGGTGCCGTCGGGCTCCTGCACATCGATGTGTGGCCACCACTTTGCCGATCTCTTTCAGGACGACGCGGCAATGCTCGCGCGGGCGCATGCGATCGAATCGCGCGTGTACGAGTTTTCGAAGTTCCTTACCGAAGTCGCCCAGGTGGAAGATGTCGGCGCAAGCTTCGCGCACACGATCACTTATCACGACTCCTGCCATGCATTGCGCGAGCTCGGCGTAAAGGCGGGACCGCGCAAACTACTGTCGCGCGTACGCGGCCTGACGTTGAAAGAGATGGACGTGGCCGAGGAATGCTGCGGCTTCGGCGGCACGTTTTCAGTGAAGTTCCCCGACGTGTCAGGCGGCATGGCGCAGACCAAAATCGACAGCATCCTGCGCACCGGCGCGTCGCACATCGTGTCGATCGATTCGAGCTGTTTGATGCAGTTGCAGGGCGTCATCTCGCGGCAAGGCCTACCACTGGAAACCATCCATCTCGCCGAAGTGCTCGCCAGCCGGTAAGCCGCTATGAATCCCATCCCTGTCGAAGCCATTCAAAAAGCCGTTGGCGATTCGCGTTTGCAGGCGGCCATCTACTCCTCCACCGGGCGGCTGATGGAGAAGCGCGCCCACTCGATCGAGCCCGAGGAGATAGACGATTTTCAAGGCCTGCGCACACAGGCCAATGCGCTCAAGAAGCACGCCATCGACAACCTCGACTACTACCTCGAGCAACTTGAGCAGAACGTGATTGCGCGCGGCGGCAAGGTGATCTGGTGTCGCGACGCCGACGAAGCCGTTCAGTTCGTGCTGAATCTTTCGAAGGAAAAGGGCGTCAAGCGGATCGTCAAATCGAAGTCGATGACCACCGAGGAGATCGATCTCAACGAGCACCTCGAACACGAGAAGATCGACGTGGTCGAGACCGACCTCGGTGAGTATATCCTCCAGCTTGCGCATGAGAAGCCGTATCACATCGTCGCGCCCGCGCTGCACAAGACACGCTACGACGTGGCCGATCTGTTCACCGAAACGCTGCATGTGGCGCGCGAAGAGGAGCCGGAGAAACAAACGCAGATCGCGCGGCGCGTGTTGCGCGAGAAATTTCTCACGGCGGAGTTGGGCATCACGGGCGCGAACTTTCTGATCGCCGACTCGGGTGCGATCGTGCTTGTCGAGAACGAAGGTAACGCTCGATTATCCAGCTCGGCGCCTCGCATTCAAATCGCCATGGCGGGAATCGAGAAGGTGATTCCGCGCGCACAAGACCTTGCGACATTCCTCAAAGTGCTGGGCCGTAGCGCGACGGGACAACCGCTCACGGTCTACACGTCCTTCCTGAGCGGACCGAGGCGGTCCGGTGAGATCGACGGCCCGGAGGAGTTCTATCTCGTACTGCTCGACAACGGCCGCACACGCCTGCTCGCCGACGAGAACAAGCGCCAGTCGCTTTACTGCATTCGCTGCGGGGCATGTCTGAATCACTGTCCCGTATATCGCAAGATCGGCGGACACAATTATCCTTGGGTCTATTCGGGCCCCATCGGCGCGATCATATCGCCGCAGTTCCACGGCGTCACCAAAGACCCTTGGCTCCCGTTTGCATCGAGCCTGTGCGGAGCGTGCGCCGAGGTGTGCCCGGTAAAGATCGACATTCCGAAGGTGCTGCTGGAGTTGCGCGCTGACATTACTCTCGCCAAGCGGCGCGAGGGCGCGGGCAAATGGGAGCGGTTCGCTTTCAAAGTTTTCTCGTATGTGATGCAGCGGCCGAAGCTTTATGAGATGGGCTCGGCAATGGCGGCAGCCGTATTTCCGGGCTCGCAGGGCAAATGGGTGCGCTCACTGCCCGGCCTGTTGCAAGGGCCGCCGATCAAAGGATGGCTCAGCAAGCGGGATCTTCCGCCGCCGGCGGAACGGAGTTTCCGTGCGTTGTGGCGCGAGCGGCAACGCTCGAAAGGGGCCGCGTAATGGCAACTGCGCGTGACGAGATTCTCGGCCGCATCCGCACGTCCTTGGGCCGCACCGGCGCGACCGGCACGCCTGGCGGATTGCCTCCCGTGCGCCTGCACATTCCCGAGGTGCCGCTCGAACCCCGCATCCAAAGGTTCCGTGCGGCGCTGGAGAAATTGAACGGCAAGGTCTTTCGCGCAAACTCACGCGACGACGCCCGCGCCTATGTCGAGAGCCTGCTGAACGGCCGCCCAGCGGTTACTTCGAACGCGCCTTTCCTCAACGAGTGCGGCATTGGCACAATCGCCAACGTGCGCGCCGGCGGTGCGGATCGAGAAGCTTTGCGCGGGATGTGCGCCACGCTCGATGCCGGCATCAGCTCGGCCGATTACGCACTTTCCGACACCGGTTCGCTCGTCATGATCGCCTCCCACGACGAGGCACGGCTGGTCTCGTTGCTTCCGCCGTTGCACATTGCACTCGTGCCACTCGACCGCCTGCTCACTGGTCTCGACGAGCTATACACGCTGCTTCCCGTGCCCAGCGACCGCTCCAGTTCGATGGTCTTCATCACCGGTCCCAGCCGTACTGCCGACATCGAACAAATCCTCGTGCGAGGCGTTCACGGACCCGGCGAGATCCATGTTGTACTGGTATGAATGAGACTTACGGCCCTGTTCGCGCTCATCGCCGTCACATGCTCGGCACAAGTATTTGAAGTTGGCGGGCAAGGCGGCGTATCCCGCCTTGGCTCGCGAAGCATCGGCACGATTCCTGGCGCCGCGGCGGGCGATCCACGCTCGGAAGTCGAGTTGAAAGACGGTTGGCGCTTCAGTCTGCGCGCTACGCTCAATTCGGGACGGTTTACAGGTTACGAGTTCGGATACGCCTACAACCGCACGACGCTGCTGATAGGCGGGCAAGACAGCGGCGGCATGGCGATCCACCAAGGGGTTTTCAACTACGTGCTTTACGCGACACCTGAGGGCACCCGCGTGCGTCCGTTCGCTACCGGCGGCGGCAACTTCTCGAACTTCATTCCGCCGGGCGCCTCGGTTACTAGCGGGGGCGGCGACAACAAGTTCGGCTTCAACTATGGCGGCGGCCTCAAGGTGATTCTTACCGACAGTTTGCTGCTGCGGCTCGACGCCCGCCAGTATATGTGCGGTAAACCGTTCGACCTCGTAGGCGCATCGGGTTTGTTGCGGCAACTGGAGGTCGGCGTCGGAATCAGCTTCTACCTGCACTAATGGCCACGACACACGCGACAGCCGAAGGTACGGCGCGCTTTGCCGCGCGGTTCGCGGATGCGCAAGCCAACGGCTTTTATCGCGAGGTCGAGGGACTGGCTCTCTCCACGTTGGGCCTGGGCTCCTATCTCGGAGCCATGGACGAGGCCACCGATCACGGCTATGAGGCGGCCGTGACGGCGGCGGTTTCAGGTGGCATTAACTTCTTCGACACTTCGCTCAACTACCGCCACCAGCGCTCCGAGCGCAATATCGGCACGGCGCTCGCGCGGTTGATCGACAAGGGCGAGCTCTCTCGCGACGAGTTCGCCGTATGCACCAAGGCCGGATTCCTGGTGCCAAACGCGCTGCCTGACCTGCCTCCCCAATCGCTCGAAATCGTCGGCAACTCGCACTCCATGCATCCGGCGTTCCTCGAACACCAACTTGCCGCGAGCCGTACGAACTTGAAGCTTGAAACGATCGACGTCTTCTACCTGCACAACCCGGAATCGCAACTGGCTTCGATACCGGAAGACGCCTTCTACGAGCGGATCACTCGCGCGTTTACGCGATGCGAGGCAATGGTAGAGCGGGGTTGGATGCGTTTCTATGGCACCGCGACATGGAGCGGTTTCCGCAAGAAGCCGGGCGAATCGGGCGGCCTCGATATCGACCGCCTGCTCACCTGCGCGGTTGCGGCGGGTGGCGGATCGCATCATTTCCGTTTCGTGCAATTGCCATTGAATCTGGGCATGTGCGATGCGCTGTCAAATGGTTTCCTGCTGCGCGTTCCGGACCTCGGATTGCATGCCGTCGCCAGCGCCAGCCTGCATCAGGCGCAGTTGACCTCCGGGCTTCCGCCGGCGCTTGCGCATGTATTGACCGGCCCTACGACGGACGCGCAGCGCGCCATACAGTTCACGCGCTCCGCGCCAGGCATTTCCGTCGCCCTTGCCGGCATGAGCCGCGTCGAGCACGTGCACGAGAACCTCGGAGTCACCTCGTTCCGGCCCGCGCCGCGCGCACAGTTCAACCGCGTATTCGAGTAGGCACATGTTGCTCCGCGATCCTGAGGTTTGGCTTCGCGACTCGGGCGAATCGCTCGACGCATGGCTCGCCGCGCTGCACAACGTGCCGGCCGTGTTCTTGGTACATGCCGCCGAAGGCGAGCCGTATCTCGGACGCACCGGCCTGATCCGCAGGCGGCTGCTACGCCTGCTCGCCGAACGCAAACACGCGAGCCGCATGTTGAACCTACGCGAGGTCGCGCAGCGCATCGAAGTCTGGCGCACGGCCTCTACAATCGAGACTGCGCTTACCTCCTACACGCTCGCGCGCCGCCACTATCCCGAGACGTATGCCCGCGTACTGCGCCTTTCCAAGCCACCTTACGTGAAACTGATTCTGACGAACGCCTTTCCCCGCACGATGGTGACTACGCGGCTTGGCGGACGCTCGCGCTACTTCGGCCCATTTCGCAGTCGCGCCGCCGCCGACGGGTTCGAGAAGGCGTTCCTCGACCTGTTCCAGATCCGCCGCTGCCAGGAGGACCTGGAACCGTCACCCGAACACCCCGGCTGCATCTACGGCGAAATGCGCATGTGCCTGCGCCCGTGCCAGGAAGCGGTGTCAAAGGAAGAGTACGCAAGCGAAGTGGCGCGAGTCGACGACTTCCTCCGCACCTCGGGCAACTCGTTGCTCGAGTCGACGCGGGCGTCACGCGATCGGCTGAGTGAGTCGCTGCATTTTGAAGAGGCCGCGCGGGCCCACGCGATGCTCGAAAAAGTGCAGGCCATTGCGCGGCTGTCGGGCGAGTTGGCGGCCAACGTCGACCAACTGCACGGCGTCGCCATCACGCGAAGCGTTGAGTATGACGAAGTGTCGCTGTGGTTCTTGCTGAAGGGGTGCTGGCAATCCCGGCGTGCCTTCTCCCTTGCCGCCACTGCCGAAGGACGCCCCGTGCCGATTGATGCGCGCCTGCGCGAAATCGCCGCCGGCCTGCCCGCAACCCTTGCGCTGCGCGACCGCCAGGACCACCTCGCAATCCTCGCCCGTTGGTTCTTCTCCAACTGGCGCGATGGCGAATGGATCCCCTTCGATTCTCTGGAGTCGATCCCGTACCGCAAGCTGACCAACGCGATCCACCGCGTGGCATCGGGAAAGGCGGACACGCCGACGCGGGGAGCGCTAGGGTTATGAAAGCTCCTGCCGGGCGATCTTGACGACTTCTCGAAGCACCTGGAAGTTGCCAGCAAAATTCGAATCTTCCGTCGCATAAACGAGCGCTCGAAAAAAAGTTGGGTTCGCTCGTACGAGCGCCCTTACCTTGAGGTCCAGTATCGTGTATCGCATTGGCCCTGGTTCACCCGGCGCACTGGGAGATGCGGTGACGCAGGTTCCAGGCAGGACCCAGTCGAGAATCGATAGCCATTCCGCCATCTGCTTGTCGCGCTCGAACAACTCCTTCTTCAACCAAAAGTCAGGTAGTTTTGAGTCAGCCCGCTGAGAAGCCACCTCTTCCTGAACGGTCTCCATGCTCGAACACTTCGCAGCCACTGCCCGTGCCCACTCGACGAGGGCCTTCTCGCTCTCATCCACGGCTGGCCAAATTTCGATCGTACGATTCGCGCGGATCACCTGGAACTCCTCGCCGCTTAATGTCGGAAATCGAACCTCCAACACCACCTTCCCCGGCATCAGTCCTGAAGTGCGTGAGGTATCGATGAAGAGGCCACGCTGAAGGTAGACATTTCGAACGAATGGCGGTGGCAATAAGAATACGGTCTCGGCCGTCGACGCCTGGCCCGCCCATGTCACGGCACGCACTACACCGTTCGCCTCGCCGCCAGGGCATTCTTTATCTACAGGGTGAGTCGCAAACCAAATCGCGACGTCTGGATCACAACTGATGTCCGCAATGTCCGTAGCGATGCCGTAGTGTTGGGCAAAACATTTCGCCGAGAGCTCCGCGCAATCCTGGTCGGAAACGAAATAGTGTTTGAAATATTCCGATAGCGCACAGACCGCGTGTCTCTCTAGTGCTTGGCCAGCTTCATCCTTTCGCCACAAACTGGATTGAAATGGCCAAGTGGCGCAGCGTTGCCCTCTGAAGAATAGATGCTCGCCCGGCGATTGTTCGTTGGGGTCGACTGGAACACCCAGCGGCTTGCCGGATCGGAATAGGTATTGTTTCTGCGCTCGCAAGTAGAAGTAGGCATGCCAAGCGCTGGGAGCGATCGCGCGAAACACGCCATCGGCACCTTTCTGGGTCGTCTCGTTCACTTGTGCCACCGCCGGGCCGATCAGTTGGCGATGAAGTTCCTGGACCTGCTCGCCTGCGGCATAGAAGCGGAGCGGACCATACTCATGTGTGATCTCAAGCGACTGCCAGGCTTCGTAAGCGGCTATCAAGTCTCGAATTTGTTCCGTCATCCGGCGAAAATTCTACATGAGCGTCTGCTTCGACGCCATCGTTCTTTGTGGCAGTACACTGGCCGTATGGCTTTCTATCGCGCATTGGTGGCAATGTTTGTGTGCGTTGCCGGAACCAATGCTCAGGCAGTTTCAGTCGACAAAATCCTGAAAGACCTGCAGCGCGGCGGGCACATTATCGTGATGCGCCATGCCAGTTCGCCACGCGAAGCGCCTACAAAGGAGACAGCGGTCGCGGGTAACTGGAATCGCGAGCGACAGTTGGATGAAGCCGGCCGGCGCGGGGCGGCGGCGATGGGGGTTGCGCTGCGGCGCCGGAAGATACCTGTGAATGCAGTGATGTCGAGCCCGACGTTTCGCACGCAGGAGACGGCAAAGTACGCGCAGCTGCCGTTGCCGAAGCTGCACGATGAATTGGGCGATGGCGGCCAGAACATGAATGTCGCGACAGACGCGCAAGCACAGTGGCTGCGGGGATTCGCGCGTGCGGCGCCGCGCGGAGGCAACACGCTCGCGATCACACATCAGCAGAACATCGCGGCGGCATTTCCGCATGTGACACCAGCGGTGGCCGAGGGTGAGGCGCTCGTATTCCGGCCGGGCGGCAAAGACGGAGCGACGCTACTGGGCCGTATCAAGATCGATGAATGGGGACTGGCGTTGCCCGAGCCGAAGCGCGTCATCCTCAAGACGAGCGATGGCGGCAACATCCACGCGGACCTTTATGGAAGCAGCACGCGCGGCGTCGTGCTCGCGCATGGCGGGCGCTTCAACAAAGAGACTTGGATCGTGCAGGCGCGCGAACTGGAGACGGCGGGTTACCGCGTGTTGGCGCTCGACTTTCGCGGGTATGGCGAATCAACCGGTCCGGGACGGGACGATCCCATGGGTGCGCCCTTGTACCAGGATGTGCTCGCCGCCGTGCGTTACCTGCGCGCGAATGGTGCGAAGACAGTCGCGGTGATCGGTGGCAGCATGGGTGGCGATGGCGCAAGCGGCGCGCTCGTGCACGGAAACGCGGGTGAGGTCGATCGCACGGTGTTGATTGCCTCGGAACCCAGTTTCCCGCCGGAAAAGCTGATCGGCCCGAAGCTGAACATTGTGTGCCGCGATGACATTCAAGGTGAGAACACGCCGCGCCTACCGGGCATTCGCGCCAAGTACGACAAGATGCCCGAGCCGAAGGACCTGATCATCCTCCCCTGCTCGGCGCACGCGCAGTTCATTTTCCAAACGGACCAGGGTCCGCGGTTGATGCGCGAGATCCTGACGTTCCTTGCGGCCAAGTGAGGGGGCAGGGGATCAAATCGCGATGTCGCCGCGCGGCGTCTTCTTGGTCTTCTCGAGGTAGGCGTCTTTCACCTGGGTAGCAAACGACGGACCCACCCAGTTCTTAACTTTGTCGCTGAGCTTGCCCTTGGCGATCTCTTCGGGCGACTTGCCCGCCTTCACACCGGCGTCGACGAACGCGTTCAACTCTTGCATGAACGCCATCTCACCTTCGACGATCTCCTTGCCGCCGGCTGGGCCGTGGCCCGGCAGCACGTGCTTCGGTTTCAAGCCCAACGCGCCCTTCATGACCTTTGGCCAGTTGGCGACATGGGCGTCGCCGAGATAGTTGTAAGGTCCATTGGTGGCAGCGTCGCCGGTGCAAAGAACCCCTTCCTTGGGAAGCCAGGCGAAGCCGTCGCCCTTGGTGTGTGCCCAACCGAACTGCCGGAACTCGATGCGGCGCGTTCCATCGTCCATCACGTGCGGCGACTTGGCGAACACGGTCTTGGGCGGCTCCGCGGTGGTGAGGTTCAACTCGGCCACGTCCTTACGCGACTTGGCGGCGTCGAGCCAGCGCTTCGGCTCCTTCGCCTTCATCTCGTCGACGACGCCCTGGAATCCCATCGTTTCAGCGCCATTGCGTGTCCAGAACGCATTGCCGTAGGCGTGGTCGCCATGGTGGTGCGTATCGAAAACATACTTTACCGGCTTGGGCGAAACCTTTTTTGCGTCGGCCAACGCCATCTTCGCGCCGCTGGGGAAGTTGGCATCGATGATGACGAGGTAGTCCTTCATTTCGATGATCACGTTGTTGCAGTGACCCATCTCTTTGATTTCGCCTTCGCGGAACCAGACACCCTTGACGATCTCTTTGACCGTGCCCGGCTGGGCTTCGCTGCGAACGGAGAGAAACGCTGCGGCCAGAAGAGCCGCGAATCCGAAACTGGAGAGGAAGCGTCGCATGGTGGGCGATCTTATCACGAAGGTGAGTGAGGTGGATCGGTAAACGGGTGAGCGGCATTTCAGGCCAGGCCGAGCTTTCGCAGCAGGTCAGCGAAATGTGGGTCCGCGCGCAGCGTGTCCAGTTTCGGATCGACCTTCAGCATGACCATCCGCTCATCGCGTGCACCCTGCGCCTTCTTCAGCCATGCCAACGTCTGGCTGGCATCACCAAGCCCCGCATACACTCGCGCTACATGATAAGCCGAGAGTTCGTCCCGCTCTGATTCGTTGAGTAATTGCTGAAGAATCCGGCGAGCTTCCTGGTGCCGGCCTGTTCTCCCATAGACATAGCCAAGCCCAGTGAGGCCCATTCTAGTTTGAGCGATCTTCTGGTATTCGGCGAGCGCCTCATCGAACCTTCCTTGTTGCTCGTAGCAAGTTGCCAGCATGTAGATCCCTAGCGGGAATTCAGGATTGAGCTTCAGCGCCTCATGTATTCTCTCGATCGCCCGAGTGTATTCTCTGGAGAACATATAGGGAGAAGCCAACTGGAGACTGATTACGACCGATTGGGGATCCAACTCGTGAGCGCGGCTGATCTCACGCAGTGCCTCCGGGAAGCGCCCCATATAGAACAGGTACTCCGCATACCATTGGTGAGCCGTGGCATAGGTGGGATCGACAGCGATGGCTTTCCTAAAAGCGTTGTCGGCGCCAAGCCAATCCCACTCGTAATAGAACCTGATGTAGGCCTGAGTGGCGTGCGCTTCAGCCAGGGAATGGCTTAACTGGAGAGCCCGCTCACTCGCGGCTCTCGCCCGTTCGATCGAAACATTACGGTGCCGGCCAGTGTAGAAATTCTGAAGGACGTACGCGTTGGCCAGCCCGGCATAGGCTGGGGCGTACTGCGAATCGAGGTTGACTGCCTGCTGAAAGTACTCAATGCTTCTTTGCAATGCCGGCTCCGTGCGAGTCTTCCAAAGGAACCGCCCCTTTTGATATGCAATCCAAGCTTCGACATTTCGGGGCCGATCAGCTGTTCTTTGCGCTCCCGCTTCGTGGTGAGAGCTTGCAGACTTGACTGGCCACCCGCTCCAAGCCGCGAGGATCAATACAGAAACCATTGCGGCCGTCAAAGCTATCGATACATAGGTCCTGCGTACCCACGACCCGTTCAGCGCGGGCGTGCCGAAAACCGGCTGCGGGCCGCGAGGAGCTTCGATCGTCTGCGCCGGCAGCAGGAAACGGTACCCCTTGTGCCGGAGCGTTTCGATGTACCGTGGCGCGGTCGCCGAGTCCTTAAGCGCCAGCCGTAGCTTGCGGATCACCGCGCCCACGCTTTGGTCGAAGTCGACAAAGGTATCGTTTCCCCAAAGCTCCTGCACGATTTCGGCG
>Ga0075421_100002887_pt1 | contig 20544 bp, 16 predicted proteins | sample SoiMetdeltSBSDD5_FD_75292 | JGI IMG/M metagenome (GOLD analysis project Ga0075421, IMG submission 75292) | Bulk soil microbial communities from a Populus tree surrounding site in Tennessee, USA - Soil MetaG P. deltoides SBSDD5 | ecosystem: Environmental > Terrestrial > Soil > Tree plantation... | reverse complement strand
GTGCACCAGCACCAGCACGCGGAGCGGCGAGCGCGCGGACATGGCGCGAGCTTATCAGCGGGAGGAGCCGCTTTCAGCCAAGGACAGGGTCGGACGCGATGATCTTCGCCGCAAGCCATGCGCCGGCGACGCACGACGCTACGATGCGCTGATGACCGAACTCCGGCTCGAGCCCCTCGAAGCGCGCGTGCTCGGCGTCCTGATCGAGAAGGAGCTGACCACGCCCGAGAGCTATCCGCTCTCGCTCAACGCGCTGGTCAACGGCTGCAACCAGAAGAACAACCGCGACCCGCTGCTCTCGGTGGGCGAGGCGGCGGTGAACGACGTGATCCTCAAGCTGCGCGTCGCGGGCCTGGTGGAGTTCGTGCAGCTCGCCGGGCAGCGCGTCGAGAAGTACCGGCACAAGGCGGCCGCGGCGCTGCACCTGGAACCGGCCGAGGTGGCCGTGCTGGCCGAGCTGCTCCTGCGCGGGCCCCAGCAGCCGGGCGAGCTGCGCTCGCGCGCCGAGCGCATGCACCCGCTGCCGACGCTCGAAGCCCTGCAGACGGTGCTCGACTCGCTGGCGGGCAAGGGACTCGCGATGCGGCTCGACCGCGTGCCCGGCGAGCGCGCTGTGCGCTGGGCGCAGACGCTGGCCCCGGCGGCCCCTCCGGCCGGCGCACCGGTGGCGCCGGCCGGGCCCGCGACAGCGAGCGCGCGACCGGCGGAGCCGCCGGCGTCCGGCCACGCGCCCGCAGCGGGCAGTGACCTCGTCGCGCGCGTCGCCGCGCTCGAGACGGACGTGGCCCGGCTCTCGCGGCGCCTGCGCGAGCTGGAGTCGCAGGCCGGATCGATCGGCCCGGCCTGAGGGCCGTGCCGTGCGCCGGCTCAGAGCCGCATCGTGGGAACGTTCGCGGGGACGTCCACCTCGCACGCCGTGCCCTTCCTCACGTCCTCGGCGCCGTGCCCCGGCGCCACCTCGACCAGCAGGAGGGGCTTGCCCGGCCGCACGTCGAGCACGCACAGGTCGGTGATGATGCGGTGCACCACCCGCACGCCGGTGAGCGGCAGCGTGCACGTCTCCAGGATCTTGGGCTCGCCCTTGGCCAGGTGCTCCATGACCACCACCACGCGCCGCGCGCCGGCAACGAGGTCCATGGCGCCGCCCATCCCCTTGACCATCTTGCCCGGGATCATCCAGTTGGCGAGGTCGCCGTCGCGGCTGACCTGCATGGCGCCGAGGAAGCACTGGTGGATGTGGCCGCCGCGGATCATGGCGAAGGAGTCGGAGCTGCTGAAGTAGCTGCAGCCGGCCGTCTCGCTGACGGTCTGCTTGCCGGCGTTGATGAGGTCCGGGTCCTCCTCGCCCTCGAGCGGGAAGGGGCCGATGCCGAGCATGCCGTTCTCGCTCTGCAGCGAGATGCGCACGCCGCGCGGGATGCAGTTGGCGATCAGGGTGGGCAGGCCGATGCCCAGGTTCACGTACTGGCCGTCGCGCAGCTCCTGCGCGGCGCGGGCCACGATCTGGTCGCGCGTGAGCATCAGCCGGGCCTCTTGCGCACCGTGCGCTGCTCGATGCGCTTCTCGTAGCGCTCGCCGCGCACGAGGCGCTGCACGAAGACGGCCGGCGTGTGGATGCCGTCGGGCGGCAGCGCGCCCACGGGCACGATCTCCTCGACCTCCGCGATCGTGACGCGTGCGGCCGTGGCCATCATCGGGTTGAAGTTCCGCGCGGTGCGCCGGTACACGAGGTTGCCGGCCTCGTCGCCCTTCCAGGCCTTCACGAGCGCGAAGTCGCCGCGCAGCGCGTGCTCGAGCACGTAGCTGCGCCCGTCGAACTCGCGCGATTCCTTGCGCGGGCTGGCCCGCTGCACGCTCCCGTCCTTGCCGTAGAGCATGGGCAGGCCGCCCTCGGCCACCTGCGTGCCGGCGCCGGTGGGCGTGTAGAAGGCCGGGATGCCGGCCCCGCCCGCGCGCAGCCGCTCGGCGAACGTGCCCTGCGGCACGAGCTCGACCTCGAGCTCGCCGCCCAGGTACTGCTGCTCGAAGGTCCTGTTCTCGCCCACGTACGTGCTGACCATCCTGCGGATCTGGCGCGTGCGCAGCAGCAGCCCGAGGCCGAAGTCGTCGACGCCGCAGTTGTTGCTGACCACGACAAGATCCCGCGTGCCGCGGCGGACGAGGGCCGCGATGAGATTCTCGGGGATGCCGCACAGGCCGAAGCCGCCGCACAGGAGCGTGGCGCCGTCGGGGATGTCGGCCACGGCCGCGTCGGCGGACGACAGGATCTCGACCATGCGCGGCAGCCTAGCAGGGTCGGCGAGGGGACGGCGAGCGGCGCGGTCGCGTCGTTTGGTTTGCTGGCCGAGCCGCCGGTGGCAGTCTCGGCGCGGAGCCCGCCGGAGTTGCCGGGCCTGGAGGACTGGGCCGCCTGAGCATGATCCGGCGTCCACTCTCAACCCTGTGAGCTGCGGAAAGAGTCACCGCTCATTGACGGATCGCTCCCCTCGTGGGAGCGTGGGTTCAACGGGAGGGTCTTCCATGTGGCCTGCCTGCGCGACCGGGACTTTGCGGGCCTGCCGGGTGGTTCTGACGCCTCTCGTACTCCTCGTCGCCGTCGCGGTGCCGGCCGCTGGGCAGTTCGACCTGCTGGAGTGGACCTTTCAGCCGAGCACGGCCGGCGGATCGGGATCGCTCACGCCAGAGGAGATGCTTCTCGTAGGCCCGGACGACGGCTGCCAGCCGCCGGGCAAGTTCGTGGCCTATACGGCGGTGGCGCCCTTTGACGGCACGGTGGTGGTCAACGCGCAGTACTACTCGCACGACGAGCAGCCCGAGTACGACAACTTCAACTACCTGGTGGATGACGCGACGATCCTCGTCAGCAATTCCTTCTCGTGGAGCGGCCAGCTCGTCTTCGACGTGCCGGCGGGCGTGGTCTTCGGCTTCAGCGTTGGCGCAATCGACTGCCACTTCGGCCCGGGCGAGGCGACGCTCTCGGAATTCAACTTCCTGCCGAAGCTCGGTCCGCTGCCCGCCCTCGACGGCAGTGTTGCCGGCGAGCACTTCGGGGCACGGCTCGCCAGCGCGGGCGACGTCGACGGCGACGGCGTCCCCGACCTCATCGTCGGTGTGCCCGACGGCGGCTCAGCCGGCGTCGCGACCGGCACGGTGGCCGTCGTGTCGGGCGACCTCCAGAGCACGTTGCTGTCGCTCGCTGGCGCCGCGGCAGGCGTCGACTTCGGCTTCGCGGTCGCCGGGGGCGCTGACCTGAACCACGACGGCGTGCCTGACCTCGCGGTCGGCGCGCCCAAAGCCGACACGACCTCGCCCACGAAGACGGATTCCGGCCGCATCCAGCTGCTGTCGGGCGTCGACGGATCGGTGCTGCACGACTTCTCAGGAGTGAACGCTTTCGACAAGGCCGGCTTCGCCGTCGCACTCGTGGGCGACCTGGACGGCGACGGCGTCGCCGACGTCGCCGGCGGTGCGCCCTTCCACGACGCGGCCGCGTCGAACGCCGGGCAGGTGCTGGTGCTCTCTGGCGCCACCGGCAGCGTCCTGCTCGACATCAAGGGCGACGACGCGGGGGATCGCTTCGGATCGGCGCTGGCTGGCGCGAGCGACATCGATGGAGACGGCACGCCCGATCTGATCGTCGGGGCGCCGGGGGTCAACGCGCCGGGGGGGTGGGACGGCGGTCGCGTCACCGTGCACTCGGGCCTCAGCGGCTCCATCCTGCACGTGTTCGAGCACCTGGAGGAGGCCGAGGTCTTCGGGTCGGCGGTGGCCGGCGGCGGGGACTTCGATGGCGATGGCGTTCCCGACGTCGTCGGTGCGGCGCCGGACGGCTACGGCGACGTGTTCGTGCATTCGGGCATCGACGGCTCTCTGCTGCACACCTTCACGGGTCCGCTCAACAACGATCTTCTCGGCAGCTCGGTGGCCGTGGCGAGTGACCTCGACGGCGACGGCGCCGCCGACCTGGTCCTCGGTGCGGTGCAGGTCTCGTACGGTCAGAAGGGCTACGTGGTGATCCGATCCGGCCGAACCGGCGAGCAGCTGTACATCCAGCCTGGCGATGAAGTCCTCGGCCAGTTCGGGGCGGCGGTCGCGTGGCTTGGCGACGTCGACGGAGACGACAGGCCCGAGATCGCCGTGGGCGTGCCGTTCAGTGACCAAGGCAGTCCGGATGCCGGCGGCGTGCGGAGCTTCGAGCCGTACCTTCCGTGGACGGCGGAGGGAGCCGGCCTGCCTGGTACCTTCGGCGTCCCGGAGTTGAGTGGCAAGGGCCTTGTCGGCGCCGGAGCCCCGGGTGTCCTCACGATCCAGAACGCGCATCCCGACGCCAACACCATCCTGGTGGCGGGATTGACCAAACTGCTTCTGCCCTTCAAGGGCGGCGTGCTCGTGCCCGAACCGGAGTTCCTGCTGCCTGGTCTGGTCGTGGACGACCAAGGCGCGTTGTCGCTGCCCTTCACCTGGCCGATGGGGCTGCTGCTTCCCGGATTCGAGATCTGGTTGCAGATCTGGATCTCCGATCCAACGGGCCCGCAGGGAGTCACCGCGAGCAATGGCCTGCACGCCCAGGCACCCTGACTCTAGGACACCGATGATGCACCATCCCCGTGCGGTGCAACGACCACGCCGACCTTGGCTCGGCGCGGTGCTGCTGTCCGTGGGATTTGGTGTCGCGGATCCTTCCGCGAGCGCACAGTCGCCGGGCACGGTCGCCTACGACATCCAGATCACGTCGGGCCGCGGCGGCTTCACGGGCGCGCTCGATGCCGGCGAGTCGTTCGGCTCCGCCGTGACGGCCATTGGCGACTTCGACGGGAACGGCGTGACCGACATCGTCGTCGGCGCCCAGTACGATGACGACGGCGGGTCTCTCAAGGGGGCGCTCTGGGTCCTGTTCCTGGACATCGATTCCTCCGTCGCGTCCTTTCAGAAGATCAGCGCAGCCTCGGGCGGATTCGGCACTGAGCCTGGTGCGCTGGGCCTGGGCGCCGCGCTCGCCTGCCTGGGCGACCTGGATGGCGACGGTGTCACCGACATCGCCGCGGGCACTCCGTCCGCGACCGTGGGAACCGTGTCCTCCAGCGGCGGCGTCTGGATCCTCTTCATGAAGCCGGACGGCACGGTGCGGTCGCTGCAGCCGATCGGCGCGGCCACGGGAGGCTTCGGTGGCGCGCTCGATCTCCAGGACCATTTCGGCTCCGCGTTGGCGCCGCTCGGCGACATCGACGGCGACGGAGTCATGGACCTCGCTGTCGGCGCGGACCAGGATGACGACGGCGCCTTCAACTCCGGCGCGCTCTGGATCCTGTTCCTGAATCGCGACGGCACCGTCAAGTCGCAGCAGAAGGTGAGCGAGACCCAGGGCGGCTTCGGCGGCGGGATCGAGGCCAACGACTATTTCGGTGGCAGCGTCGCGGCTCTCGACGACCTCGATGGGGATGGCGTACCCGAGCTCGCTGTGGGCGCATTCTCGGGCGGCGGCTTCGGCACGGGCGTCGTGTGGGTACTTTTCCTGGCGGCCGACGGCACGGTCAAGTCACAGCACGAGATCGGCACGCTCGAGGTGCCGGATCTGGTCGTCGGCGACTACTTCGGCCGGGGCGTGACCGCGATCGGCGACCTCGACGGCGACGGCCGGCGCGAGCTTGCCGTCGGCGCCTCACGAGACGACGAGACAGGCTTCGGGGATTACGGGTGCGTGCGCATCCTGTTCCTCGACGATTCCGGCGAGGTCACCGGCCTCCAGAAGATCAGCCAGTTCGAGGGCGGCTTCGGCGGCACGCTGGGAAGCCAGGCCGGCTTCGGGTGGTCGCTGGCGGATCCGGGCGATCTCGATGGCGACGGTGCCACAGACCTCGTCGTTGGCGCACCCGGCGGTGCGTCGAACCCGCTCACCGACGGTGAAGCGTGGCTCCTGTTCCTCGTGCACGGCCCCTGGACCTGGCTCGACCACGCGCTTGGTGGCAGCCTCGGGACGCCATCGCTGATTGGTTCCGGCGCGCCCCTCGCCGGCGAGCCCGTCACGCTGGACCTTGCGCACGCGGCGCCGTCGTCGATCACGACGCTGGTCATAGGCACCGACACACTGTTCGCGCCGCTCAAGGGCGGCGTCCTCGTGCCCCTGCCCGTCGCTCTGGCTCCCGCCGTCACGGACACGGGCGGTGCACTCAGCCTGTCGGCGACGTGGCCTTCGGGCCTGCCGCCGGGCCTGACGATCTACCTTCAGCACTGGATCGTGGACGCAACAGCGCCGCAGGGCTTCGCGGTCTCGAATGCGGTGAGTGCGACCACGCCCTGACGAGAGGTCCGGCCGAGGCACCAGAGCCGACCGTCCGCGGATCGCCGACCTTAGTCGCCCGGCAGCGCCTCCTCGAAGGCCCGCCAGCGCGCCGACGTCTCCGGCTCGCGCAGCACGCGCAGCGCGACGAGCCCCCGCTGCGCGACCGCGCGCGCGACGGCCGTCTCGCCCAGCTCGTGCGCGAGGCGCAGCGCCCGCTCGCTGTGGTCGGCGGCCTCGCGCCAGCGGCCGTCGAGCTCGAAGTCCGCGGCCAGGGCCGCAAGGGCGTGCAGCTCGGTGGCCCGCTCGCCGGCCTCGCGCGCGCAGGCGGCGGCCCGCGCGTGCTGTGCCAGCGCCCCGCGCGCGTCGAACTCACGGTAGAGGTCGTCGCCGCAGGCCTGGGCGATCTCGGCGCGCAGGCGCAGCAGCTCGGCGTCGGGCAGGACGGACAGCGCCAGCGCCGCGCGCCGCTCGCTGGCGGCGGCCTCCTGCGCGCGCCCGGCGAGGCGCAGCGCGGCGGCCTGCAGGTGGTACACGCGCGCCTCGGTGGCCGCCGACTCGATCCGGCCGCGCGGGTCGTCGGGCAGGGCGGCCACGGCGGCCTGCAGCGCCGGCACCGCGATGTCGGGGCGATCGGCGCTCACCGCCAGCTCGGCTAGCATGAGTCGCGCGCGCGCCAGGCCGACCTCGTCACCCAGCTGCTCGAGCTGCGCCAGTGCCTCCTGCAGGCGCACTACGTTGCCCTCGAGCGCCGCCAGCAGCGCCTTCGCATTGGCCATGGTGGGCAGGTGAGCCGCGCGGCTGGCCTCGGCCAGCGCCAGCTCGGCCGTTCGCCGGGCGCCCGCACGGTCGCCGCGCTCCAGCTGGTCCAGGGCCTGTTGCAGGCGGCCAACGGCCAGGCGCTGCTCCCAACTGATCGGGGCCCCGGCGGGCTCCACCGTGCCGCAGCCCGCCAGCCCTGTCAGCAGGACCACGGCGCACAGGGCCGAGAGAGTCGCGGCGACGCTGCCGGACGGGGGCAGGAGGGGGTCACGCGCCAAGATTCTGGCCCCGGGGAACAAATTCCGTTGGCATGCGGTCCGTAGAGCGGCCACAATACTCGCCGGAAAGTGGTTGGAGGGCGGACCGAATGTCGCCCCCGGCCCAACTCGGTCGCCGGCCTCGCCGCGACCTGCCGTGACGAGCGGTCACGGCCCCCCGGGCGCGCCAAACCGCGCCCGGAGACCTTTACAGCCCGCTGTCGCCGAGGACGGACGGCCGCCGCGCAAGGGCAGCGCGGAAGGCCGTCCCGGCGGGCCGCCAGGCCAGCGATTTGGCCCTTGCGGAGACTGTCATGCAGGAGCAGCAGTTCAAGGCCCGGTCTCGCCGAGGCCGTCGTCGGCGTGGCCGCGGCGGGCGCAACTGGCAGGGACATCCTGGCGGTGGCCCGGGCCAGCACGGGGGCGGCGGTGGCTTCCAGCAGCAGGGCTCCGTGCGGCAGGAGGACGTGCCCTACGGCCCCCAGCAGCGCATCGAGGTGGCGGGGATCCTCGAGATGCTCTCCGACGGCCAGGGCTGGCTGCGGAGCGTCGACAACAACTTCACGCCCGAGGAGAACGACACGCACGTGCCCGCCAGCCTGACCCGCAGCGCGAACCTGCGCCCGGGCAGCGAGGTGGTGGCTGCGGTGGAGCGGGTCCGCGGTCGCTGGACGGCGGTGGAGCTCAAGACCGTCGACGGCCTGCCGCCCGAGCAGGCCAACGCGCTGCCGCTCTTCAAGCAGCTCACGAGCGTGGACCCGGTCGAGCGCTTCGTGCTCGAAGGCGGCGTCCCGGCCGAGGGCGACAACGGCGCGGCCTACAACATGCGGGTGCTCGACCTCATCACGCCCATCGGCAAGGGCCAGCGCGGCCTCATCACTGCCTCGCCGCGCTCGGGCAAGACGATCCTGCTGCAGCAGGTCGCCAACAGGATCAGCCTGGCCTACCCGGACGTTCACCTGATCGTCCTGCTCGTGGACGAGCGGCCCGAGGAAGCGACGCACTTCCGCCGCACCGTCAAGGGCGAGGTCATCGCCTCCACGAACGACGAGCCGGCCGATCGGCACACGCGCATCACCGAGCTCACCATCGAGCGCGCCAAGCGGCTGGTCGAGCGCGGCAAGGACGTCGTCATTGTCATGGACAGCCTGACGCGCCTGGGCCGGGCCTACAACGTGACCATCCGCAACTCGGGGCGCACGCTGTCGGGCGGCGTCGACAGCCGCACGCTGGAGAAGCCCAAGGCCTTCTTCGGGGCGGCCCGCAAGGTGGAGAACGGCGGTTCGCTGACCATCCTGGCCACGGCCCTGATCGAGACCGGCAGCCGCATGGACGAGGTCATCTTCGAGGAGTTCAAGGGCACGGGAAACATGGAGCTGGTCCTGTCCCGAGAGCTGGCAGAACGAAGGATCTACCCGGCCATCGACATCAACAAGTCGGGCACGCGCAAGGAGGAGAAACTCCTGCCCCCCGACGTGTACCGCAAGGTGGTCCTGTTGCGGCGCGTCCTGTCCCAGATGCATCCTGTCGAGGCCATGCAGCTGCTGCTGGCGAAGATCCGCGAAACCAGGACCAACGAACAGTTCCTCGCGTCGTTTGACGTGCGGAACTCCTAGGGCCGCAGTCCTCGCGGGGGAGGGCGGCCGGGGGCAACAGGAGCCTGCGATGTCCACACCCGGCCGGCTCGGCGACTTCGAGATCGTCGAGGAGATCGGCCGTGGCGGCTTCGGCGTGGTCTACCGCGCGCGGCAGGTCTCGCTCGACCGGCCGGTGGCCGTCAAGGTGCTCTACCGGCACCTCATCCACACACAGGAGCAGATCTCGCGCTTCGAGCGCGAGGCGCGCGCGGCGGCGCGGCTGGACCACCCGGCGCTCGTTTCGGTGTACGCGTGGGGCGAGGCTGCCGACGACTTCTTCATCGCGCAGCGCCTCATCGGCAAGGGCCGCACGCTGGCCGACGAGCTGGTCGACCTGCGCAAGGAGGGCCAGCCGCCCAAGGGCCACTTCCGCCGGGTGGCCGAGTGGTGCGCGCGCGTGGCCGAGGGCCTGCACCACGCGCACGAGCGCGGCATCGTGCACCGCGACGTCAAGCCCAGCAACATCCTGCTCGACGAGCACGCCCAGCCGTGCCTCTCCGACTTCGGCCTCGCCAAGGTGGAGGACGGGCTCGAGCTCTCGCGCACGGGCGACTTCGCGGGCTCGCCCTTCTACATGTCGCCCGAGCAGGCCGACAGCCGGCGCGGTCCCATCGGCCACCCCACGGACATCTGGTCGCTGGGCGTCACGCTGTACGAGCTGCTCACGCTCACGCAGCCCTTCAAGGGCACCACGAGCCACGAGATCGTGCGCCGCATCCTGGCCGAGGAGCCGCTGCGGCCGGCGCGCCTCGAGTCGCGCGTGCCGCCGGACCTGGAGACCATCTGCCTCAAGGCCATGGAGAAGCTGCCGGCGCGGCGCTACGCGACGGCCGCCGAATTCGCCACCGACCTGCACGCCTACCTCGACGGCGAGCCGATCGCGGCCGTGCCCATCTCGACCACGCGCCGCGTCGTGCGCTCCGCGCGGCGCCACCGCGAGCCCATCTCGCTGGCGCTGCTGGGCCTCATCATCGTGGCCGGCGGCTGGTGGGGATTCCTCCAGCAGCAGAAGACCGAGGTCGACGGCGCGTCCTCGGACCTGCGCGCCATCCTGCAACAGACGCGCGCCGACGAGCTCGGCCGCATCCAGCAGGAGACGGCCGACGCCATCCGCGACGCGGCCGCGCGCAACGAGGGCGCCGCGATCACCAATCTGATCGAGCAGCAGGACGCCCGCAAGGAGGCCTTCGATAACACCTACAAGTGGGTGCAGGACCAGCTCGCTGGCGTGCGCGACAGCGAGGATCTGCGCACGGTGGCGGCCGGCTTCGCCACGCAGGGGCTGATCGGCGGGATGCAGGGCCTGCAGCAGGTCTTCACGAACAAGAAGGTGGCCGACGAGCGCGATGCCGTGCTGGCCGAGCTCTCGCGGCGCATGAAGCTGCTCGACGAGGGCGCGCTGCCCCTCGAAGCGGCCCCGCCGGTCGTGGCCGGCACGCCCGTGCCCTCGCCCCTGGCCACGCTGCCGCGCGTGATCATCGTGGACGGCGGGGCGTGGTTGTGGATCAACGGCCTCTCCCACGTGCCGCTGCCTCAGCCGAAGCTGCCGGAGCCCGTCCCGCAGCAGGACGCCCTGCTCGACCAGGCGGCCGGCGAGGCCAGCGCGCCCGCCCCGGCCGTCTCGCCCTCCGGAGAGCACGACGCCGCGCTCGAGTCGCCGCGCGAGGAGGCGCCCGGCGGCGGCCTCCTCGAGCTCCTGCGGCTGCTGGGTCTTCCGTAGCAGCGTCGACGCGCTCCTCGCGACGCGACTTCCGATCGTTTCTACAAGGCGGCGCCCATGGCCCGCTCCGGCGCGCGACCTGACGCGAAGGACCACCGCAAAAGCTCCCTGCGCGCGCGTCGCGCCTGCGGCACGCCCCTTGCAGCGATCGACGGCAGATCCGACGTTGCGGACTCGAGAGATCCGAATCTGGAGACAGTGAGGGGCTCTCGGGGAACCCGGATGCGCGACATCCGGGCCGCGACGCCGGATCGCTTTTCATTGGCGGAGCGTGCGCGATGTTGACCGGCGAGCAGCCCACGACGAACCCGCGGGGCGCCGCCGTGGTCGGCGGCCACTTCGACCCGAAGAGCGGCCCCGGCCCCCCAGCCCGACTCGCTGGCGCCAGAGTTGCCTGGGCGCGTCGGGCACGTCGCCAGCATCGTCGCCGCACCTGCATGGTGAAGAGGCGCTGCTGGCGGGCACGCCAGAGATGGTTGGAAGTCAGCGGGCGCCGAGGGCGGGGAGGCGGGGGGTGAGCGAACTCAAGGCCGCGGCGCCGACATCCGCTTGCAGGGAGTCGACGAATCTGCAAGGGGTCGTCGATTGCTGGCGCCGCGGACTTGCGAGAGCGAACCCCCCGCCTCCCCGCCCTCGGCGCCCCGCACACGGCCCGGCCCGTGCCGTCAGCTGCGCTTCTTCTTGAGCTCCTCGAGCTCCTTGATGATCGACTGGGTCACCGACTCGGGGACCGGCGCGTAGCCGGCGGGCTCCATGGAGTAGGTGCCGCGGCCCTGCGTCAGGCCGCGCAGCCGCGAGCTGTAGTTGAACATCTCGGCGATCGGCACCTTGCCGGTGATGACCTTGAGGTGCATGCGGTCGGCGATCTCGTCGATGGACGCGCGGCGGCTGTTCAGGTCGCCGATGACGTCGCCGAGGTTCGGCTCGGGCACCAGGACCTCGATCTTCATCATGGGCTCGAGGAACTGGCTGTTGCCGTCGGCGGCCATGCGGAAGGCCAGGCGGCCGGCCTCCTGGAAGGCCATGTCGGAGCTGTCCACGTCGTGGTACTTGCCGTCGTAGAGCGAGGCCTTGAAGCCCACGAAGGGGAAGGGGTGCTGCGCGCCGCGCTTGCACTGCGCGCGGATGCCCTTCTCGACCGAGGGGATGTACTCGCGCGGGATGGAGCCGCCCTTGATGGCGTCCTCGAACTCCACGTCCTGGCCCTCGGCCAGCGGCGAGAACTCGACGCGCGCGACGGCGAACTGGCCGTGGCCGCCCGTCTGCTTCACGTGCTTGGCCTCCACCTTGACCGGCTTCCGGAACGTCTGGCGGTAGGCTACGCGCGGCTTGCCGCACTCGGCCTGCACCTTGAAGTCGCGGATGATGCGGTGGCGCAGTACCTCGAGGTGCAGCTCGCCCATGCCGGCGATGATGGTCTCCTGCGTCTCCTCGTCGGTGTAGTACTCGAAGGTCGGGTCCTCCTTCGCGAGCACCGAGAGCACCTGGCCGAGCTTCTCGCGGTCGCCCTTGGACTTGGGCTCGATGGACATGGAGATGACCGTGTCCGGGAAGTCCACCGACTCGAGCGTGATGGGCTTGTTCTCGTCGCACAACGTGTCGCCGGTGTGCGTGTCCTTCATGCCCACGGCCGCGATGATGTCGCCGGCCTCGGCGGCCTCGATCGGCTCGCGGTTGGCGGCATGCATCTTGTACAGGCGGCCGATGCGCTCGCGCTTGCCGTGGCGGGCGTTGAGCACCATGTCGCCCTGCGTGACGCGGCCGGAGTAGATGCGGATGAAGGTCAGGTCGCCGTTGGGGTCGAAGACCGTCTTGAAGGCCAGTGCCGAGAAGGGCTGCTCGGGGTCGCAGTCGCGCGTGGCGGGCTGGCCGCGGTCGTCCTTGCCGTTCACCGGCGGCATGTCGGCGGGCGAGGGCAGGAAGTTGCACACGCAGTCGAGCATGTACTGCACGCCCTTGTTGCGCAGCGCGGCGCCGCACATCACGACCAGCAGCTTGCTCTCGGCCGTGCCCTTGCGCAGGGCGGCCACGACCTCGTCCACGGTGATGAGGTTCTCGTCCTCGAGGAAGCGCTCCAGCAGGCGGTCGTCCACCATGCAGGCGGCCTCGATCATGTCGTGGCGCGCCTTCTTCGCGACCTCGATCATGTCGGCGGGGATCTCCTTGTCGACGAACTTGGTGTCGTCGCCACCTTCGCCGAAGTAGCGCGCCTTCCACTCGATGAGGTGCACGTTGCCGCGGTAGTCGCCCTCCTTGCCGATGGGCAGCTGGATGGGCACCGGGTGCACGCCCAGGCGCTTCTTCATGCTGTCGACGCAGTAGTCGAAGTTCGCGCCCGTGCGGTCGAGCTTGTTGACGAAGGCGATGCGGGGCACGTCGTACTTGTTGGCCTGGCGCCAGACCGTCTCGCTCTGCGCCTCGACGCCCGCCACGCCGTCGAACACGCCCACGGCGCCGTCGAGCACGCGCAGGCTGCGCTCGACCTCGGCGGTGAAGTCCACGTGCCCGGGGGTGTCGATGAGGTTGATCGAGAACTTGCCCCAGGTGCAGCTCGTGGCCGCAGCCGTGATGGTGATGCCGCGCTCGCGCTCCTCCTGGAGGTGGTCCATGACCGCCTCGCCCTCGTGCACCTCGCCGATCTTCCGCGTGCGGCCGGTGTAGAACAGGATGCGCTCGCTGACCGTGGTCTTCCCGGCATCGATGTGGGCGATGATGCCGATGTTGCGCAGGTTGGCCAGCTTGAGGCTCTTGGCCTTCCTGGCGGGCGTGGCGGTGGCGTTGCTCATGGGTTCCGTTCCGGTGCGGGCGGGCCCCGGCGGCGGGCGCGGAGGGACCCGGGACCGAGCGTCCCGTATCGGCCGGCCGGGTTCCGGAGGCAGAGTGGAAACAGTGGATTCAAACAGAAATGGCTGTTTTGATCAAGATTCTGCCGTCGGGAGCGGCGGGCCACGGCGCCGGCTGCGATACGACGGGGAGACGGAGACGTCGATCAGCCTCGCGCCGCCTCTCTGGGTGACTCGCAGACCAGACCGTTGCTGGCCGTAAAACCCATGGGCCTGCCCGAGTCCACGATCCAGTACTGGAAGGCGACCTGCAAGCCGCTCGGCAGGCCGGGAGGGCAGGTGCCCGTCTTCACGATCGACGCGGCGCCATCCGTAGGTTCGAAGGGCACCGCGAACTGCGGCTCGGGGACGAAGACGCCGCCCTTGAAGGGCGCATACAAAGTGGTGAAGCCGGCGAAGAGCACGGCCGGTGCGAGCGGCGAGGCGCCGGTGAGCGAGAGCGTCAACATCGTGCCCGCCGTGATGTTGCCCGTGCCGGCAAGATGCGGTGGCGGTGTCTGCGCGCCGGCGAGCGCCTGTCCCAAGTCCGTCCAGGCCCAGCCCGGCGACTGGTTGCGTAACACCGTGAGGCCGGCCCCTGCACATCGGCGATGGCGATCCCGTCGGTTCCATGGAACGGGAGTTGCACGGCAAGGTCGAAACTCCCCACGCCGTCCCCCCGCAGCCCAGGCCGCGTAGCCATACTCGCTCGCGAGCAGCACGTCAGGATCTCCATCGTCGTCGAGATCGCCGCCGGCCATCATCGCGGGGTCATGGGCGAACAACGTCCCCAGAGGAATCCAGTCGATGGGAGCCTGGAAACCGCCGACGGAATCTCCGAGGTGCAGCTCGACGGTCTCGAACATGTGCCCGGTCAGCAGGTCGATCGGCCGTCCAGGTCCAGGTCGGCCGCGATCATGTCCTGGGGCCAGCCCGCGATCGGACAGGTCGTGAGCGTGCCGAAGCCGCCTGCTCCGTCGCCGAGCCGCACGGCGAACTCGTCCGTCGCGTAGCCTTCGACCGACGTGTCGGCGTGACCGTCGGCATCGAAGTCCGCCACGACGAAGGCGACGGTGGCATCCGTCACTGGCCAAAGGCTTGGTGGGCCGATGGTCGCGCCGCCGAGGCCCTGCATGACCGACACGCTGCCGTCGTAGCCCGGCGCGAGCAGGTCGAGTACGCCGTCGACGTCCAGGCCAGCGATCGCCGTGGCCTCGGGTGCATCGCCTGAAGGCCATGACGCGGGCGGCTCGAAGCCGAAGTGCTTGGTGCCGAGCAGGATGCCGACGGCATCCGATTCGAGCTGGGCGCCCTCCTCTCGTCTGGCGTCGCCATCGCCCCCCGTCGCGTGAGAGCGTCAATGCCGGGTCGTGGCCCGGCGGCGGGTCGCGCCGGTAGCATGCGGGGCCCCATGGCCCTGCGACTTCCGCACGTCCTCATCCTCATGGCCCTGATCCTCGCCGCGGGCGTGCTTTCCGTGCGGCACCTCGAGTCGGACGTCGGGGCCAGCAGCGTGCCGGGCGTGGTCGTGCTCGAGGTCCCGGCCCTGGATGCCTCCATGGCATCGGGCCTCCTCTTGCGCCTGCCCGGCGCATCCCCGCAGTGGGTCGGCGTCGAGGAAGGACCGTGGCATCCCTTCGATGTCCGTCTCGCGGCGCAGCGCGCCAGCCAAGGGTCCGCGACGGTGCTCATCTCGGCCGCGCCGCTGCCGGCCGACGAGGCGCGCGATGGCTGGCGCGTCCGCATCGAGGACCCGCCCTCGCCGGCTGCGCTGCCCGCCGAGCAGCGCGCGGTGCTGGCCGCGGCCGAGTACGTGCGCCAGCAGACCGGCCTGCGCGCCTTCCTGGTCGCGGTGGATCCCGGCGCGCTGTCCGCTGCGACGCTCGCGGCCGACCTGCCCGAGCTGCTCGCCCCGCTGCTCGCCGCCGCCGACGCGCTGCCGCGCACGCGCCGCACGAGCATCGTGCTCCTCGGGGCCCGCGAGTCCGGCGGCGAGCGCCGCTTCGTGCTGCGCCTCGATCGCGGCGCCTGGGGACCGCGCGCCCGCCCCGCGCTGGCCGACCTGCTGGAAGACCGCTGGTGACGCGGCTGCTGCTGGTGCCCTCGGCCATGGAGCGCGCGCGGCTCGCGGCGCCGCCCGGCGTCGAGCTGTTGCCCTGCGGCGTGGGAGTCGTGGCCGCGGCGCTGGCCACCTCGGCCCGGCTGCAGCGCGGAGGCGTGGGCGCGGCGCTGCTCGTCGGCCTCTGCGGCACGCGCGACACGGCCCGCGCCCCGCTGCGCTCGCTGGTGCTGGGCACGGCCGCGCGCAACGAGGCCGTGGGCGCAGGCCGCGGCCGCCAGTTCGTGGACACCGCGCGCATGCCGCTCCAGCCCGGCGATGCGCCGCCCGATCTGCTGCCGCTCAGGGATCTGCCGCTGGATGGCGTGGTGCGCGGCGTCATGGGCACGGTGGCCGCCGCCAGCGGCTCGCCCGCCGAGGCGGCCGACTGGCACGCGCGCCATCCCGACGTGCTGGTCGAGGAGATGGAGGCCCACGCGGTGGCCGCCGCCTGCGTGCGCGCCGGCGTCCCCCTGGCCGTGCTGCGTGCCGTGTGCAACGTGTGCGGCGACCGCGAGCACGCGCGCTGGGACCTGGCCGGTGCCTTCGCGGTGCTGGACGCGGCGCTGCCCTCCGCCTGCGAGGCCCTCGCGACGCTCGCCGCCGGAGCCCGCGCATGAGCCGGACGCTGCGGGTCGGCCTCTCGACCTGCCCCAACGACACCTTCCTCTTCCACGGCCTGCTCGAGGGCCTGGTGGACACGCGCGGCCTGTCGCTGGAGTTCGTGCTGGGCGACGTGCAGCAGCTCAACGAGTTGCTCGCCGACGGCGAGCTGGAGGTGGGCAAGGCCAGCTTCGCCACGGCGCTGCGCATCGCGGACCGCTACGGCGTGCTGCGCGTCGGCAGCGCGCTGGGCTTCGGCGTGGGGCCGGTGCTGCTCGCGCGGCCCGGGCTCGCGGGCCCGCCGCGCCGCGTGCTCGCGCCGGGCGCCGGCACCACGGCCACGCTGCTGCTGGCCGCGCTGCACCCGGAGCTGTGCGTCGAGGGCGTGCTGCGGCAGGTGCGATTCGACGAGATCATGCCGGCCCTCGCCGCCGGCCGCGCCGACGCGGGCGTGGCCATCCACGAAGGGCGCTTCACCTTCGCGCGTCATGGCCTGACGCTGCTCGAGGACCTGGGCGCGAGCTGGGAGCGGCTCACCGGCGCGCCCGTCCCGCTGGGAGGCCTGCTGGCCCGGCGCGACCTCGGCGCCGCCACGCATGCCGCGCTGACGCGGACGCTCGCCGACTCGCTGGCGCTCGCGCGCCGCGACCCGCAGGCCACGCTGCCGACCATGCGACGTCACGCGCAGGAGTTCGACGATGCGGTGCTGTGGCAGCATGTCGAGCTGTACGTGAACGACAGCACGGCAGAGCTCGGCGCTGCCGGTCGCGCGGCCCTCGAGGAGCTGGCGCGGCGCAGCGGGAGCGCGACGCGCCTCTTCGTGCTGGATTGAGCAGGACACGGTATCGTCGCGCGTGATGAAGGAGCCCCTCGCGAGGCGCGCCGTGCGCACGGCGCCGCCGTTCCGGCCGCACCCGCTGCTGGCAGGCTTTCACCGCCAGACGCTGGTGGCCTCGCTGTGTCATGGCCCCACGCCCGGAGGCCGGCGCGAGGAGCGCGTGATCCGTCTCGACGCGCGCAACGCCGTGGTCGCCGCCTGCCACTGGCAGGCGCGGCGCGAGGCGCCCCTGCTCCTGCTGCTGCACGGGCTGACGGGGTCGGCGGATTCGGCCTACATGCTGCGCACCGCGCGCAAGGCCTTCGCGGCGGGCTTCCACGTGGTGCGCCTCAACGCGCGCAATTGCGGCGACACCGAGGAGCTGTGCGCGACGCTCTACCACGGGGGCCTGCACGAGGATCCGCTGCTCGTGGCGCGGCAGCTCGTCGAGCGCGACGGCGTGACGCACCTGCACGTGGCGGGCTTCTCGCTCGGTGGCAACCTGGTGCTGAGGCTGGCGGCCAGCTTCGGGGACCATCCGCCGCCGTGGCTCGCGGGCGTGAGCACCGTCTCGGCCTCGCTCGACCTGGCCGAGTGCGCCGAGAACATGGACGGCACGCCGTCGCTGGCCCACTACCGGCGCATGTACCTGGATGGCATTCGGCGCATGCTGCGGCGGCGCGCGGCGCTCGAGCCCGCGCGGCGCGACCTTTCGGGCCTGGACCACGTGACGACCTTCCGCGAGCTGGACGAGCGCTTCACGGCGCCGGAGTTCGGCTTCGCGGGCGCGGAGGACTACTATGCGCGGTCCTCATCGCTGTCGCTTCTGCGACGCGTGGACGTGCCGGCCCTCCTCATCCACTCGCTCGACGACGAGTTCGTGCCCGGCGGCAGCCACGAGCGCGCGGCCCGCGAGGCGCCCGAGACCATGGCCGTGCTGCTGGCGCGGGCAGGCGGCCACTGCGGCTTCGTGGGCGCGGGGCCGGCGCACGAGGACGGCGTGCCCGACCGCGACCGCTACTGGGCCGAGAACCGCCTGGTGCGCTTCGCCGCCCGCACCTGCGGGCTTCAGGCGGGCTGACGCTCCTCGGGCGGTCGCACGCGCCGGAAGGCGCGCCACAGCAGCAGGTCGTAGGCGATCTTGAGCGACGCGCCCACGACCAGCGGCGTGCCCAGCCCGAGATCCTGCATGCCCGCGCCCGCCAGCAGCGGCGCCGCGGCCCAGCCGGCCATGCGCACCAGGTTCGTGACGCCCGAGGCCACGGTGCGCTCGTGCGGCGCCACGATGGCCATCACGTAGGACTGCCGCGTGGGCACGTCCATCTCCACCAGGCCCTCGCGCAGCAGGTAGAGGCCGGCCGCCAGCGGGAAGTTCGGCGCCACCGGCACCACCAGCAGCAGCAGGCTGGACGGGATGTGCGTGAAGACCATGGTGTTCACCAGGCCGAAGCGGCGCGCGAGCCGCGCCGCGAGCAGATGGCTGCCGGCGTTCAGCACGCGCGCCGCCGCGATGAGCGTGCCGACCGTGAGCGGCCCGGCGCCGAAGCGCTCGCTGAACCAGTACGACAGCAGCGACGTGAGCAGGAAACCGCCGCCCAGGCTGTCGAGCAGGAACAGCGCGGAGATCCGCGCGATGCGACGGCGGCTGTCGGGCGACAGGCGCACGCGCGCCGCGACGGCCGGCGCCTCCACGGCCGGCGACAGGCGCGCGTAGCACAGCGCGGGCAGGGCCAGCAGCGCCGCGAAGCCGAACAGCGTGAGGTGCCAGCCGCCCTCGCCTTCCGGCTGCAGCACGGGCAGTCCGGCGAGCAGGCTGCCGACCGCGTGGCCGATGTCCTGCAGCATGCTGTAGAAGGCAAAGGCGCGCGTGCGTCCGGCGTCGCCGGTGGTGGACGGCAGCGCCGCCTGCTCCAGCACCAGCGCCGCGCCGCGATCGCGGCCCATGCCGTTGAGCATGCCGAGGAAGGCGGCGGCGGCCAGCGGCAGCGGCTCGCGGGCGAAGGCGAAGGCCAGCGCGCCGCCGCCCGAGAGGACAGCCAGCAGCAGCAGCGCGCGCCGGCGGCCGAACGCGTCGCCGCGCCACGTGACCAGCAGGCACGCCGCGGCCGCGCCCCACAGGCCGGCGGCGAGCACGCCCCCCAGCCGCGATGGCGACAGCCCGAGCCGCGCGCACCACAGCCCGAGCAGCACGCCGCCGAGGCCCGTGGCGATGGCGCGCAGCAGTGCGGCCGCATAGAGCAGGCGGCGGTCGGCCGGGCCCATGGCGCGAGTCTACCGGGCCGCGCGACGAACCCTTTGCGCCGCTATTCCCGGCCGTCGCCCATGACCCAGGCCGCGATCTCGTCCGCCACCTGCTCGGGAGTGCGGGCGCTCGTCTCCGCCACCAGGTCGGCCTGCGCGTAGAGCGGCTCGCGCAGGGCGAGGATCGACTTCAGCTCGGCCATCGCTCGGCTGTGGCCGGTGATGGGGCGCAGGTCGCCCTGGTCGACCACGCGCTGGAAGTGCTCCTCGGGCTCGGCGCGCAGCCAGACGGTGCGGCACGTGTCGCGCAGCCGCGCGAAGGCGGCGGGGTCCACCACCAGCGAGCCGCCCGTGGCGAGCACGCCGCTGCCGTGCGTCGCGAGCCAGTGCTCGAGCGCGCCGAGCTGGTGCTCGCGCCAGAAGACGTCGCCGTAGGTGTCGAACAGCGTGCGCAGCGACATGCCGGCGCGCTCCTCGATCAGAGCGTCGAGCTCGACGAACGGCACCTCGAGCCGGCCCGCGAGCAGGCGGCCGACGCTGCTCTTGCCCGCGCCGCGCAGGCCCAGCAGCGCGACGCGCAGCTCGGGAGCGCGCGTCACCTCCACGTCGCACAGCTCGCGCAGCGGCACGCGCAGGACGGCCGCCAGGCCGGCCAGGCGCAGCACGGAGATGTTGGCGTGGCCGCCCTCGAGGAGCGTGAGGAAGCGCCGCGAGAGCCCCGCGCGGCGGGCGGCCTCGGTCAGGGAGAGCCCGGCCGCCTCGCGTGCCTGGCGAGTGCGGCGGCCAACCGCGGCGAGGAACAGTTCGGGTCGCATGGAATCTCCCGGGAGTCACGGGACAAGTCTATCGGCATGAGCAATAACATGCGCGCCCTTGATCGTCAATGCGCAATATGATGCTATCTGGACCGACCCCGACCCGCGCACGGAATCCCGGAGCAAGGCATGGCCGCGACCACGGAAGCCCCCGCCAGGAGCGAGCGGCTGCGCTTCGATGTCCGACCGGAGGAGTTCATCCACTGGAAGCTGTCGGTCGCGGGCGACACGGCGAAGCTGCTCATGGACGTGCAGGAGGACCGCGGGCTGTCTGCCGACTACGCGCTCAAGCTCAACAGCTACGACATCGCCGTGGACATCGAGCTGGCCGCGGCCATCCAGTGGCTGCGCTTCGAGCACCCCGAGGTGCGCTGCCTCGTGCTGTCCGGCGCGCTCGACCGCGTGTTCTGCGCCGGCGCCAACATCATGATGCTCCGGTCGAGCACGCACGCCTTCAAGGTGAACTTCTGCAAGTTCACCAACGAGACGCGCCTC
>Ga0075421_100002885_pt1 | contig 20545 bp, 15 predicted proteins | sample SoiMetdeltSBSDD5_FD_75292 | JGI IMG/M metagenome (GOLD analysis project Ga0075421, IMG submission 75292) | Bulk soil microbial communities from a Populus tree surrounding site in Tennessee, USA - Soil MetaG P. deltoides SBSDD5 | ecosystem: Environmental > Terrestrial > Soil > Tree plantation... | reverse complement strand
CCGATTATCCTGGGCATCGGTCGCACACGCATTCTTGTACGCCTCGAGCAACTGGACGAGATCGCGAAGCAATGCGCCGGCGCGATGGATCTCCAACCGTTCGTCGTCTTCGAACGATCGAGAGATGTGGTCGGCGATGATGAAGTACGGCTGGAGGAGCCGTGTCAGTGGGCCTTGGGCCGTCGGTAATAACCAGCGAGCGGTGTGCATGAACACATTTGCGCCAGATTGCCCGTTAAGACGGTCGAGCAGATCCTGGATTTCGCGCAGTCGCGTCTGCCTTGCACGTTCAGCAGACGGCGCTCTATTTCGTCGACAATATGTCGGCTCTGATCCAGAAATCTCTCGAGCAGAGTGATGTGAGCAGAGAAAGAGAATTCCACGTAAAATGACATCCCGAATCGAAGCGTACCCACGGCGGCGCACCACGAGTTTCGAACGAGCCCGACGCAAGGAGCAAGCATGTCCCGTCCTTCTTATTCTGTATTGACAGCCGGTGTGATCTTCACGGTGGCGCTGCTGACGCAGGCGGTTCAGGGCGGGAGCCAGGCGCCCGGACAGGGCCCGCGGGCCGCGACGGCCCCCGCATCATCTATTACTCCCGAGCAGGCAGCTCCTTTCGTCGGCAACTGGCTGGTGACGTTGGCCATGGGAGCGAACAATTTTTCCGTCGCGGTCGCGGTTACCACAGATGCCGGGAAGGTTGCGGCAACCGTGACTTCGGACAACCAGCAAACCACCAACGTGACCGATATTTCTCTCGCCGGGAAGAGTCTCGTCCTGAAGTACGTCACGAGCATGCAAGGCACGCCGCTGTCGAACGTCATGACGCTCACGCCTGATGGTGCAGGGATGAAGGCGAACCTCGCGGTTATGGACGGCCAATACGAGATGGCCGGAACGGCGGCCAAGCAGGCGCCCGGCGCGCCAGCCCCTGCGACTGGTTTCGGTGGCGGCGGACGGGGGGCGATGACCAGCGATGCGACTGACTTCGCCCCGAAGCCTCCCTATATGGCGAGAACGCCGGAAGAAGAAGCGAAAGGCTTCATGCTGCCGACGGGATATCGGATGGAACTGGTGGCGGCCGATCCTGATGTCCTCAGTCCAACGATCATCGAGTTCGATGGCAACGGCCGCATGTATGTCGGCGAGATGATCAGTTACATGATGGACGCCAGCGCGTCACGCGAGCACGATCCGATCAGCCGGATCAGCCGCTGGGAAAGCACGAAGGGGGACGGCCGGTACGACAAGCGCACGGTGTTTGTCGATCACCTGGTCGCGCCGCGCATGATTCTGCCGCTTCAGGACGGCGTCATCCTGACAAGCGAGACGGACTCTGATGATCTCGTGAAATGGACCGACAGCAACGGCGACGGCGTCGCGGACAAGCGCGAAGTCGTTTTCACCGGCATCGGCCAGAGTGGCGACGCCAACATCGAACATCAGAAGGCGGGCCTGCTCTGGAACATGGACAACTGGATCTACACGACTTACAACCCCTTCCGCATTCGCTGGACGCCGTCAGGTTTTCTCCGCGAGCCGACCGGTCCCAACGGCGGTCAGTGGGGACTCGCGTCAGATGACGATGGAAAACCGTGGTTCGTTGATGCGGGTGGCGAACGCGGCCCGATGAACTTTCAGTACCCCATTCACTACGGCGCATTCACGCCGTGCCCGGCCGCAGGCCGAGGCGGGCGAGCTGGTGGTGCCGCGCCAGCGCCGGCGCCCACGCCCGATCCGAATTGTCCGGCGGGAATGGAGAACGGATTCGAAAAAGACTTCGCAGTGGTGTGGCCTGCGCCTGGAATTGGCGACATGCAGGGCGGCATCGGTCGTACCAGAATGCCGGCGCAGAACCTGAACCACTTTACCGCGACAACTGGACCGGCGATCTTCCGCGGCGATCGGCTGCCGGCGGACTTGAAGGGGCATCTGCTTTTCACCGAACCCGTCGGTCGTCTGGTCCGGCGCGCCGCGATCGAAAACATCGAAGGCCTGACGCAGCTGCGCAACGTGTATCCGGGCTCTGAGTTCATCAACAGCCAGGATCAGCTGTTCCGGCCGGTGAATATCAGCAATGCGCCGGACGGGACTCTCTACATCGCCGACATGTATCACGGCATCATTCAGGAGCTGCAGTGGTCCGGTCCTGGTTCGTATCTGCGCGCGAAGATCGAGCAATACCAGCTGGACAAAGTCGCGCAACACGGGCGCATCTGGCGGCTGCGCTACGACGGAAGACCGGCCGTCCCTGCGACGACCACGAACGTCGGACAGCCAGCGATTGAAGCGATCAGCCCCAACTTTGCGGCGCCGCGGATGTACAGCGAGACACCGGCGCAACTCATCGCGCATTTTTCGCATCCGAACGGCTGGTGGCGAGACACGGCGCAGCGGCTGCTCATTTTGAAGCAAGACAAGTCGGTCGTGCCGGTGCTGCAACAGCTCGTACGCTCATCGGATAACCTGGTGGCGCGCTTCCACGCCATGTGGACGCTCGAAGGCCTCGGTGCGCTCGATGCCGCGCTCGTGCGTGCGGCGATGGAAGACAAGAACCCGCGCATGCGCGTGCAGGCGATTCGCGCGAGCGAGACGTTGTACAAAGCGGGCGACAAAACGTTGGCGGGCGACTATCGCGCCTTGACGAAGGACTCGGACACCAACGTCGTCATTCAAGCGATGCTGACCGCAAATCTTTTCAAATTGCCGGACGTCACCGATCTCATCAAGGCTGCGAAGGCGTCGAACCCTGCGAAAGGGGTCGCGATCGTTGGCGATCGGCTGCTCATGCCGGCGGCGAACGCTGCCGCTGGTCGGCGCGGTGGGCCGTTCAGTCCAGACGAGGAGAAGCGCGTTCAGCAGGGAAGTGACGTGTTCAACGCCGTGTGCTTCCAGTGCCACGGATCGGATGCGATGGGTGCGGCGCTCGAAGGCGCGCCTCCGGGAACGACGATGGCGCCACCGCTTGCCGGCTCGCCGCGCGTCCAGGGGCATCGTGATTACATTATCAAGGTGTTGCTGCAAGGATTGAGCGGACCGATCGACGGGAAGACGTACCGCGATGTCATGGTGCCGATGCCCGGGACTGACGAATGGGTTGCCGGGATCGCGTCGTACGTCCGCAGCAGCTTTGGTAATACGGGAGGAATGGTGACGCCGGCCGACGTCGCACGTGTGCGCACCGAAACAGAGTCGCGAAAGGCGCCATGGACGGTTGCAGAGCTCGAAGCCTCGCTGCCACGCCTGCTCGATGCGCAGCAGTTCAAACTTGCGGCGAGTCATGCGGCGGCGACGGTCGCCGGGGCGGCAACGCTCCGCGGGTGGAACACTGGCGCTCCTCAAGCGCCGGGAATGTGGCTCTCAGTCGAACTGCCACAGGCCGTCCTCGTTACCGAAATACAGTTCGAATCGACGACCCAAATGGCCGGCGGGCGCGGCGGCGGCCGCGGCGCCGCGGGCGCTCGCGGTGGGTTCGGCGGTGGTGGCGGCACACCGGTCGTCACTTATCCGCGTGGTTACGACGTCCAGGTTTCTACTGACGGCAAGACATGGGGGAACCCAGTCGCACAGGGCAAAGGCGAGGGTTCGCGAACGACGATCACGTTCCCGCCGACTCGCGCGAAGTTCATCCGAATTACGCAGACCGAGACAGTCCCGGATGCCCCCTCGTGGTCGGTGAGGAATCTGCGGATCTTTGAAGCGGCCGGAACGAAGTAGTCGAAATGCTGAACTTCAGCATTTTCAGAATCCCGGTGGCCGTTCCTGTGCAACGGCCGCCGCTCGTTCCAGCGCCATGCCTGCGCGCGCGATTGTGCCTTCATCGAACAATCGCCCGATAAGGGTCACTCCATGCGGCACGCGACGCGGCGGGGAGAATTTCGGAAGCGGATTCTTCGGATCGGGCGCCCAGTCGCTGCGCGCTTCGGACACGTCGACGAAGCCGGTCCGCAGCGTCAGTGATGGATGCCCGGTGAAGTTCGAAATGGTCAGCATCTCGTCCCGCAACGACGGGACGAGCAGGACATCCACGTGCGAGAACACGCGCGCCATTTCGACAGCAACTTTCCGTCGAAAACGATCGGCCTGCACGAAGTCGACGGCGGATAGGAACCGCGCCTGACGAAACAGATTTGGCCACGCGTCGGGGACTTGGACTTTCAATGAGTTCAGGCCGCCGCTAAGTGTCAGGTCCTCGAACGCTGCCGCCGCCTCACTGAAGAGCACCGGCATCAAGGAACTGTACGGCCAATCCGGCAGCGTGACTTCCACCGGCACCATGCCGAGCTTGCGCACTGTGTCGAGTGCTGCGCGATCGACATCGGTCGCCGGGTTCTCCTTCATCCAGGCAGGGAAGTAGCCGACGCGCAAACCGGTGGCTGGTGCGGTCGCATCGAATTCCAGGTGGCTCGCCATGCTCGACACGTCTCCGGGATCGGGACCGTCGATCGCCTTCAAGACGAGGAGGGCATCTTCGACGTTCCGCGTCATCGGCCCGAGTTTGTCGAGCGACCAGCACAACGTCATCGCGCCCGTGCGCGCCACGCGTCCGAACGTGGGGCGAAGGCCGGTAATGCCGCACCGCATTGCCGGCGCGACGATGCTGCCGCCGGTTTCGCTGCCGATCGAAAAGGCGACCAACGCCGCCGCTGTTGCCGCGCCCGGTCCGGCGCTCGATCCGGACGCGCCCTCTTCGAGCAGCCACGGGTTCATGGTCTGACCGCCGAACCAGATGTCGTTCAGCGCCAGCGCGCCGAGACTGAGTTTTGCCACCAGTACGGCGCCGGCGTCATTCAACCGCCGGATGACCGCCGAATCTACACTCGGAACACGATCGCGGAACGGCTCGGCACCATAGGTTGTCGCAATGCCGGCGGTGTCGAGGAGATCCTTGACGCCATATGGAATGCCGTGCAGCGGTCCGCGATATTTGCCCGATGCAATCTCGGCGTCGGCGCGTTTCGCCTGTACAAGCGCGAGGTCTCGCGTCAGTGTGATGACGGCGCGCAGCTTCGAGTCGAACTGCTCGATTCGCTTCAGGTAAATGTTGGTCAGCCGCTCGGAGGTGAGTGCCTTCTGTTCGATCCACCGCGACAACCGGGTGACGGGTGAGAAGGCGATGTCCGCATCGTTTGCCGGAAGCGCGATCGATTCAGCTGCGCTTCGCACGAAGTTGATCGACGCTGGCACTGCGTATCCGACTTCGAGCGCCGGATTCCATCGCGTTGCCGGAGCGATACCTGATTCAATCGCGACCTTGCGCGGACCTGTTCGCCGTTCGAGCAGCGGGGCCAAAGACCGTGGCCAGCTGGCCGCCGCGACCTGACGCTCGGCCGACGTCATCGTGACACGCGCGAGCTTTTCTGCCTCCTCGAAAGTCGACGCCGATACTGGAGGGCCCGACACGGGACCGGTGCCGAACGTCGGTGGTGCGCCCGCCGTTGTTGGCGCTGGAGGGCCAGAACCGCTCTCTTGTCCTCCACGGCATGCGGCTGCCGCAGCAAGCGCGCCCATCGGCGCGGTGATCAAAAACTTGCGGCGTGTGTTCATGGATGCTGGTATCCCTTCCACAGCCACTCGAGCGCCTGAGGCAGCGTCTGCTGCTTGACGGCGCGGTCGCAGTGTCCCGCATTGCGCGCAAACGTGAATTGATAACGGTATCCCTTCGCGGCGAGGACTTTCGCCATGTTCTCGTTGGCGACAACCCAGTCGTGCATGTTGTCGCGCATGATGTTGGGATTGAACAAATCTCGATCGCCGACCTCCATCCAGATGCGAATTGGTTTGACCGGGCTGGTCGGAATGAGACGTTCGTGGAATTCCCAGGCGCCGTGCGGCGTCTCCACACTGGGCGGCCACTGTTGATTCACGTAGGTGCCGGAATATGACAGGACGCGGTGATAGAGCTCGGGGTGATACCACGCCATGATCAGGGCGGCCGCGGCTCCTGAACTGCATCCCATGGTGGCGCGCCCTTCAGGGTCCTTGGTCAGCTTCACGTTTGCCTGTTTCTCGACCAACGGGAGCACTTCGCTTTCCACGAATTCCGCGTAACGTCCCGACATCGTGTCGTACTCGAGTCCTCGTTGACTGCCCTGGGCGTCGCCACTGCCATTCCCAATCGACACGGCAATCATGACGGGCACGCGCTTCTGAGCGATCAGATTGTCGAGCGCGGTGAACAACAACTGATCTGGTCCATCGGCGCCAACAATCAGCGGCGCAGCCGTTCCTGCGACATATTGCTTCGGCACATAAACGGCGACTCGCCGTGTGTAAGGAGCCGGACGACTCGTGACGACCAGCTTTGCCGGATCATTCGGATCGGGCGTTCCGAACGTACCAGCATCACGTGCGATTCCTGGATACATCTTGCTGTCAGTGGAACTCATCGTGAAGTTGATGATGGTTCCCTGCGGCACGGCTTCCTGGACCGTCATTTCTGGCGCTGCCGGGTGAGTCGGTCCAATGATGAAGTTGCCGTCGGCGTCGATCGGGGGGACTGTCCCATCAGGCAATTCCTTTGCGGTCACGTAGCCGGGCGTATTCGGATCGCGCGTCGGCGGCGTCGGTCGTGGAGGGGGAGCCGTCGTCTGCGCCGGCGGTGTTGCGGGTGCGGGAGCCTGCGATGTGGCCTGGGCGCTTGCAGGGGAGGTGCTCGCCAGAACAATGAATGCCGCTATTGCTGCCTGTGTGCTATTCATGCCATCACCAATTCTTCCTGATTTTCCCGAAACGCGGGTATTATGTATCCACACCTGAACCCTATGGCGGAGAGCCCATCTCGATCGCTGGCTGCGACAGCGACCGTCGGCCCTGAGACCTCGTCGTCTGTCGCTCTCCTTTTGCGCGCCCAAAACGGCGACGAAGCAGCGCGCAACGAACTGTGTGCCAGGTATTTACCACGTCTGCGGCACTGGGCGCACGGCCGCCTGCCCGACTGGGCGCGCGACCATCTCGACACCGAGGACATCGTCCAGGACACGCTGATGCAGTCCGTTCGTCGGCTGAATGCCTTCACCCCGGAACACGACCGGGCCTTCTGCGCATATTTGTGCGAGGCGCTGAGAAATCGATTGCGGGATGCGATGCGGCGGGCCACTCGCCGCCCACCCGCAAAGCCGCTCGAGGATGTGGCGCCTACGCTCAGTCCCTCTCCATTGGATTTGGCGGTCGGTGAGCAGACGATGCGGCGGTACGAGGAAGCTTTGAATCGCCTGCGCGAACCCGATCGGGAGCTGATTGTCGGTCGCGTCGAGTTGGGGCTTGATTACAAGGAACTGACGACTCTGATGAACAAGCCGTCGCTGACGGCAACGCGCGTGGCCGTCAGCCGCGCGCTCCTGCGACTCGCTGCGGAGATGGGCGTCGAAAGATAGTCACTCGCTAATCGCTATGGGCGCGATTCGCGGCTTCGGTGTGTGCACTACGTAGCCGATCTAAGAGACGAACGAACCCCGGGTCCCGGCGGATCGGATCGAGCATAGGATCTTTCTCAAACCACAGATAACACGGAAACCCGGTAGCGGCGGCACGTTCCAGCCATGTCAAGCTTGCGCCCGCGTCACCGAGTTGCGCCATCGCCGCTCCGAGGCTGTAAGCGATGTGGTGATCCATGTCGGGACCGCGTTCGATTGCGGCGATCCGCGCACGCGCCTGCTCGTGCATTCCGAGTGCGGCTTCGACAGACGCCAGCGACGCTTGCGCCCGAGCATCGAGAGTCTCGCCCCGCCTGATCGAGGCCAGTGTCTCTCGCGATCCTTTGCCATCGCCGACGTAGTAAAGCGCCAGGCCGAGATAGTGCGGCACTGCGGGCGAATCGGTGCGCGTCGCCAGCGCCTTCGCCTTGTCGATGGCTGATTGATATCGGCCCGAGAACAGATCGGCGGCAACGTCGAGGCGCGATAACTCGACATTCGGCGTTGGATTCAACTGTTTCGCCAATCGCGCCTCTTCGCGGGCACGATCGAACAGGCCGAGATGATAGTAGGCGCGCATTCGCGCTTCATGGGCAAGATCGAGCGATGGATTCAGGGCCAGGGCTGCGGTCGAGCGATCGAGCACGATGCTCCAGTTGAACCCTCCGTACCCGGTCCCAGCGGCATTCGCGATCGCGAGCTGCGCATCAGCCAGTGACTCGTCCTGCGCCAGCGCGGCGCGTGCCTCCGTGTCCGCGCGTTTTGCCCACGTGAATGCGTCCGGTTCGTGGGCGTATCGCACACTGAACCAGGCGCACGAGATCGCGATACCGGCGCGCGCCTGCGCGTAATTCGGATCAATCGTGACCGCCTTCTCGAAGTACTTGATCGCCGCGAGCATGTTCGCTTCTGTGTAGTTGAGCATCAAGACACGGCCGCGCAGGTAGTTGTCATACGCGATCGGATTCGCCGTCGAGTGCGCGTGCAGTTGCTGGCGTTGAGGCGTGCTTAGGGCAACGCCGAGTGCCGAGACCACTTCGTCGGCGATTCGATCCTGCAGCTGAAGGAGTCCAGTCGCGGGCTCGTCGAAGGTACGTCCCCACACTACGACACCGTTTGACTGCACGAGCTGAACGCTGACCCGATAGCTGTCCCCGGTTGATTGAATCGTTCCGAGCAGCAGGTGCCGCACGCCCAGCGATTTGGCGATCTGACTGGGATTGGATTGACCGTCCTTGTACCGCAGGACCGCCGATGTCGGCCGCAACGGGATCTGACGCGTATTGGCGAGGCGCGTCGTAATCGTGTCTGCAATCCCGATTCCAAGATACTCGGAGTCGGTCCCACTCTGCGTCAGAACCCGGAGCGGCATGACGGCGAGCGCGTCAGAGCGGTCCCTGAAAAGCCACGTCGCGGCGATGACGCTCGCGAGCAACAGGGCGGTGCTCGTCCACCACAGCACGCGAGAGCTGACTCGCTTGCGAGTCGAGGCCTCTGGAGTGGTGAGGCCCGCGAGCGGCGGGGTGTCAGCGGCGGGTTGCTCTAATGACTGAACCTCTCCGATAAACCGGTAACCGCGTTTGGCCAACGTCTCGACGTATTGCGGGGTGTCGGCCGAATCGCCGAGCGCCTGACGCACCTTCTTGACTGCCGTGTTCAGGCCGTGTTCGAAATCGACGAAGGTGTCGGATTTCCACAGTCGCTCGCGCAGGGCCTCGCGAGTCACCAGTTCGCCCGGACGTTCGAGTAGTGCCAGAAGAATCTGCCGCGGTTGCTCCTGAAGGCGGACGCGACGCCCGTCACGATAGAGCTCGCCTGCAGCTTGATCCAGCTCGAACCGGCCGAACCGGACGAACGACGGTCGCACGTTGGTGTGCATGGGATGCGTTCAGGGGAGTCTAGCTCACCTAAAGCCTTTCGACACTTCTATTTCGCCGTTCACCCACAGTTCACCATCAGTCCATGCCTCGTCTCTGGCCATTAGCGTCGGTGGTGCGTATACGGGATGTCTTGCCGCCGACTGGCAACCCTCAGACAGGAGACGTCTCATGCGCGCGCCTCAGGCTTTCATTATTCCGGTGCTGGTTGCTTTCATCGCATTTTCGGGAGCAACGACGCCATCAGCCCAGGACACAAAACGGAATGTGAACGGGACCATCTGGGTTGCGAATCGCGGCAATAGTACGATTCGGGGATTCGACGCACGCGACGGCGAACCGCTGCCGCCGGTTCCAATGCGAGCGGGTTCGCAACCAGGAGATCTCGCGTACGCAAATGGGAAGCTTTACGTCGCCGAGGAACGAGCCACTCCGCCAGCGATTGCGATCGTCAATCCGGCGAGTGGCGACGTTATCAAATACCTGATGTTCGAAAACGGTGCTCGTCCGCATCATGTTCACGCGAGCGCCAGCGGCGAGCTCGTCGCGGTCGGGTTGTACGGGACGGACCGGGTCGCGGTTGTGGAAACCGAAAACGACACGCTACTGGGTGCCTGGCACGATCCGTCCGGGCCGGCTGCCCGAGTTCATGCCGGGGTGTTCTCTCAGGATGGCGAGACGTTGTACATATTGAACGACGCCACCGGTAAGCTAACCGCGCTCGCTTCTCGAACCGGCGCGGTGTTGTGGTCCATGGACATCCCCGGTGCTCACGAGATGATCGTCACTCACAACAACAAGATTGCGTTTGTCAGCCGGCGGCCGTTCAATCGGTTGGCGCGGGTCGATCTCGAGGAATGCAGGCACCTCGAGACATGCAGCTACAAGGACGTGCTCGAAATTGGTCTACCCGACACGTTGGACATGTCGGCGAATGAAGAGTTCCTCACCCTCGGCTTGCGTACGTCTCCGGCACGAATGGCTGTCGTGGAGACCGATGCACTTCTCGTGGACTCGGACGCACTGCTAAATGCGGGATCTGACGGCGTAACCGTCGTCGATCTGGCGCCAGCCGCTTGGGGACCGACAACCGGCGGCCATCAGTGGACGACGCCGAATGGGCAGTACACCTTTGCGTCCTACGAAGGTACCACGAGCGACAGCGCGCCGCGCGCCGGATTGGCCGTCATCGATCATCGTGCGGGTAACCAGATCGTGCAGAGACTGTCCTATCCTGGTGCGCCGCACGGTGTCACGCATGTGCCTCCGCAATAATCACTCCGAGGGGCTGCGCTTTGTCTGGACCGCATCCCGGACCACGGATCCCGCATCCCGGCAAAGAGCGAAACGCCACCTCTGACGCGAGCGTGCGCTACTATCAGCGCCATGCTCAACTACATCTGGTTCGGCCTGATGGCGATCGCGTTGGTGGTGGCGGCAATCAATGGAACGGCGGACGCGGTCACCAAGGCTGCCGTTGATTCCGCAACGTCGGCGGTGCAGATCGCCATCGGTCTGGTCGGGATCATGACGCTGTGGCTCGGCATCATGCGCATTGCCGAAGCAGCCGGTCTCGTGTCGCTCGTCGGCCGCGCACTCCGCCCGCTCATTGGTTGGCTCTTTCCTGAGGTGCCGGCCGGCCATCCCGCCGGGGGCGCGGTCGTACTGGCGCTTGCGGCAAATGTGCTCGGCCTCAACAATGCCGCGACGCCGCTCGGCATCAAGGCGATGGAGGAGTTGCAGGCGCTGAACCCCGACAAAGACGTCGCGACGAACGCCATGGTCACGTTTATGGCCGTGACGACGTCCGGGGTGCAATTGATTCCGGCCACGATGATTGGCGTGCTGGCGGCGGCGGGTTCCACATCGCCAACGGCGATCATTGCTCCGACGATTGCGGCGACGTTCATTGGCACCGTCGCCGCGGTCGCGACCGCGAGACTTCTGCAGCCGTTGTATCCGGTGAGTGCGTCGACCGAGAGCGTCCAGTCATGATGCGCGCGGCTCTCGATGCGATTTCGCTCTGGGCCATGCCCGTCCTTCTCGTCGCGATCCCGTTCGTAGGCCTGATCCGAAAGGTCAAGGTCTACGACGTCTTCATCGAAGGGGCGAAGGAAGGATTCGATGTCGGAATCAAGATCATTCCATTTCTTGTCGGCATCCTGGTCGCGATCGGGATGTTTCGCGCGTCGGGCGCGATGGATTTGCTGATGGCCGGATTGCGTCCGCTTGTGGCCGCCACACGGTTTCCGGCCGAACTCGTGCCGCTCGCAATCCTGCGGTCGCTCACCGGTAGCGGCTCGCTGGCCTTCACCACCGATCTGATCAAGACCTCCGGACCAGACTCGACGATCGCGCGTATGGCCGCCACGATGTACGGATCATCAGAGACGACGTTCTACGTTCTTGCTGTGTACTTTGGCGCCGTTGGCGTGCGACGGACCCGTCATGCGGTACCGGCGGCTCTCGTGGGTGATCTCGCTGCCGCAATTGCGGCGGTCGCGGTCTGCGCGTGGATGTTCTAGAAAGGGAAAAGGGACAAGGGACGAGGGAAAAGGAAATCTGGAGCCGGAAGCAGGACGCCGACTTACAAATCTGTTGCGCAGCTCACAGCATTTCGTGGATCGCGACAGCCATCTCTTCTGCCCGCGGGCGACAGTTTTGAAATCAGCTCGAGCATCACCACGATGTCGTTGAGATCGATCAAGTCGATCAATTTTTCATCGACGTTGTCGCATAGAATCGCGTGAAAGGCCGTCGTGGGCCGACCTCCTTTCACTGGCCGGACCACGCGGCCACAACACCCGGCGCGATCCGATTTCGATCGGACCCAAGGAGGCTCCCCATGACCACTCTCCTTGACCGCGGCGCCTCGAGCAGCCGTCGTCACCTCGCGCTCGCGCTTCTCGTCGGCGCAGCGCTCATCGCCGTTTCATGCGGCGATTCCAATCTCCCTACGACACCAACGACCTTCGGCGTCGCAGGCTCGTCGTCTTCATCGTCGAATGTTTCAATCAGTGCGTTGTCGGACAACATCGTGGCGCAACCGGTGGCCAGGCCATTTTGTCCGACGGTGACGCCATTCATCGTTCCATTCACCGTCGTGGTGAGTACGAATGGCACGACCGGCGTCGTCGTCACGAGCATCAACATGCAATTCACCGATATTGCGGGAACGCATCAGCCGAGCGTCACGGTGCCCATGCCCGTTCCGATTCAGGAGTTCGGAACCGAGCTGAGAAACGCCCGCGACCTGAGATTTCCTCTGAGCCTGGGAATCGGATGTGGAGTCGGGCGAAACGGCGTGATCGTGGTCGGCTTCGACGGGACCGACCAGAGCGGGAAGAAGAGCTCGGGGCAGACCAAGATCACGGTGCAGTAGATTCTGCCGATGCGGGTGTCGGGATCCGGTGTCCGGGATCGGTGTCCGGGATCCGGATCCCGCAACGCGATCGAACTACAGTCGCCGCAGGCGAATGTCGCGCAGCGCGCCTTTCGTTTTCCAGGTCGCGATCCCAAGCGGCGTCGACGGCTCCATCTCCATGCGAATGGTAATCCGATTGCCTTTCAAGTCCTGGTTGATGATCTGCCGTTCGTCGAGCCAGACCTCGATCTTTGCAGGCGTGACGCGGATGCGGACGTTGTACCAGCGTCCCATCTCGAACTCCATCGACTGGGATGTTTCGTTCTGCGATGCGTCTTCGGTGTTGATACTCGAGAGCCCGATCACGGTGCCGCCCCAGCCGCCGAGAATCAGCGAGCAAAAGGAATCGGCGACAGGAAACGTGATGCCGGCGAAGAAGTCGCGCCCCTCGACGCGCATGGCCTGAAGCGCGATCTCGTAGTTGGTCGTCGGAAGCTCAGCACCGGCCCAGGTAATTCCGGTCAATGTGGTGCCCGCTTCGAGTACGATCTGTCCGTCCTCGACTTTGACTGGTCCTTCGCCGCTGAACTTGGTCGATTTCCAATTGCTCAGTGTTTTTCCGTCAAACAGCGGCTTCCATTCGGTCGCGGCTGCCTGAGCCGATGCGAAATTCGGCAGAGCTAACGCACAAAAGCACATTAGTAAAATAAACTTGGCTTTTGACATGATGTTGATTCTACGCGACCCCATTCGTGCTTGCGTGCATTTGTCCCTTTCCTTTTCCCTTTTCCCTTGTCCCTTTTCCCTTCTATGATTCGCATCAGGTAGGACATTCATGAACGACGACAAAAAACCGGAAAAGATCGAACGTCGCGAATTTCTGAAGAAGACCGGAACGGTGGCTGGCGTCATGGCCGCCGGGTTTCCCTCAATCATCTCCGGTCAGTCGGTTACCAATTCGCTGAAGGTTGGTCTGGTTGGCTGCGGTGGCCGAGGCAGCGGCGCCGCCCGGCAGGCGCTGACGGCGAATAAAAACAACGAGCTGACGGCGGTGGCCGATGTCGATGAAGCCATCGTTCAACAAGCCACCGACAGGCTCAAAGGAAGCCAGACCTTTGGCAGTCAGGTGAAGATCGATCGCGCGTATGTCGGGTTGGACGCGTACGAGAAGGTCATCGCCGCCAGTGACGTCGTGCTGCTGGCGACGCCGCCAGGATTCCGTCCACAGCACTTGACGGCGGCGGTGAATGCGAACAAGCACGTGTTCTGCGAGAAGCCGTGTGCGACCGATTCACCCGGGGTTCGCGAGGTGATCGCGGCGCAGAAGCTCGCGCAATCGAAGAACCTGTCGCTGGTGGCGGGATTCTGCTGGCGTTATAACAACATGATCCAGGAGGCGGTCCGGCAGGTCCACAACGGCGCGATTGGCCGGCTCGTGTCTCACTATTCGACGTACTACACGAATCCGGTCAAGCCGCTGCCCCCCGAGAGTACGCGCCCTGCCGGAATGAGTGATGTCGAATGGCAGATCCGGAACTGGTACAACTACACGTGGCTCTGCGGCGATAGCCTCGTCGAGCAGGCCGTGCACAACGCCGACAAGATCATGTGGATCATGCGCGATCAACCGCCGCTCAGCGCCGTGGCGGTTGGCGGCCGGGCGGTTCCCGCCAATGGCGGAAATATCTACGATCACTTCGAGGTCAACTATCTTTTCCCGAACGGCTACCGCGTGTTTCTTGCGAATCGGCAGGCGACTGGGTGTTTCAATGGAACGCTCGATTTCGTGATGGGCACGGAAGGGACGCTGATGCTTGGCAGCGGCCCGCCGCGCATCGAGACGCCTGACGGCAAAGTGAAGTGGCAGTGGCAGGGCGAGGAGTACGACATGTATCAAAAGGAGCATGACGTACTGTTTGAGGCGATTCGTTCCGGCAAGTCGAAGAACGACGATCTCAATCTCGCCACGAGCACGCTGCTTGCGATCATGGGCCGCCACGCGGCGTACTCGGGCCAGCAGCTCACCTGGGAACAAGCACTCAATTCACAAGTGAGTCTCGTGCCGAAGCCGGTCGACTGGAACGCAAAGCACGAAGTGCCCGGCCTCGCGATTCCAGGGCGGCAGCAACCCCCGGTTTTTTGATCGACCATGGCACTCCGTCTCTGGACGTTCTTCGCCGTCGCGGTCATCGCGGCGGCGGAGAGCGCTTCTTTTCTCACCGCACAGGCCGATAAACCGCTCGATCCGAAAGAACTGGCGGCAGTTGAGCGCATTCGCGCCCGGATTGAAGAACACAGTAAGAAAGCGGCGGCGGGCCCGCCGGCTGCTTACAAGGTGACGATCCCCAACACCACGGTGACCTACGCGATGGTTCCGATTCGCGGCGGCGAGTTCAAGATGGGATCCGCGGGACCGAATGCGAAGGCGGACGAACAACCGGAACACAGTGTCAAACTCGATCCGTTCTGGATGCAGGCGCACGAGGTGACCTGGGACGCGTACTTGATGTTCATGTTTGCCGACCAGGCGAACGAACGCGCGAATCCGGATGCGATAGTGGACGCGCTCAGCCGCCCGACCGCTCCATACGTGGAGATGAGTTTCGGGCGAGGTCTCAAGGGTTTCCCGGCTATCAGCATGACCCAGCACGCCGCCAACAAGTTCGCCGAGTGGCTGAGCGCAAAGACGGGTGAGTACTACCGGCTGCCAACCGAGGCCGAATGGGAATACAGCTGCCGTGCCGGTTCACCAACTGGCATCGCATCGGGCAGTGTAGACGACTACGCGTGGCATGCGAAAAATTCGGCGGCGCAGTTCATGTCCGCGACGTATCACAACGTTGGCACGAAGAAGCCCAACGCGTGGGGACTCTACGACATGCTCGGGAACGTCATGGAATGGACGCTCGATCAGTACGCGCCCTATCCAGCCGCTGCGCAGGCAAACCCATCGGTCAAATCGACCACCTCGTATCCGCACGCGGTTCGTGGTGGTTCGTGGAACAACGATCCGTCGACCGTCACGTGCACGGCGCGCGTGCCGTCAGATGCATCGTGGAAACGCCAAGATCCCCAACTGCCGAAGAGCGTGTGGTACATGACCGACGCGCAGTGGCTCGGCTTTCGACTGGTGCGTCCCGCCACGCTCCCAAGCGCCGAAGACATGTACCGCGCGTGGAATAACGGAGTGGCGCTGGATCCTTACTAGGCGCCTGCGGCCGCTGCGAGCGGCGAGTCTTCGAGCCGTCGAGCAGCAGCGCGTGGGGGTGGGGCCCCACGCGCACTAAAAAAGCAGATCAATGCCTCGGCCGATCGTCTCTCTCTTTTTGCTCGTCTCTGTAGGTATCGCTCCGCAGCAATCAGTCCAACGCTATGAGGCGGTCGAGCCTCATATGGGGACCCTCGTCAAAATTACGCTCTACACGAGCGACGAGCAGTCGGCGACGGCCGCCTTCCGCGCAGCGTTCGATCGCATCGCCGAACTCGATCGAATCCTCTCCGACTACAAGCCAGACAGCGAACTGAATCAGCTGACGAGCCACGCCGTCGGCCATGCCGTGCCAGTGAGCCACGACTTATGCACGGTTCTGGCAGCCTCACAGGCACTCGCCGAGGCGACACGCGGCGCGTTCGACATCACACAGGGACCGGTGATTCGACTGTGGCGCGCCGCGCGAACCGAAAAGCGTGTGCCGGATCCAGCTGCACTGACAGAGGCGGCGAGTCGAAGCGGATTTCGCAAGCTTCACGTTGACGTGCGCCGGCGGACCGTGATGCTCGATCAGGCCGGCATGGCGCTCGATGTTGGCGCGATTGGAAAGGGCTACGCGGCCAGTGAATCACTCGCCGTCCTTCGTGCTCGCGGTATTCGCAACAGCCTCGTGGCGGTGAGCGGAGACCTCGCGTTTGGCGACGCGCCACCGGGACGAAACGGCTGGCGCATAGATATCCACAACGGCGATCCCGAACTGGCCGGCGTGCCTCGTGTGCTCGAGTTGACCAATGCGGCGGTTTCAACATCCGGCCCGAGCGAACAACACCTGGACGTCGACGGCCGGCGGTATTCGCATGTCATCGACCCTGCATCGCAGATGGGTCTTCGCGACGACATTACCGTGACTGTAATCGCGCGCAGCGGGCTCGATGCCGATGGTCTCGATACAGCGGTGAGCCTGATCGGAAGAGATCGCGGCTTGTCGTTGATTGAGTCCAGACCAGGCGCGGCCGCGCTGATCGTTCAGCGCGGCCAAGCTGGGGCTGTGGTGTCGATGTCGTCAGGATTTCGCAAGCTCGCAGCGCCGAGCAACGGCAGCATTGAAGTGGCGCCTATTCCGCCGCGGATCCCGCGCCCCGTAAGTCAGTGACGATTGACCACAACGCGATCGGCCCGAGCGCGATCATGACCGCCGCCAGAATAAACGGTGGCGTGTACGAGCCGGTTCGCTGGATCAGGAAGCCTGTGATGAGGGGCGACAGAATGCCCGCGATGTTTCCGATGAAGTTGTAGACACCGGTCCACAGACCGATCGCTCCACGCGGCGCGCAGCTCTGAAGAATGACAAGGAGATTGGCGGTCGCCAATCCGACAAGGCATCCTCCGACGATCAACGCGACCGCGACGCCTGGTGTGTCGACACGAGCGGCGGGAATCAGCAGTAATCCAGTCATGAACGCGGCAGTGACGACTCCCTTTCGCGCGCGTGTTTCGCTCCAGCCTCTCCGGATCAGCCGATCGGCGAGCCAACCGCCAATCGGTTCACTTGCCCCGAACACGAAGTAGGGAAGTGCGGCATAGAGTCCGGCGCTGAGAATGGTCAAGCCTCGACCGGTGACCAGATAATCGGGCAACCAATTCACGAGAAAGTACCAGTAGTAGTCGAAGCAGAAGAACGTCGCACAGATGCCCAGCAGGTTGCGATTGGTGACCAGCGCCGTGATGGCGGGCCCAAAGCCGGGTCGAGCGGCGGGCGCGCTTTGCTCCGCCCGGCCATGCAGATCCCTCGGTGTCATCAGGAACCAGGGTATGAGCCACACCAGCGCGGCGAATCCGATGATTGAAAAACTCGTGCGCCATCCGTAGTGAATCAACATCCACGGGACGAGTACCCCTTCGATCACGAGACCCGTGCGCGTTCCCGCATCAAACAGGCCAACCGGCAGCCCCCGTTCAGCCGGCCGGAAGAGCAGACTGACGATTTTCGATCCGCCGGGCAGATAAATCGCTTCACCGATACCGAGCAGCATGCGAAAGACGATCAGCATGCCGAGACCGGTTGCCATGCCCATCAGACCCTGCGAAACCGACCATAGCGTGAACGCGGCGGCGTACAGCCAGCGAAGGTTCACGCGATCCGCCAGCACTCCCATAGGGATCTGCAGCAGGGCATACGACCAGAAGAACGCCGACAACAGGACGCCTTTTGCTTCCGGCCCGAGCTGCAATTCCTTGGAAATAAGCGGCAGCGCGAACGAGATCGTGGCGCGATCGAAGTAGTTGATGAGCGATGCGGTGAAGAGCAGCGCGACGATGGACCAGCGGCGGGCGTTGGTCAGCGGAATGGCGACATCTGCCGAAACGGGAGCCGATGCCGCCTGACTCACTCGCGAGTTGGACACGCTGGCATTCTGTCACGCTTGACGGGATCCGCGATGCGTTGTCCGGGATCGGGGATCCGGGATCCGGAATTCCCGGAAGACGGTGCAATTGCTTGATTTTCCCGTACGCGCACTTCGGACAACGGACCCCGGACAACGGATCCCCGATCCCGGACACCGGATCCGACAGTTCATGCGCCAGACGGTTGAGTTCGGCGCGCCGACCGCGGTAATAATATCGTCCCCCCTCAACTGGGAACGTGTGGTGCAGCGATAGTTGCCGCCGCATCCGAAGACGGAGGTAGAACCAATGATGGGGAAGGAAGTGCTTGAAGCCGTCCCAGCCGATGCCCGCGTGAGCACCGCGCCGTATCCCTCGACGCGATTCGATCGATGGGCGCTCAAACGCATCCAGAAATTCGTCTCGACCGCGCCCATCCGCTTCGTGTTGTGGGACGGCTTTGAGCTCCCCGTGGCGCCGGGTGTTCCGGTTGCGACGATGTTGTTCAAAGAACGCTCGGCTCTGTACGGCTGGATGTGGGATCCCGAGCTGAACTTTGGCGAAACCTACATGGCCGGGCTCGTCGACATCCAGGGAGATCTCCTGGAACTTCTCGAAGCGATCTACCGCTCGTTCACCAGGCCGCGACGACCATGGTATCTCTGGCAGAAATCCAACGACACGCGCGCGGCGATGGAGAACGTTCACCATCATTACGACATAGGCAATGACTTTTATCGACTGTGGCTCGACGATGAAATGGTCTACACGTGCGCGTATTTCCCGACGCCGGAGGCGAGTCTCGAGGACGCGCAGGTCGCGAAGCTCGATCTCGTATGCCGGAAGCTTCAGCTGAAACCCGGCGAACGGGTGATTGAGGCGGGTTGCGGATGGGGTTCACTCGCGCTGTTCATGGCGCGCCATTACGGCGTCACGGTGCGCGCCTTCAACATCTCGTCGGAGCAGATCGCGTATGCGCGACGGCGCGCGGCCGCCGAAGGCCTGGCCGGTCGCGTTGAGTTCGTCCAAAACGATTACCGTCACGTCGAAGGCACCTGCGACGCGTTCGTATCGGTCGGCATGCTCGAACATGTGGGCGCCGCGCATTTCGCCACACTGGGGCAGGTAATCGATCGAACGCTCTCGCCCAACGGTCGAGGATTGCTCCATTTCATCGGTCGCGATCGACCAATGCCGCTCAGTCCCTGGATTCGAAAGCGCATCTTTCCCGGCGCCTACGCGCCGACATTGCCCGAGGTGTTCGAACATGTCCTCGAGCCCTATTCGTTCTCCGTGCTCGACGTGCACAACCTGCGTTGGCACTACGCAAAGACGCTGGAGCACTGGCGTCTCCGTTTCGAGCGCGCGAGCCGACAGGTGCTGGCAATGTTCGATGAGCAGTTCGTGCGGGCGTGGCGGCTGTATTTGACTGGCTCCGAGGCGTCGTTCTCGACGGGCTCGCTGCAGTTATTCCAGGTTGTGTTCGAGCGTGGTCACAAGCCGGCGGCGCCGTTCACCCGCGCCAGCTGACGATGGCCTTGTGAGCCGGGAGCGATCGCTTTGGAGAGGTGCGACATTCTGATCGCCGGTGGTGGTCCTGCCGGCTCGTCGTGCGCGTGGAAGCTCCGGCGCGCGGGTGTCGACGTTGTCGTCATGGATAAGGCGACGTTTCCTCGCGACAAAGTGTGCGCAGGGTGGATCACTCCGCAGGTGGTCGAAGATCTCGAGATCGACATCGGCGACTATCGCCGGAGTCGAACGTTTCAACCGATCACCGGCTTTCGTGTCGGCTTGATCGGTGCGAACGATGCGATCGAGGTGACTTACGACTCTCCGGTGAGTTTCGGTATTCGTCGCTGCGAGTTCGATCACTATCTACTCGAGCGCTCGAAGGCGCGCCTCATGCTCGGCCAGTCCGCGTCGACCATTCGCCGCGACGGCACCGAGTGGATCGTGAACGACACAATCAGCACGAAGATGCTGGTCGGCGCCGGCGGTCACTTCTGCCCGGTGGCGCGGTCGATGAAAGCTGGAACTCCTTCGGCATCGGTGATCGCCGCCCAGGAAGTGGAGTTTGCAATCGATCCCGACGACGGCGACGCCTTCGCGATCGATGAAGAGGTTCCCGAGTTGTACTTTTGTCAGGACCTCAAGGGATACGGATGGTGTTTCCGCAAGCAGGGGTATATGAATGTTGGCTTTGGACGGCTGGACTCTCATGGCCTTCCAAAGCGGACGTCGGAGTTTGTCGAGTTCTTGAAGCAGACGCGCCGTATTCCAGCCGACGGCG
>Ga0075421_100002884_pt1 | contig 20547 bp, 17 predicted proteins | sample SoiMetdeltSBSDD5_FD_75292 | JGI IMG/M metagenome (GOLD analysis project Ga0075421, IMG submission 75292) | Bulk soil microbial communities from a Populus tree surrounding site in Tennessee, USA - Soil MetaG P. deltoides SBSDD5 | ecosystem: Environmental > Terrestrial > Soil > Tree plantation... | reverse complement strand
CGTAAAGGGGAACGAGAACGGCAGCGGCCACGACCGCGCCCAGACCGACGGACGCGTAGCGATTCAAGTTCGACCTCGGGAGCGAAACGGCTTGATTCGACGCCGCATGATTGACAGAACCGCCATGGGGATCTTAGCCTCCTCGGATGGGGCCGTCAAAGGACCTCGTCGAGCAGGTCCGGGCCTGGATCGCCGACGGCGGGCCCCCTCGGCCCGATAATCCACAGCAGGCAATGGAGTTCGCGGACACCGCGGTCCGACACGGGCTGATCGCCTGGCTGGACGACGCGCTCGCCGGGAACGCCCTTTCCGACTGGCCGGAGGTCGTGCTCGCCGATCTGCGGGCCTCGCACCGCCGCGCCCTCTACGACACCGTGCAGCGCCATGCCCTCGCGCGACGCGTGCAGGATTTCCTCTCCGCCCGCGGTCTGCGCTCGCTGCCGCTCAAGGGGACGGCCCTGGCCGACACGTACTACCCGTCGCCCGCGCATCGTCCGATGGCCGACGTCGACGTCCTCGCTCTCGAGCGGCCGTCGGACGCCCGCGACGCCCTTCGCGACGCCGGGTTCACCGAGATCGCGGTGGCCGACCACGCATGGTCCCTGCGGGATCCCGAGGGCGCGGGGGTCCTGGAGCTGCACCACAGCGTGACATCGTGCCCCGGCCTCTTCCCCCTCGGCGTGGAATCGCTGTGGAGCCGCCGGCGCGAGACGTCGTCCGGCCTCGTCATCCCATCCGCGGAGCATCTGGTCGTGCACCTCGCGCTCCATGCGGCGTTCCAGCACGGGCTCGTCCTGTCGATCGTGCAGTATCTCGACTTCCGGCGGCTCCTCGAACGTCCGCTGGATGCGGCGCTGCTGCGGGCCGAGGCCGACGCGGCCGGGGCACGCGTCGCGCTCGGATTGGCCCTCCGCGCGGCGAGGGCGGTGGTGCGGGCACCCGTAGCGCCGGAGCTGGAAGCGCTCTTGCCGCCGGGGCCGGCATGGCTCGAGGCCCGGCTGCGCCAGCCGACGTCGCTGCTCGAGCCCTCACGGCCCGACCTCGTGCGCGTACGGTGGACCGCCGCCCGTGGGCGGCGGCTCACCTTCCTCCGCTCGACATTGGCCGGCCCGCCCCGGATGCCGGAGGTCTCGCCCTGGCGCGGGGCCTGGCAAAGGCTCGTCCGCATCGCGCGCCTGGCGCCGTTGACAGTCTTTCCGCCGAAGCGGTAGTCTCGCGCATAGTGATGATGACGAAACAGAAGGCCGTCGATCGCGAGGAGAAGGAAGTCTTCGACGACTACATCTCCCAGCACCGCTTGAAGCGCAGCGACCAGCGCGACGCGATCCTCGACGTGTTCCTGCGGTCCGAGCAGCACCTCTCCGTCGACGACCTCCTGCACCTCGTACAGAAAAAGCGGCCCGACATCGGGCGGACGACGGTGTATCGGACGCTCAAGCTGCTCCAGTCGGCGGGGCTCGCCCAGGAGCTCGTGGTGCAGGGACAGACCTACTTCGAGCGCGAATACAACCGCCAGCACCACGACCATTTCATCTGCAACACCTGCGGCGAGATCATCGAGTTCTCGAACCCCGACATCGAGCGCCTGCAGGACGAAGTGGCGGCGCAGTTCGGCTTCGTCATCGAAGGCCACCGGCATCAGATCTTCGGGCAGTGCCGGCGCTGTGCTCAGCGGGAGCCTCGGACCGAATCGCGAAAATAGCCGGCAGCGCGAACACCGCCAGCACGACCAGCAGCGGCTCCAGCGCCCAGCGGTGGCGCAGCTCGATGTAGAACACCGCCTGCAGGCACGACACCGCGAGACAAGACGCGGCGATCCACACCAGGCCGCGCCGCGACGTCGGCGACAGGCGCCACAGGCGGCGCGCGCCCAGGAGTGCCGCGATGCACAGCGCCGCATACAAGGCGAGATAGGCGCGCCGGTAGGACGCCGGATAGAGCACGCCGGTCTGCGGTGCCCACGTCCAGAAGTAGGCGAGCTTCCGCGCGAGGCCGAACGCGAAACGCGTCGGCTGGGATGTCAGGTACTCCCTCGACGCCTCGCGGAAGATCCGCGCCTGGCCGTACTCGTCGGCAGCGGAGAGCTGCCGGCGGAGCTCCGCGGGCGCGGCATCGATCGTGAGCTCACCGGATGGCAGGTGATAAGAGCCGAGGGACGGCGGCACATTGCCCATGTAGAAGTACTCCGGTGCCATCGTGGAGGCCCGGGGCGCGCCGAGGACGAGGTGGTTGCGCAAGAGCCACGGCGCGATTGTCAGCAGCATCGCACCGACGAAGACGGCGATGCGGCGCGCGCGCTCCCGCGGTGGCCCATCCGGCGCGATCCGGAGGACGCCCAACGGGAAGAGCACGGCCAGAGTCAGCCGTTCGAGGATCCCCGCGCCGAGGAGAACGCCCGCCGCCGCACACGCCCATGCGCTCGGGCGCCGGGACGAGAGAAACACGACGATGAGGGCCGCGAACAGCAGCGCATCCAGACCCAGCGGGTGCAGCTTGCGCACGTCGTAGTAGACGAGGGCGGGGTGCACGGCCACGAGGAGCCCGGCGGCGAGGGCGGCGCGTCGTGATCCTCCGAGGGACGTCGTAATGGCGGCGACGGCCAGCGTCGTCGCCGCCGCGATGACGACCTGGAAGAGCCGCAGCACGTCCGGGCCGGCCGCCCCTCCCAGGGCGTAGAACGCCGTGCTCAGGCCCGTGTAGACGAGACCGCTCGCGTAGCCGCGATACGGAACGCCGAGATGCTCATGGACGTATCCGCGGCCGGCGAGAATGTTGCGGGCCAGCTCGTCGTACTCGAACGTCTCGGGCGCGGACGGGCTCACGACGAGGACGACGAGGCGCGCAGCGATGGCGGCGATCGGCGGGATCCAGCAACGCCACCGACGCTCAGGGGATGACGGCAAGCTCCGCCGCGCGCACGAGGAACTCGCAGCCGACGGCCAGGGCGCCCTCGTCGAAGTCGAAACGCGGGCTGTGGTGCGGTTCGGACAGGCCGCGCTGGGGGTTCGCCGACCCGATGAACACGAAACACCCGGGCGCACGGTCGAGGTAGACGGAGACGTCCTCGCCGCCCATGGTGGACTCCGGGGCCACGACCTTCGCCTCGCCCACGACGGCGGACGCGGCGCGGCGCGCGATCTCGGCCACTCCGGGATCGTTCACGACGGCGGCGCTCCCCGTCTCCACCTCGACGATCGCGCGACAGCCGAGCCCGCCCGCGACGCCGCCCGCGATGCGCTGCAGACGCTCCGGCATGGAGCGGCGGAGCTCGGCATCGAAGGTGCGCAACGTGCCCGTGAGCGTGACCTCTTCCGGGATGACGTTGAAGGCGGAGCCGCCCTGGACGGTGCCGACGGTGACGACGGCGGCGCCGAGCGGCGAGACCTCGCGGGAGACGATCGTCTGCAAGGCGGTGACGACGTGAGCGGCGGCCACGATCGGATCGGCGGACCGATGGGGCGCCGCCCCGTGTCCGCCGCGGCCGACGATCGTGATCTTGAGGCGATCGACAGCGGCCATCAGCGGTCCCGCCTTGACGCCGATGGTGCCGGCCGGCAGCTCGTTCCAGAGATGGATGCCGATGACGCGATCGACGCCGTTCATGACGCCTTCGGCGGCGACGGCTTCGGCGCCGCCCGAGCCCTCCTCCGCCGGCTGGAAGAGCACGTGCACGACGCCGGGCGGACGCCGCTCGGCCAGCACCCGCGCGGCCACGGCGCCCATCGCCGTGTGTCCGTCGTGACCGCACGCATGCATCACGCCCGGCGTGCGCGATGCGTACGGCGCTCCCGTCGACTCGTGGATGGGAAGGCCGTCCATGTCCACACGCAGGAGCACCGAGGGCCCGGCCGCCGCGGGCAACGTGGCGACGACGCCGGTGCCGCCCACGCCCGTCCGCAGCGCGAGACCTCCACGGCCGCTCAGGAACGAGCTCACCCGATCGGCCGTCTTGCGCTCCTGGAACGCGAGCTCCGGCTCTTGATGGATCGCGCGGCGGAGCGCGATCAGGTCGTCGCGCTCGGTCGGCCCGAGGATGTCCGGCATCTCCGCATTATGGATCGGCGCGGCGGCCGGCGCGGTATTGATCCATCATCCCCTGCGTCTGAGGGATCGCCAGCGCGTTGAAAAACGCCTGCGGCTCCGTGCCCTGCGTCTCGCGGATGCGGGCCAACGCCTCTTCCCCCGCCGCCACCGCCGCGCTCCACTCTCCACGATCACCGTGCGTGCGCATGCGCACGAAGGCCTCCGTGAACCGGAAGCCGGCGCGCGCGAAGGCCACGCGGCGCACGACGACGTCGCGGTCGCCGGCGGCGGCGCCTTCCGCTTCCCGCAGCAGGCGATCCGCCTCCGCCGTCAGGTCGAGGGTGAACATCGGCAGCCACTGATAACCCCCGTGGCCGCGCGCGGTGGTGGCGACCATGGCGTCCTCCCACAGCGTCCAGTAGCGCCGCATGGGATCGGCGGCGCGGCCGTAGAAGCGCGTGAAATAGTCGGCGAGCAGGGCGTCGACGTCCGCGGCCGGGTTCCAGGCCAGCTTGGCGCCGATGTAGAAGTTCAGGCCCTGGTTCGCCCAGTTCTGCTGCGTTTCGCTCATGAAGCGCGTCACCCCCGCCTCGCGGAGGACGCGCATGTCGCTTCGGATGCTGTGCACCAGCGGCCAGGGGGCAAAGATGTAGAAGTGGCCGTAGTAGTCGTAGACGCCGAGGTGGCGCGTGAGACGACCCCAGCCCGCGACGTAGTCCATGAAGCGGCGGTTGATGTCACACGCGGCATCGCCGAGCGCATGCGCATGGCAGAACTCCCACGGCATGCGCGTGATCAATGTCGCGTAGTTGGCGTGAGGCTTCGCCGCGCGCGGGGGGCTCGTGTGCATGACGTAGGCGAGGATGCCGACCTGCTTCGTCGGGTGCGTCCGGCCGAGATCGGCCAGCACCTCGTTGGCATAGTGGACGAGGCGATCGCTGAGCGTGCCGTCGTTCACACCGTAGAGGGCGTCCACCGCCCGGCAGCGTGCGTCCTCGCAGAAACCGTAGCCGTCGTTCGGGCTGATCGAAAACACGACCGCCGCCGGGTTCCGGTCGAAGAACTCCCGGGCCTTCTGCGCGGTGATCCGCACGACGTCCGGATGCGCGGAACAGAGCTGGTTCGTGCGCGCGCCGCCGCTCAGGGCGAACCACTCGGGGTTGGCGGCCTTGTTGGCGGCGGTGGGCGGGATGATGTTCGACCAGTTGTGGCCGAAGAACGCCGTCGGCGATCCGATCTGGGCGCGGACGCGTTTCTCCCAGACGGGCGCACCGGGGCCGCCCGCCCAGATGAAGCCGCTGACCGCCTTGAACGAAGGATGCCCTTCGCGCCGCACGTCGGGCAGCAGCACCGTCGCCGCCTCGACGACGTCCTCGCCGAGGGCCCCGGGCATGAACCAGCGCACGCCGAGGTCGTTCTCGAGGAGGTCGTACACGCCGTACAAGGCGCCGCGCTCGTCGCCGCCGACGATCCAGAGGGTGTGGCCGCGTGTCTCGATCGTGAAACCGTCAGGGGGTGGTGCCGCCCCCGTCCAGTCCGAAGCACTCGGCTTGCCCGCCACCGCGATGCGAACCAACGCCTTGGCGTTGGCCGCGCTCGGGAGGATCGGAACCTGCCCCCCGCTGATCTTCTTGAGGTAGTCCTGCAGCTCTTTGCCGGCGAGGACGTCGTCGCCGGCGCCCGCGGTCGGCGCGACGATCAGGCCTTCGACTCGGCCGTCGCGAACGAGGGCGGGCGTCTGGCAACCCATGGTGAGCGCGACGAGCGCGGCGATCGCGAGCCTTCGGACCACGGGACGATTGTAGGACGGGCGGAGGTTAGAATCGCGGGATGAAGGAGCTGCTACGGCTCGGGGCCATCCTCGCCGTCCTCGGCGTGGCCGCCTTCGGCTTCGTCTACCTTCAGATGAAGAAGGGCTATGCCCTCAAAGTAGGCGAGCCCGCCCCCGCCTTCGCGCTTCCCACCCTCGACGGCAACCCGACCGATCTGGCCACGCTGCGCGGCCGTGTCGTGCTCGTCAATCTCTGGGCGAGCTGGTGCCCGCCGTGCTTGATCGAGATGCCGTCGCTCCAGCGCCTGCATCAGAAGCTGGCCGCGGACGGCCTCGTCGTCCTCGGTGTCTCCGCCGACGACGACGAGAAGGAGATCCGCAAGGTGCTCGCGAAGATCCCCGTGAGCTTTCCCATCCTGCGCGACCCCGAAGGCCGCATGGCGAACCAGTACCGCGCGACCGGCTATCCCGAGACGTATCTCGTCGACAAGCAGGGCGTGCTGCAGGCGACATTCATCGGCCCCATGGAATGGGACTCGCCCGAGGTCGTCACGCGGATCCGCCACTTCCTTCATTGAGGGCCAGCACGGCGCCGACGAGGTAGAGGCTGCCCGCCACCACCACCGGCCCCACGCCGCGGGCGCGCTCGCGGGCCAGGGCCAGGGCCGAGGCGACGTCGGGCCGGACGTGACAGCGAATGCCGAGGGCGGATGCGGCCGCCGCGAGCTCCTCCGTCGTGGCGGCGCGCGCGACCGGCGGTCTCGTGATCACCACCTCACGGGCGAGAGGGAACAGGACGGCCGCCATCTCCGCGAACGCCTTGTCGTGCATCGCCCCGAACAACAGCACGAACGGCTCGCCCCCCGTTTCGAGATGCGCGGCCAGGGCCCGGGCCCCGGCGATGTTGTGGGCCCCGTCCAGGAGCAGGGGAACGTCTCCGGGGATCCACTGCAAGCGGCCCGGCCATTCCGTGCCCGCGAGGCCAGCGAAGGCCGCGTCGAGATCGATCGGCAGACCCGCGTCGGCCGCCGCCTCCAGGACCCGAACCGCCACCTGCTGGTTATCGCGTTGGTGCGCACCAGGTAGCGGTGCCTCTCCGCGCCGGCGCGTCCCGTCCCGCGCCGACCACACGTGCGCACCGACCGCGGCCGCCTGGGCATCGATGGCCGCCTGCGCCTCCGCCGGCAAGGGGCCCACCACCGTCACGCGGCCCGGCCTCATCACCCCGGCCTTTTCACGGGCAATCGCGCCCAGCGTCGAACCGAGATACGACTGGTGGTCGAAGTCGATGCTGACGATGGCGGAGACGAGCGGGTCCGCGACGTTCGTGGCGTCGAGGCGGCCGCCCATGCCGACCTCGAGCACGGCCACCTCCACCACCGCTCGCCGGAAGTGCTCGAAAGCCGCCGCCGTCAGCGCCTCGAAGTAGGTCGGCAGCGGGAACACCGCGCGCACACGGTCGAGCACGGCGCCGAGCTCCCCATCGTCGATCGGCCGCCCGTCGACGACAATCCGCTCGTTGACGCGCACCAGATGCGGCGACGTGTACCGGCCCACGCGAAGGCCGGCGGCGCGGAGCGCGTGGTCGAGATACGCGGCCACCGACCCCTTGCCGTTCGTTCCGGCGATCAGCAGGGAGGGTGCGGCGCGCTCGGGATGACCAAGGCCTTCGCACAATGTCTGCATCGTCTCGAGGCCGAACTTCTGGCCGAAGTGGACGAGGGACTCGAGATACGCGTGCGGGTCCAAGCCGACAATGTTAACGTGAGGCCTGCTGCGCCGATGGTTTCCTTCAGGTAGAGTTAAGAGCCATGTCGCCCGCGCGGATCCTCATCGTCGACGACATGCCGGAGAACCTCGACATCCTGGCGGGCCTGCTCGAGCCCGAGGGCTACTCGGTGGCGACCGCACGCGACGGGCAGGAAGCCGTCGAGCTCGCCCTGGCCGATCCCCCCGACCTCATCCTGATGGACGTGAGCATGCCGCGCATGACCGGCCTCGAGGCCTGCCGGCGGCTCAAGGCGGACCAGCGCACGCAGCTCGTGCCGATCCTGCTGATCACCGGGCTCGGGGCGCGAGAGGACCGCATCGACGGCATCGCCGCCGGCTGTGACGACTTCCTCACCAAACCCGTCGACTTCGAGCAGCTCATCGCCCGCACGCGCAGCGCGCTGCGGACGAAGGCGCTCGTCGACCAGCTCGAGCAGGTCGAGAACGTCCTCGTCAGCCTGGCCACCGCCCTCGACGCCAAGGACCCGTACACGCGCGGCCACTCCGAGCGCGTGGGCAACTACGCCGAAGCCCTGGGCGGGGCCGTCGACCTCTCGGCCGACGTGCGGCGCAACCTGAAGCGCGCGGGGCTGCTGCACGACATCGGCAAGATCGGCATCCCCCTCGACTACCTGCAGAAGCCGGGCAAGCTGACGACCGAGGAGTACGAGATCGTGAAGCTCCACCCGTCGATCGGCTACGACATCTGCAAACCGCTCAAGACGATGTTGCCGCTGCTCTCGCTCATCCGCGGCCATCACGAGCGGCTCGACGGGCGCGGCTACCCCGATGGATTGAAGGCGGATCAGATCAGCCTTCCGCTCCGCTGCCTGACGCTGTCGGACATCTACGATGCCTTGACCTCCGACCGCGCATACCGCCGTGCCCTCCCGAAGGAGCAGGCCTTCAAGATCATGCGCGAGGAGGCGTCCCTCGGGATGTGGGACATGAGCCTCATCGACAAGTTCAACGACATGATCGACCGCGAAGGCCTGTAACGATCACGTCGCTCGTCGAGCCGCTTCAGGCGCTGGGCGTGCGCGAGGGCCGCGTGCTCCTCGTGCACACGTCGTTCCGCGCGGTCGGTTCCCTCGAGCGCGGGCCAATCACACTCATCGACGCGCTGCGGACCGCCCTCGGCCCGCAGGGCACGCTGGTGATGCCGTCGATGACCGACGGGCAGGCCGTCTTCGATCCCTTCTCGACGCCGACACACGGCATGGGGATCACCGCCGAGCTGTTCTGGCGGCAACCGGGCGTGCTGCGCAGTACACATCCGGGGGCGTCATTCGCGGCCCTTGGACCGCAGGCCGAGTGGATCTGCAAGCCGCAGCCGCTCTCGCCGCCGCACGGGCTCGACAGCCCGGTCGGCCGCGTGTACGAGCTCGGCGGGCAGATCCTCCTGCTCGGCGTCGGACACAGCGAGAACACCTCGCTTCACCTGGCAGAGGCCATCGCACGCGTGCCGTACTCGGTGTCGCACCCGTGCGTGGTCGAGGTCGACGGCGCGGCGCGCGTGGAGATGATCGCGGAGACCGATCACTGCTGCCGCCGGTTCCGGCTCGCCGACGACTGGCTGCGCGCCCGCGGCCTGCAGCGCGAGGGCAAGGTCGGCAACGCCGACGCACGCCTGTGCCGCTCGAGCGACCTCGTCGATGTCGCCGTGGAGCAGCTCAAGGCCGATCCCCTCGTGTTCCTCTGCCCCCACGAGGAGGCCTGCGAAGAGTGCGACCAAGCCTGCGCCAGCATCGTCAACCGGCGCTGACGATTGAGTCAGTATCGCTGGTCCTGGCGCGTCTTTCGTCACCGGCATCAGTGCACCCATGAGCCGTCGTTCGCTCGCGGGCCACGACCCTGGCGCGCCACGAGCGCAGCGCCGGCGAAGGAAGCGACCAGCACCGCCGGCGCCAAGCTCAGCGTGACGAACGAAAGCACGATCAGCAGCCAGGTCGCGGCCTCGGAACGCGAGGCCCTGCGCAGCCACTCGCTCGACGGCCAGCCCTCCCTGCCAATCTCGGCGAGGACGATTCCACACAGGACGGCCACGGGGATGCCTCCAAGCACCCCCGCCAGGCGGAGACTGGCGAGGAGCGCCACCGCGTGGACGATTCCGGCCACGGGTGTGTGGCAGTTCGACCTCATGCCGGCACGCTCCCGCAGGAAACCCATAGTCACGGGAATCCCCCCGACCAGAGAGGTTGCGAGATTCGCGACGCCCATGGCGAGTGCACTGGGTGTCGCAACCCCTTCGTTCCGTGCGCGGAACGGTTCCGCCGCGGTGAGCACGGCCATCGCGAGGCTGGGGAGAATCAGCCGCTCGACCTCCGCGAAGCCCAGATGCGGCAAACCGACGGCAGGAGGGCCGGCGAAGAAACGGGCGGCGCCCACCAAGGTCGGGGTCGTCAGGTTCAATACCCATGCGGCCGCGGTGCCGACGATGACCGCCAGGCCGACGCCGCCCCTGGACCGAAGTCCCACGATGCTCAGCGCCAGGCAGACGAGACCGAGCACAAGTCCATTCGCCGGTCCAGCTCCCATGATCTCGGTGATCGGCCCGATGGCCGCCAGGGCGAGACCGCTACGCGTGGCCAGTCGTGCGCATTCGGGAAGACGCGCGAGGCTCTCGGAGAGTCCCGCCCAATGAAGGAACCCGAGAAAGAAGCCGGTGAGACAGGTGCAAAGGGCGAGCGCTTCCAGTCCGTGCTGGGCGACGAGCCCCGACACGACGACGATGAACAGGATGCTGGGTCCGACCACCTCAGCCTCCGACGAGATGAGACTGACGACGAACCCGCCGATGGCCGCCGAATAGAGGCCCCGTTCGGCGGATACGCCTGAGCAGACGGCCACACCCAGCGAGAGCGGCACGGTGACGGCGCAGGCCCTCATGCCTCCTCGGAAGTCGAGCAGGAACGCTGCCGTGTCGTAGATGGCGGCTCTTGAGTCCCGGACCGTGACGGCGGCACGAGGGATCATGGCCGGCGCACCGCGGCGCGGCTCGACCGACCCATCTAGATCTCCCCCGTGGCCTTCACAGGTGGTCGCAGGAAGAAGGAAAGGGCTTCGGGCCTCGCGTCCCCGGAAAGCAAGGGGTCGGTGTGGCGCGTGGGGCCGCTCGGGTTCTGTCGCGCCTCGCGTATTCCCATCGCCACCAAGAGACCGTTCAGGATGGCGTGCGGTCTCGGCGGGCAGCCCGGGATGTAGACGTCGACCTCGACCACGCGATCGACGCCGCCGACGGAGGCGTACGTTCCCTCACCGAAGAGGCCCCCGCTGCACCCACAGGCCCCCACCGCGACGACCACCCTGGGCTCGGGAGCGGCTTCATACGTCCTTCGCAACGCGATCTCCATGTTCCGCGTCACCGGCCCCGTCACGAGCAGAAGGTCCGCGTGGCGGGGGCTCGCCACGAAGTGGATCCCGAAGCGCTCCAGGTCGAAGACGGGGTTCGTGGTCGCCGCGATCTCCAGCTCGCAGCCGTTGCAGCTCCCGGCGTCGACCTGCCGCACATGGAGAGAGCGGCCCAGCCGACCCTGGATGCGATCGCGCAGCCGGCTCGCCGACTCCGCGACGTTAGGGCCGGGTTGGACGTCCATCCGAACGAACGTCGCCCGGCCGGCATCGTCGACGTCGAACGAGGCGGAATGGGTGAGCTGCTCACGGGTGTGGGCTGCGATCTCGAACTCACGGCCGGCCGAGACGACCTGCTCCGGGCATGCCGTGACGCACTCCCGGCACTGGATGCACGCGCCGTACGAGAGCGAGACCGTTCGTTGCCCGGGTGCCCCCGACGCGGCTCGGATCGCGCCGGTGGGACACGCGCTCGCGCACTCGTCGCAGGCGGTGCAACGAGTGAAATCGATGACCGGGAAGCCGAAGGCGGGCCGCCGCGAGAGCGGATGCGCCTCGGTCACTCTCCCCGTTTTCAAGCTCCCGGCGATGATCCTGAACATCCGCGTCCTCCTAGCGATCGTTCCCGGAATACGACAGGTTGAAGCTCTTGTTGATCACGGGGAAGTCGGGAACGATGTTCCCGGGCACGGCATGAGCGAGGCCGGGCCAGTTCAGAAAGCTCGGGTCCGTCACCTTCACGCGGGACAAACCGCCCTGCGCATCGGTGGCGATCCAATGCAGGCAGGGCCCGCGCCAGCCCTCGACCCAGCCCAGTGCCGACGAGGAAGGCGGCAGGCGTTCGGGCAGGGGCGCCACGAGCGCGCTGTCGGGGAGCGCTCCCAAGACCTGACGCAGGATCGAGAACGACTGCTCGACCTCACGCGCCCGGACCATCAAACGAGCCCGGACGTCCCCTCCTTTTTCGACGGGCACTTCGAAGCGCAGCTCCTCGTAGGCGTCGGTGGGATGGTCTCGCCTGAGGTCGGCGTCGATGGCCGACGCTCGCGCCGCCACTCCCACGACACCGAGATCCCGCGCCGCCTGCGGACTCAGGATGCCGGTGGCATCCACACGATCCGTGAAGGTCCCCGAATCGATGAGCAGCGTGATGAGGTCGTCGAACTCCGCCTCCATCTCCGTCAAGTGAGACCGCAGCCGCTGCGCGCCCTGGGGCGACACATCCGCCTTCACGCCGCCGAGGGCCACGGTCCCACGCAGAAGGCGCGTTCCGAACACCGACTCCTGCAGGCGGACGAGCCGCTCGCGCATCGTCTGCGCGCGGCTCGCGGGTACCACGAAGGCGACGTCCGTGGCGATCGCGCCGATATCGGCGACGTGGTTGTAGATACGCTCCAGCTCGAGGAGCACCACGCGCAGGGCACGTGCCCTCGCGGGAACCACCACTCCGGAAAGACGCTCGAGCGCGTGGGCGTAGGCCAGGCTGTGCCCGACCGCGGTGTCACCCGAGACCGACTCGGCCAGGAAGAGCCCGTGGCGCCAAGGGAGACGTTCGAAGCGCTTCTCCGTCCCCTTGTGCACGTAGAACAGCCGAAGTTGGAGATAGAGCACGGGCTCCCCGGCGACACCGAAGCGGAAATGGCCGGGTTCGATGATCCCGGCATGGACGGGCCCGACGGGGATCTGAAAGACGCCCTCGCCCGTTACAGGGCGGAACGGATGACGATCGCCCGGTTCGCGAGGCACGGCGCCGCCGTCCGGAAAGTCCTTACGGAGGGCCCACTGGCCCTCGGGCCAGTCGTCGTGCAGGGCCACCGGCTTCGGGTTGGGATGATGGAGGGGGTCGAGGCCGAAGAAGTCCATCACCTCGCGCTCGAACCAGTTCGCGGCGGGATGCCTCCCCGCGATCGACGGGAACTGTGGCCGCGCAGGGTCCACGGTGGTCCGTGCCCTGAGGAACGTCTTCAGCCCCGGCAGCGACCAGACGTGGTGCAGCGCGAACGTCCCCGTCGATGCCCGCTCGTCGGTCGCGAACAACGACGCCAGGCGGCCGTCCAGGTTCTTCACGACACGTTCGGCCAGGGCGACGAGCTCACCGGGACCCGGCTCCACCACGACCTCGCCTGGCCTCACGTCTTGAACCGCCTCGTCGGCGAGGCCGAGGTTGGCGCACACCGTGGCACGGACCGAGCTCATACGGACCCCTGCACGACGGCCACCGCCGCATGAATCAAGGCCAGCAGCGGCTCCGGCAGGTAGAACGCAGAAGCCACCGCGATCACCGCCGACGCGAGCATCGTCATCGTTCCCAGATCGAGCTGCTCGGGCTCGGGCGGCTGCTCCCTCACCGGTTGAGGGCCAAACACGAGTCGACCCACCTGGTAGAAGAACCCGCAGAACAGCACGACCAGCGCGGCGAGGAAGATCGACGTGACGACGAGGTGCGGCCCGAAGAAGCCGGCCTTGAGGATCATCATCTCGCTGAAGAAGAGCCCGAAGGGCGGCGAGCCCGTCATGATCAGGACGGCCAGACAGAACAGGGCGCTCGCCACCGGCGTCCGGCCGAGACTGCCGGATCCGATGTCGTCGACGTTCGACGACCGGTGGAGCTGAGCGAGCGTGCCCACCGAGAAGAACGCGACGGGCTTGGCGATCGAGTGATACGTCATGTGCAGGAGCGCACCGAAAACGGCCGCCTCCGCGCCCAGGCCGAGGCCGATGGCCATGATGCCGACGTGCTCGATGCTCGAGTAGGCCAGGAGCCGCTTGAGATTCCACTGGATCAGGATGAACGGCATGGCCACGAGCACCGACAGCAGGCCTAGTGCCAACAACAGGCCGCTGGAGAAGTCCGGGCCCAGCGCGGCCTTCGAGATCAGGTGGATTCGGAGGAGGCAGTACACGGCCCCGTTCATCATGCCTACGGCCATGAGCACGCCGGCGGTCGAGGGCGCTTCGCGATAGACGTCCGGTTTCCACGTGTGCATGGGTGCAAGCCCGGCCTTGGTCCCGTATCCGATGAGCGCGAACACCACGCCGAGGCGCAGCGTGAAAGGATGGAGCTCTCCGGCTACCTCCATGAACCGTGTCCAGTGGAGGGCCGAGCTCCCCTCGCCGAGCACGTTCTGGCCGGCGGCGAAGAGCAGGACCGTCCCCAGGAGCGCGAACCCGAGTCCGAGGCTGCCCAGGACGAGGAACTTCCACGCCGCTTCGAGGGAGGTGTCGCCGTTGTGAAACGCCACGAGAAACACGGAGGCCAGCGTGGTCAGCTCGACCGCGATCCAGAGGAGCCCCAGGTTGTTGGAGACCGACACCAGCAGCAACGCGAAGACGTAGGCGGGCAGCAGCCCGTAGAACTCGCGGCTCATCCGCTCGGTGACGCGGCCCTTGGCCTCGTTGCGCCGGAGATATCCCACGCCGTACGGACCGGCCAGGGCCCCCACGAAACCCGAAAGCACCAGGATCAAGGCCGACAAGCCGTCGACGCGGAGGGCGTCGCCGAACGCGGCCGGCGTCTCGCCCCGGAGGAACTGCGCGGCCGTCGCCGCACAGAGCGCGAACGTCGACCACAGGCCGCCGACGAGCGCGAGCTCCTTCAGCTTCCGCGGGCCGGGAAGGCCACCGATGACGGCGGCGGCCAGAGGCACGAGCAGCGTCCAGAGAAGCAGGCTCACGTTCAACCCTTCAGCTTGGACAGGCGGCTGACGTCCATGGATTCGAACCGCTCGACGATCCGGTGGACCATGACCCCCAGGATGAGCACGGCCAGGATCACGTCGAAGGAAATGCCCAGCTCGACGATGAGCGGCATCCCCGAGGTGGCGCCCAACGCGACCAGGAACACCGCGTTCTCCACCGTGAGCAAAGCGAGGATCTGGGTGACGGCCTTCTTCCGCGTGACCATCAGGAACAGCCCGATCAGGAGCATCGAGAGGGCGACGCCGATGACGTGATGGGTGACGCCGCGCGTCCCCTCGGGCAGGCCCGTGCTGACACGGTAGCCGACGACGGTCAGCCCCAGGCAGACGAGGAGGGACGAAGGAACGTTCAGGAACGGCTGGATCTCGCGATAGATCCCGATGCGATCGATGACGCGCATGAGGAACCAGGGGATGAGAAACGCCTTGAGGCCCACCGTCAGCGCGGCCGTCACGAAAAGATGCGGCCTCCCCTCCGCGACGCCCATGGCCGCGGCCACGATCCCGAGCAGCAGCGACTGCACGCCGTACAGGCGGATGGCGGTGAACAGAGCCTTCTGTCCGACCATGAGAAAGGCGGTGACCAGCATCCCGGCCGAGCAGAGGATGAGGATGTCGCGAGTCATGTGAGGAGCCTCAAAGGAACCTTATGGCCATGGCGAGAAAACCGAGCCCCAGGGAAGTGGCCATCAGCTCCGGAACACGAAAGAGGCGAAGCTTGGCGTTGGTGCTCTCGACGAGCGTCAGGGCCACGGCCAACGCGAGAACCTTGATCAGCCAGGCCAGGAGGCCCATGGCCAGCGCGAGCGGGGTGATGCTCGTGGCGATGCCCAGCGGCCCGAAGAGATCGATGAGCAGTGTCACGAAGACCAGCTCCTTGATCGACGAGGCCCACTCGACCAGGGCGAGATCCGGCCCGGAGTACTCGAGCACCATCGCCTCGTGGATCATCGTCAGCTCGAGGTGGGTGGCCGGGTTGTCCACCGGGATCCGCCCCGCTTCCGCGATGAGCACGAGGAACAAGGCGGCCGCGGCGAGCCACTCGCTGGGGTGAAACGACACGCCTCGGGCGAGCGCGCCGCGCACGATCTCACCGAGGCCGAGCGAGCCGGCGGCGAGGGCCGAGGCGAAGAGGCCGAGCATCAGTGCGGGCTCGGCGAGGGCGGCGATCGTCATCTCTCGGCTGCTACCCATGCCGCCGAAGGGACTGCCGGTGTCGAGAGCGGCGACGGCAAGGGCGAACCGGCCCAGGGCGAGCGTCCCGACGAGCAGCAAAATGCCGCCGGCCCCCTCGAACGGCGCCGCGGCGAAGACGACAGGAACGAGGACGGCGGCGGCCAGCGCCGTCGCGAAATAGACCCTGGGCCCCGCCGCATACACCCAGGTCGCCGTATCCGAGCGCACCCGCTCCTTCCGGAGCAGCTTGCCGAGGTCGTAGTAGACCTGGAGCACGGGCGGGCCCTGCCGCGTCTGCAGGCTCGCCTTCATCTTCTTGATGACGCCACGCAGCAACGGCGCCGCCGCCAGCATGATCCCGGCCTGGAGGAGGGCGAGGAGCAGCCCGAAGGGAGTCCCGTCGATCACTGTTCCCCCCCGAGCCAGATCAGCAGGACGACGCCCAGGGCCAGAACGTAGGCGAGATACGCATGGAGGCTCCCCGCTTGCAGGATCTTCATCTCCTCGGCGACGCGCAGGACGCCGCGGGTGAGCGGCGCGTAGACGAAGCGCTCGAACGTCGGCTCGATCTCCGCGCGGAACCGGACCTCCCGAGGGAAGTACGGCGACACCTCGGCCAGCGCCTCCACCTCGCGCGTGGGCCGGTAGACCGCGCGGAAGATCATCATCAGCGGCTTCGAGAACGCCGTCGCCGTGTATTCCATCTGGGCGTCGAGCTGGCCGCCGCAGGCCCACGTCGGCGTACGCCGCAGACCGCCGTACGCGCGCCGGCCGAGGAGCGCGGCCAGACTCACGCCCGCGAGGACGACGGCGGCGAGCGCGGCCGGTGACACCTGGTCGAAGCGGCCGGGCCCCGGAGCGATCATGACCGCCCCGCGAACCATCTCCCCGGCGGGCCGGAGACCCGGAAGTCCGGCCATGACGGGCCCGAGCACGCGAAGGACGACACCGGGGAAAAGGCCGAGCAGCACGCACAGGACGGCAAGAAACGCTTGCGGGACCAGCATCACCATGGGAGCCTCATGGGCCCCCTCCGCGGCGCGGCTCCTCGGCCGCGCCAGGAAAGTGATGCCGAACGCCTTCACGAAACAGGCGGCCGCGAGCGCGCTCGTCAGCGCGAGCAGCGCGCCCGCCACGGGAAAGTTGAGACGCTCGAGCCCAGGCGTCGCTTGGAAGCCCAATAGGAGCGACTGAAACGCCAGCCACTCGCTCACGAATCCATTCAGGAGAGGAAGTCCAGCGATCGAGCCGGCGCCGATGAGGAAGAACAGGCCGGTCCAGGGCATGCGCCGGAGCAGGCCACCCATCGCCTCGATGTGCCGCGTCCCCAGCGCCATCACCACGCTCCCGGCGCCGAGGAACAGCAGCCCCTTGAACACCGCGTGGTTCAAGACGTGGTACAGGCTGGCGGCGATGCCGACCGACGCCAGCTCACCATGGCCGGAGGCCAGGACGGTCATGGCGGAGCCCAGGCTCAGCAGGATGATGCCCACGTTGTCGATGGTGCTGTAGGCGAGGAGCCGCTTCAGGTCGTTCTGCTGGAGCGCGTACAACACGCCCAGAACGGCGGAGACCGCTCCCACGGCCATGAGAGCCAGGCCCCACGACATGCGGGGCGTGCCCAACCCGAACGCGCAGACCTTGAAGAGACCGTAGACCCCGGCCTTGATGAGGACTGCGGACATGAGCGCCGAAATACTGCTGGGGGCGGCGGGGTGGGCCTCCGGGAGCCAGACATGCAGCGGCACGACACCCGCCTTCACGCCGAACCCGAGGAAGAAGAGGAGGAACAGGATGTCCCGGAGACGGCCCGTCGCCAGCCCGCCCGAGAGGAGCGTCGCGAACGACAAGGAGCCGGACATCGACGCGAGAATGAAAAAGCCGGCGACGAGACAGCCGGTCCCCACGTGCGACATGACGAGGTACAGGTAGGCCGAGCGCCGGCTCGCGCGGTTCTCATGCTCGGTGGCCACGAGCAGCGTGGTGGTCAAGCTCATCAGCTCCCAGGCGAAGAGAAAGCCGATGACGTCGTCGGCGACGAACACCGTCTCGATGGCTCCGATGAGAACGTTGAACGCCGCGCCCACGAACGCGGACCTCGAAGCCGGAACGGCATGAGCGAGATACCCCACGCTGTAGACGGCGATCGGCACCGCCAGGAGCCCGAGGACCAGCAGGAACCAGGCCGACAGCGGCGACACGGAATAGGCGACGGCGGCACCGGAGGCCGCATGTCGAAACAGCGAGCCGCGCCCGGAAACACCCGAAAAGACGACGGTGGCAGCGACGAGGAACGTGGCCACCGACGCGATGACCGAGCCGCCGAACGCGACCAGACGGCATGCCGTCGGGCGGCGTGCCAAACAGAGCGTCGCCGCGACCGTCAGCAGGCGCACGGCGAGTGCCGCGGGGATCGCGTCCGCCGGGAGCGGGAAGGGAAAGCCCAAGCTCAGCCCCTCCACCACACGAGGAGCACGAGCCCGAGGACGAGGACAATGACATAGGCGAGATACGCGTGGAGGCTGCCCGCCTGCAGATGCCGGAGCGCCTTCGCGACTCGCAAGACCCCGTTTGTCAGAGGGCTGTAGACGAACCGCTCGAACGTCGGCTCGATCTCGGCCCTGAACCGGACCTCCCGAGGGAAGTACGGGGACTCTTCCGCCATCGTCTCCACTTCACGCGTCGGCCGGTACACCGCGCGGAAGATCATCATCAGCGGCTTCGAGAACGCCGTCGCCGTGTATTCCGTCTGCGCGTTCAGCTCGCCTCCACAGGCCCAGGTCGGCGCCCGCCTCACTGTCCCGTACGCCCGGCGCCCCATCAGAACCGCCAGACCGACGCCCGCGAGGATGACGACGGCCGACGCCGCCGGTGACACCTGATCGAACCGGCCGGGACCGGGCGCGATGGTGGCCAGACCCCGGGCCATGTCGGCCGGCGGCGCAAGCCCGGGAAGATCGGCCATGACCCGGCCCAGGGCGCGAAGGACGACGCCCGGAAACAGGCCGAGCAGCACGCACAGGCTCGCGAGGAACGCCTGAGGGACGAGCATCACCGCCGGCGACTCCTGCGCCCGCTCCGCCGCCTGGCCGCGCGGCCGCGCCAGGAAGGTGATCCCGAACGCCTTCACGAAACACGCCGCCGCCAACGCCGTCGTCAGCGCCAGCAACGCACCGCCCACCGGAAACAGGAAATGCACGAGCGGGTCGCTCAAGACATGGAACCCGTACAGGAACGATTGGAAGACGAGCCACTCGCTCACGAACCCATTGAGCGGAGGGAGCCCCGAGATCGCCGCCGCCGCGATCAGGAAGAAGAGCGCGGTCCATGGCATGAGACGCTGGAGACCGCCCAGCTCCTCGATCTGCCGCGTGCCGGTCGACAGGGCCACTCCGCCGGCGCTCAGGAAGAGCAGTCCTTTGAAAACGGCGTGGTTCAGCGTGTGATAGAGCGCGGCGGCGATTCCCACCGCGGCCAGCGCCCCGTGGCCGTAGGAGAGAGCCATCATTCCCGCGCCGAGGCCGAGCAGGATGATGCCGATGTTCTCGACGCTGTGATACGCCAGGAGCCGCTTCAGGTCGTGTTGCATCAGGGCATAGAGCACGCCCAGCACCGCGGAGGCGCCGCCCAGCAGCAGAACGATCACGCCCCACGAGAGGCTGGGCGTCCCCATTCCAAACGCGCAGAATCGGAACATCCCGTAGATGCTGGTCTTGATCAGCACGGCGGACATCAGCGCCGAGATCATGCTGGGCGCGGCGGGATGCGCTTCCGGCAGCCACACGTGGAGCGGGATCATCCCGGCCTTGGTCCCGAAGCCGGCCAGGAACAGTCCGAACACGGTGTTTCGAACACCGGCGGGCACGTTCGCCGCGCTCGGGAAGCCGCGGAAGTCGAGGGTGCCCGCTCGGGATCCGAAGAGCAAGAACGCCGCGATGAGACACCCCGTGGCCACGTGCGACATGACGAGGTAGAGGTAGGCGGCTCGCCGGTTGACCCGGCTCTCGTGTTCTGTCGACACGAGCGCCGCCGTAGAAAGGGTCATGAGCTCCCAGGCGAAGAGGAATGTGATCACGCCTGCGGAGACGAAGATCAGCTCGACGGCGCCCACGAGCACGTTGAAGCCGACGCCGAGGAACACCGACCGTCGCTCGAGAGGGCCATGAGCGGTGTAGCCGATGCTGAAGAGGGCGATGGGGACGGCGAGCAAGGAGAGGACGAGCAGAAACCACGCGGCCAGGCCGTCCACCGCGTAGGTCAGCGCGAAGCCCGACGCCGAATGAGTGAGCAAGGTGCCCTCGGCGCCGGGCGCACCTCGCAGAACGGCCCACGCGAGAGCAGCTCCGAACGTCGAGAGGCTCGCTGCCCCGATGAATGCGGCCCGGCGTGCCGCCGCACGATGTCGGGCCATCATGAGTGTGAAAGCCATGATCGCCAGCCGGCCCCCGATCAGGACCGGCACACCGACTGTCGGGTCGAGCGCCCTCATCGTTTCGCTCGCTCAGCCGCCGCGGGCCCACACAGGAAACGGTGGCACGCCGGGCAGATCAACACCGGGGCCCGCTGATTCCCCTGTCGACGCGTTCGGTCCCGTAGCGATGGCGCTCGATGATGGCCTCGAGCTCGGCGGCGTACTCGAAGCCCAGTGCGGACAGAACGACCTCCTCCTCCAGCTCGGCACGCCGGCGGCCGGGAGGCGCATGGCTCATAAAGGGGCACTGACCTCGGTCGCGTATAGGCGAGAGTCGTGCCGGGGAG
>Ga0075421_100002882_pt1 | contig 20550 bp, 22 predicted proteins | sample SoiMetdeltSBSDD5_FD_75292 | JGI IMG/M metagenome (GOLD analysis project Ga0075421, IMG submission 75292) | Bulk soil microbial communities from a Populus tree surrounding site in Tennessee, USA - Soil MetaG P. deltoides SBSDD5 | ecosystem: Environmental > Terrestrial > Soil > Tree plantation... | reverse complement strand
AGCGAGGATTACGCGAAGTGGGCCGCCGAGACCTTCACGCGCGAACGCGCACTGCTGCAGCAGCTCGGTCTCGCAGCGAGGTAGCGGGAACACCCGTGTGCCCTTCCCGGCTGAAGGGCAACACTCATGTGGCCGGAATACGCCTGCTTAACGTTTCGCCGCTCCCCGTTTCAAAGGACGGAGCCTCCAGGCGAGAAGCAGGCCCACGGTTGCAGCGCACACTAACCCGAAGGTCCCCGGCGCCGGCAGTCCGACGACTACCTCCTGAGCCGCGAAGAACGTGCCGCGAACCCAGTTTTCGCCTCGAAACATCGTCCCGGTGCCCAGATTGGTCAGAGTACCCACCGGCAACCCGCCGCTAAAGTACTGGAAGCCGCCGATCAAATCGTCAGTGTCAGCGTTTGGATGACTGATCGAAAGCAGAATCTGATCGCCGAGCGCGAAATCGATGAGCTGCTGGGCGAGCACGGTTATCGTGTCCGCCGTAAAGTCTTGCCGCAGGAATCGAACGAATACCTCCCCGTTTGGCCTGCGGGACACGTCCATCTGTAGTTGCTCGTCGCCAAGAATCCCGAGCCCGACCGCGCGGTCCAAGACGACTACGCCGAAGTTATCGAGCGGCGCTGACAATGATGCCGCTGAGAGGTCAAATATCGCAGAGACTGAGAAGGTGTGGTTACGTTTAAGTCCCGCTGCCGTATTCGCGGGGTCGATGTTCGTGACTAGTGTCGCCGATTGGCTGCGGCGTTCTACGCCAGGCGCGTTGAAAAACACGTCTCCAAGCGTCGAATTCATCTGTAACTTCCCGCCGGTCTCTGCACCGTTCGGGAACGTTCCGTTCACAAAATAGGAAGCCGCCGCTCCACCCGAGAAATTTGGCGCACTCGGCGGCGCCGCGCCATCAGTGAATGAGTCGCTGAAGAATGCTGCACCGTTCCGGACGATGTCGAACGTGTCGATTGCGGTAATTACAGTGGCATACGCAGCGTGCGTGGCAGAAGCAAGGCAGAGCGCGGCGAGCCACGTGCGGGCGGAAAAACGACTTTCCATACGTATCCTCCTCGAGATAAAAAAATCAAGGATGCCAATCGCGAGCCGATCCTGGAGGCCGGTTTCTGCGCGCCGCCTATAGCATGAACCATACCAAATCCGGGACAGATCCCAGAAAACAATAAGTTAAGCCCCGCGGCACATTTGCGGGAAAGGGAAAGTGTAAAGTGCTCCGACGCAACGTATCAGTATGGTCCTATGCATACTGCTGTTGCACGCATCGCTATTGAGATCGTCGGGGGGCGAGGGGGCGACCCTCCCGCGCACTCGATAGGCCCACAGCCGTGCACTCATCTGGATGGGCACAGCACTTCACCAGGGTGTTCGCGGGGCAGAACGTAGTGTGAGGCAGAGGTCGACCGGGTCTGGGTGGTCAGCTTTATGAACTACGACTCAGGATTCGACAACGGACAGGTCGCATCGAATGCACCGAAACCCCTCGGCACAAAAGTGTTACCCATGTCTCCGGTATAAATCGTCACCTATGTGAGACCCTGATTTGATTGGCGCGCCCGGCGGGACTCGAACCCACGACCCTCGGCTTCGGAGACCGATACTCTATCCATCTGAGCTACGGGCGCGACGCGGGACGCGCATTGTAACACGCTTCCTAATCAAGCTTTTACGCCGCTTTTGAAGCCGCTATAATCAGCGCCTTTCGCCTGTAACTCCCATCTGGAATCCCGAATGTCCGAGCACGATTCGCACGAACACACTTCGTTCATCAAGACGCCGAAACAGCTGATCGCGGTGATCGTTCTTGCGTTCGTCGTGCCGGTGATCGTCATTTCCATGCTCGCGAGTCTTGCTTCGCGCAGCGTCGATCCGAGCGCGTCGGCTTTCTCCGAAGAAGCAGTCGCGAAGCGCATCAAGCCTGTCGGCGAAGTCGCGATCGCGGCCGCGGCACCGGAAGGCGGCGCCCAGCGCACGGGAGAGGAGATCGTCCAGTCGGTGTGCGCGGCATGTCACCAGACCGGTGCGCTCAACGCGCCGAAAATCGGCGACAGAGTCGCGTGGACGCCGCTCATCAAGGACGGCCCGAAGCTCCTCGTGGAGAACGCCATCAAAGGCATTCGGCAGATGCCTCCGCGTGGCGGCAATCCGGACTTGACCGACATCGAGGTTGCGCGCGCCGTCGCATACATGGCGAACCAGGCCGGCGCGCAATTCAGCGAACCCGCTGCGCCTGCCGGCGCTCAGTCAGGAGCGGCAGCGCCGGCGAGCGCACCCGCAACAACGGTCGCGGCGGCTGCACCCGCGGCGGCCGGCAAACCCGCAGCGGCCGGCGGAGGCGCGAACGGCAAAGCGGTTTACGAGGCGAACTGTATCGCGTGTCATGGCGCCGGCGTCGCCGGCGCGCCCAAGCTCGGCGACAAAGCCGCATGGGCGCCGCGCCTGAAGCAGGGGATCGACGGTTTGCACCAGGCCGCGATCAAAGGCAAAGGCGCGATGCCGCCCAAAGGCGGCAACACCTCCCTTTCCGACGGCGACGTGAACGCGGCGGTGGATTTCATGGTGAGCCAGTCGAAGTGACCTTGTGGCGACGTACGCTATCGGCGACATCCAGGGCTGCTACGACCAGCTGCGGCGGCTTCTCGAGCGCGTAGGCTTCGATCCAGCGCGCGACACGCTTTGGCTCGTCGGCGATCTCGTCAGCCGCGGCCCGCAGTCGCTTGAAACGCTGCGATACCTTCGGGGCCTGGGCGAGGCCGCGATCACGGTTCTGGGCAACCACGACCTCAATTTGCTCGCCGTCGCGGCAGGGGTACGCAAGCCCCACGGGAGCGACGCTGTCGAAGACGTGCTGCGCGCGCCGGACCGCGACGAGCTCCTCCAGTGGCTGCGCACGCGCAAGATGATGCACGCCGATTCGCAGTACGCGATGGTGCACGCAGGATTGCTGCCGCAGTGGAGCATTGGGCGCGCACTCGAGCTTGCGGGCGAGGTCGAGGCAGCGCTGCAAGGTGCCGCACATCGCGAGCTGCTCGCCCGCATGTACGGCAATACGCCCGTCCGGTGGGATGAAACCCTGACCGGCTACGACCGCCTGCGCGTAATCGTGAACGCGATGACGCGGCTTCGGTTGTGCGACGAGAACGGCACGATGGAATTCAGCCACAAGACCCAGCCCGTCGATGTGCCCGCGGGATACATGCCGTGGTTCGACGTTCCGGGTCGCGCGAACGCGGGGACGCCGATCATCTGCGGCCATTGGGCGGCGCTCGGACTCATGCTGAGGGACGATCTGCTGGCGATCGATACCGGCTGCGTCTGGGGCCGCTCGCTCAGCGCGCTGCGACTTGAAGATCGCCGGCTGTATCAGTGCGACTGTCGCGCGCTTGCGGGAAAAGCGTCAGAACAATAGCGTCGCGCGCGATGCGGGCGAGATCGCGACGGTGGTTCTGCTCCGCCGCGATCGGTTCCAGAAACGAGACCTGCGCGACGATCTCGCGCTCGCTCGTGATTCCCATGAGCGCGTCCCACAGCGACTTTTCTCCGTCGTATGCGGCCTGCGTGCAAAGAGAGCCGTCGCTGCGCTCGAAACGGAGCGCAACGGGCTGAACGGCAGCACCCGCTTCGAGTGCCGGCGCGAGCAGCGAGGCATGAAATTTGAGCACGGTCGAGCCGTCGGTCGTGGTCCCTTCGGGAAAGACGGCAAACACATCGCCCGCCGTTAACGCCTCTCCCACTGCATGATTGATCCGCGCGGTATCGTGCCGGCGCGCACGCTGGATGAAGAGCGTTCCGACGCGCTCGCAAAGCCAGCCGATGAGAGGCCAGCCCCGCACCTCCGATTTCGCCACGAATCTCGACGCCACGACCGCGTCGATCGCGAAGATGTCGAGCCACGAGACATGATTCGCGACGAGCATGACCGCGCGAGAACGATAAGTGGCCGGCGATCCGTGCACGGACAATCGCACGTTCAGAATCTTCAGGAGCTGGCGGGACCAGCGCTCGATCTCGAACTTGCGATGCCTGGCGCTCTGCAGCGGAAAAAACAGCGCGGCTATGGTGAGGCCGCGGGCGAGATGGAGCGCGAGCCTCGCAACTCGCGCCCATCTTCTGAGAGACTGCGCCGCGTTCATCGCGGCGATCATGCGAACTAACGCGTGACGCGCGACGTCGCGCCGTCGGAAAGTATGCGCACGCGGTCTCCCGGACGGAACGTCTCATCCGCTTCCTGAACGATCGCGAGCATCTGGCCGCTGTCGAGCTTGACGGTGACTTCGACACCACGCTTCGCGGTAAGGCCCTGCTCGGCCGCCTGTCCGGCGATACCGCCGACAACCGCGCCGGCAATGGCAGCTACCGCGGAGCCACGTCCGTGGCCGACGGTGCTGCCCGCCACGCCGCCTGCGACCGCGCCAGCGCCCGGGCCGATGCCGCTGCGCGTGCCTTCGAGCTTCACTTCGCGAACGCTCTCGACGACGCCCACGCGCACTGTCTGTTCGCGCCGCGCCTGCTCGCGGCTGTAGCTCCCGCCGCCGAGACCCGGCGTCGCGCAGCCCGTGAGAACCGCCGCAAACGCTGCTGCGGCCATGACAGTCGTCGCATATCTCATGTTCGTATCTCCGTTACCAGATGCGCGTCCCGAAGCTCGCGTAATAGCGCTCACCGATCTCGTCGCGCGAATAGTTGTGGTTCTGACCCCCGCGGTGAGCGATTTTCATCGAGCCGAGCAGCGACGCAAGCCGCCCTGTGGTCGGCCAGTCCATGCCCGCAGCGAGCCCATACAAAAGGCCTGCCCGGAAAGCGTCGCCGCACCCGGTCGGATCCACGATCGCGGCTGCTTTGACGCTCGGGATGTCGATCTGCCCCCGTTCGGTATAAACCATGGCACCGCGGGCCCCCAATGTGACCACGAACGCCTGCACAAGTTTCGCCAGCGATTCGATGGTTTCGCCGGTCCGCTCCTGCAGCATTTCCGCTTCGTAATCGTTGACCGTCACGTAATCGGCCTTCCGCACGAAGTCGAAAAGCTCTTCTCCGCTGAACATGGGCAAGCCCTGCCCCGGATCGAATATGAAAGGGACGCCGCTTTCGTGAAACTCGCGCGCATGCTGCAGCATCCCTTCGCGCCCGTCGGGTGCCACGATACCGTGTGTTACGCCGTGATTCCGGCCACCGCTGTCGCCCGCGTTCCGCAAGGCGTCCGTCACGCGGTTCTCGTGGGAATGATTCATCGCGCCGGGGTGGAAGGCGGTGATCTGGTTATCGTCGATGTCCGTCGTAATGAACGCCTGCGCAGTGTAAGTGCCCGAAACCCTGCGCACGTGGCGCTGCGTCAGGCCGAGCTTCTCGAGCCGCTCGGAATACGGCGCGTGATCATCCCCGACCGTCGCCATGATGAGCGGATCGCCGCCGAGCATGCGGAGGCTGTACGCGATATTGCCCGCGCATCCGCCGAACTCGCGCCGCATGTCCGGCACGAGAAAAGCGACGTTGAGGATGTGCAGCTTGTCAGGAAGGATGTGATTCTGGAAGCGATCGCGGAACACCATGATGGTGTCGTACGCGATCGAACCGCAGATGAGTGTGCTCATGGAGCGCGCGATTATACAAGCACGAGGAACCACACCGTGGGGACATTGATGAGCGCGAGCATGACGGCCGCGCTACCCATGTCCTTTGCCCGCTTCGCAAGCACGTGATCTTCGAGCGAAACCCGGTCCGTTACCGCTTCGATCGCGGAATTCAGCAGTTCGACGATGAGGACGAGCAGCACGGATGCGACCATCATCGCCTTACCGAGACCGCCTACGGGTGAATGCAGCGCGATCGGTATCAATATCAGTGCCAGCAGTACTTCGGCCCGGAACGCACCCTCGTGCTGAAACGCGGCGGACAATCCATCGAGCGAGTAGAACAATGCGTTCCAGAGCCGCGTGAACGGACTTCGGCTCTTCTGGTGCGCTTTCATGCTGGAGACCATTTCAGGTCGAGCTCGCGGGCGGCTTTCACGTCGTCGAGCCGCCGGACGGGCGTGCTGTACGGCGCGCCTTTCACGAGCTCCGGGCTGGTGCGCGCTTCTCCCAGTACGCTTTTCATTGCCGCGACAAACGCGTCGAGCGTTTCCTTCGATTCGGTTTCGGTGGGCTCGATCAGCAGGCATTCCGGAACGAGCTGGGGGAAGTACGTTGTCGGCGCATGGAAGCCTTTGTCGAGGAGCCGCTTCGCGAAGTCCATCGCGCTGACGCCGGTTTCGTCCTTGAGCCGCTTCAACGTGATGATGAACTCGTGGCTCGCGCGGCGGTTCGGGAACGCGAGATCGAAACCGGCTTTCGCGAGCTCGCGCATGAGATAGTTCGCATTGAGCGTGGCAAACTCCGCGACGCGCTGCATGCCTTCCGCGCCGAGCATGCGTGCATACGCGTAGGCCCGCAGCAGCACGCCCGCATTGCCCACATGCGCGCCCATGCGTCCGATGCTCTCCGGCAAATGGTCTTCCGCGAGCAGCCGGTATTTTCCGCCCGTGTTGGCGACGACGGGGACGGGGAGATAAGGCGCGAGCGTGCTGCCGACGCCGACCGGACCGGAACCGGGTCCCCCACCTCCATGCGGTGTCGAAAACGTTTTGTGCAGGTTGATATGGATCGCGTCGAAACCCATATCGCCCGGCTTCACCTTGCCGAGGATCGCGTTCAGGTTCGCGCCGTCGTAATAAAGCAGCCCGCCCGCTTCGTGCACGATGCGCTGAATATCCAGGATGCGCGGCTCGAAGACGCCCAGTGTCGATGGATTCGTAAGCATGAGCCCGGCCGTCTGCGGTCCTGCCGCCTGCCTGAGCGCATCGATGTCGACGTTCCCGTCAGCGTCCGTCGGAATTTCGCGCACGCTGTAACCGCACATGACGGCCGTCGCGGGATTGGTGCCATGCGCCGCCGCCGGCACCAGGATCTCGCTGCGCCGGGTGTCGCCCCGCGCGTCGTGATACGCGCGGATCATCGCAACGCCCGCGAGCTCGCCCTGCGCACCGGCCATCGGCGCGAGGCTCACCGCGGCCATGCCCGTAACGTTCTTCAGCATTTCCTGAAGCTCATACAAACACGCGAGAAATCCCTGCCCGGTTTCGTCCGGCGCATCGGGATGGCGCATGAGGAACTGCGGAAGCATCGCGAGCGCATTCGCTCCGCGCGGGTTGTACTTCATCGTGCACGACCCGAGCGGATAGAAATGCGTGTCGATCGAAAAATTCTTCTGCGAGAGCGCGGTGTAGTGGCGCACCGCATCGAGCTCGGAAACTTCGGGCAACAGCGGCGGCTCGCTCCGCAGAAGGCCCTCCGGGATCTCGAGCGCCGCGCCTTCCGGTGACACCACTTGCGCCCGGTTGAGCCGGCCGCGTCTGGAACGCTCGAAGATCAACATACTCGATTACTTCAGCGACGCCAGCGCGGCATCGTAATTCGGCTCCTGCTTGATCTCCGGCACGAGCTCCGAATGCAGCACCTTATTGTTCTCGTCGAGCACGACGACTGCGCGCGCGGTCAGGCCTTTCAGCGGGCCATCCGTCACGTCGACGCCGTACTTGGAATGAAAATCGCGGTTTCGAAACGTCGACAGCGTGACCACGTTGTTGAGGCCTTCGGCTCCGCAGAACCGTCCGCCAACGAACGGAAGATCCGCCGAGATGACGAGCACGACCGTATTGTCGAGCGAGCCGCCTTTTTGATTGAACGTGCGCGTCGACGTCTGGCAGACGGGCGTATCGAGACTCGGCACGATGTTCAGCACCTTGCGCTTGCCTGCATAATCCTTGAGGCCCACGTCCTTCAGGTCCTTGCCAGTCAACGTGAAGTCCGTGACCGTATCACCTTTCTTCGGAAAGTTGCCGTTCACGGTGATGGGATTGCCTCCCAGCGTTACGTTTGCCATGTCGTTCTCCTTGCTATTGTTTGACCGCGCTTGCCAGCGCACCGGCATAGCGCTCGAGGTCTTTGTGGGTCTTGGTTTCGGTCGCGCACACGAGCAGCGCCTGACCGAGCTCTGGATAGTGCGGCCCCGTGAGATCGAGGCCGGCCAGTATGCCTTCGCGTCTCAGCGCCCGCAACACGGCATCGACAGGCTTGTCGAGCTTCAGCACAAACTCGTGAAACACCGGCGAGTCGAAGGCGCGATGAACGCCAGGCACTGCAAGCAGGCGCTTGCGAAGCTCGAGAGTATTCGCATGACATGCGCGAGCGACCTCGGCGAGGCCTGCAGGACCGAGCAGCGTCATGTATATCGTCGCCGCCGTTACCATGAGACCCTGGTTGGTGCAGATGTTGGACGTAGCTTTGGAACGCCTGATGTGCTGCTCGCGCGCCTGCAGCGTCAACGTGTAACCGCTGCGGCCGTCGAGGTCCACCGTCCGCCCGACGATTCTTCCCGGCATCTGGCGCACGAGCGCTTCGCGGCACGCGAGAAAGCCGAAGTACGGTCCGCCGCCGGAGAGCGGAACACCCAGCGGCTGCCCGTCGCCCAGCGCGATATCCGCGCCTTTCTTGCCCCAGCGTCCCGGTGCCTCCAGAAGCGCGAGCGCCGTTGGATTGACGACAGCGATCACGAGCAGGCCGTGCGCGTGCGCCCAGTCGACGAGCTCGTTGACCGGCTCCAGCACACCGAAAAAGTTCGGTTGCGCGAGGATGAGGGCGGCGTGCTCTTCGGTGCGCAGCTGTTCCAGCGCCTGCATCGAGATGCCACCCGTGGCGCTGTCGAACGGAATTTCGGTGAGCTCGATGCCCTGATTGCGAACGATCGTGTGCGTCGCCTTACGCCATATGGGATTCAGCGCGCGTGGAACGAGCACACGCCGGCCGCGTTTGTGCGATCGCACAGCCATCAACACGCCTTCCGCGAGCGCCGACGCGCCGTCGTAAAGACTCGCGTTCGTCACGTCGAGACCCGTGAGCGAAGCCATCATCGTCTGGTATTCGTAGAGCAACTGCAGCGTGCCCTGGCTCGCTTCCGCCTGGTAAGGCGTGTAGGACGAATAGAACTCTCCGCGGGTGGCGATCTGCCACACGGCAGCCGGGATGTGATGCTCGTACGCGCCGGCGCCGAGGAAGCTCAAGTACTCGCCATCGGCACTCGCTCGATTTTGCATGAGCCGCGTGAGCTCCATCTCGTTCAGCCCGTGCGGCACGGCGTCGAGCGATACGCTTCGCAGCTCAGCAGGGATCTCGTCGAAGAGCGCATCGATGTTCGACTCGCCGATCGCGGCGAGCATCGCGCGCACGTCTTCTTCGGTGTGAGGGATAAAGGGCATGAATGCGTGACGAGTGACGGGTGACGGGTGACGAACGTGACCGGCCAGTTACTTCGACGATTCGGTCAGTGTTGGTCGGCTTCAGCGATTTTTTCGTACGCAGCCGCGTCGAGCAGCCCCGAAAGCTCCCCGGGATTGCTCGGCTTGATGCGAAACATCCATGCATCGTACGGTTGCGAGTTTATTTTTCCGGGCGAATCGGTGAGCTCGTCATTCGCCGCGACGATCTCGCCCGAGAGCGGTGCATAAATATCCGCCGCAGCCTTGACCGATTCGATCACGCCGCACTCTTCACCTTTTTTGACGGCACTCCCCGGCTGTGGACTCTCGACGAATACGACGTCGCCGAGCTGGGTCTGCGCATGATCGGTGATGCCGACCGTTACCGTGCCGTCCGCTTCCTGTCGCACCCACTCGTGGCTTTCGGTGTACTTGAGATTCTGAGGCGTTTCCATTGCTTCCTTTCGTCAGACCAAAACCTTGCCTTGCCGCACGAACGGCGGCTTCACCACAGCCGCTTCCAAAGCGCTTCCGCGGATTTCGACTTGCGCCCGTCCGCCCGGCGCGAGATCCGGCGGGACACGCGCGAGCGCGATCGAACGGTTCATCGTCGGCGAAAAACCGCCGCTCGTGATTTCGCCCGTGCCCGAGTCGGTGTGCACGGACTGGTGTGCACGCATCACACCGCGGTCCTGCAGAACGAGCCCGACGAACGCGGACCGCGGTGGCGCCTGCTCGAGCGCGCGGCGGCCGATGAAGTCGCGCGCGCCGGAAAGATCGACTGTCCACGCAAGACCGCATTCGAACGGTGTGATGTTCTCGTCCATGTCCTGGCCGTAGAGATTCATTCCGGCCTCGAGCCGCAGCGTATCGCGTGCGGCGAGGCCCGCTGGCGCAACGTCCGCGCGCGCCAGCGCCCGCCACAGCCCTTCGGCACCTTCGGCCGGCAGCATGACTTCGAAACCATCTTCACCGGTGTATCCCGTTCGCGCGACGAACGTATCGTCGACTTCGGTGGCGGCGAAGTTTTTCAGATTTTCCGTGACCGTGCGCAGACTGGGTCGCGCAATCCAGAATTTCTCGCGCGCTCGGGGCCCCTGAACGGCGATCATTGCAAGGTCGCGCCGCGGCTTCAACGTGACGTCGAGTCTCGTCTCGCGTGCCCGGGCTTCGAGCCACTCGCGATCCTTCTTTGCTGTTCCGGCGTTCACGACGATTCTGTACGCGTCGTCCGGTCTTGCGTAAACGATGAGGTCGTCGAGGACGCCGCCGTTTTCCGCGAGCATGCAGCTGTACAGCGCGCGGCCGGGCTCGCGCAGCCGTGCGACATCGTTGGCGAGCATGCGCCGCAGGAACTCCCGGGCTCCGGCGCCTTCGACGTCGATCGCCAGCATGTGAGAGACGTCGAACATGCCCGCGTCCCGCCGTACCCGGTGGTGCTCTTCGATCTGCGAGCCGTAATGAAGCGGCATGCTCCAGCCGGCGAAATCCACCAGGCGCGCGCCCATCTCACGGTGCACGTCGTGGAGCGGAGTCGCGCTGAGGCTCACGGTTTTATCAGGCTCCTCTCATCGCGCCGGCAGCAGGTCCAGTCTGAACCCCGCCGCGTTCAGATTGCCGGTGTCGAGATCGAGAGCAACGGTGATCTCGCCGCGCGGCGGCATGCCGGCCCGCGGGTCCCGCGTATCGTCGAGATAGTCCTCCGGCAGGAATATCCGTCTCGCCACTGCGTGCTCGGTCGCGTTCGTGAGCACGAGATCGAGCGCCGGATAGGCGAGATCGTGATCGGCGTAGCTACGCAAAGTCGCGGTGAGCTGAACGATCGCGGGGCGGTTCTTGTCGATCATGTTCACGTCGGACGCCTCGATTTTGACGAGGTCGGGGCGTTGCGGCAACGGTACGCTGCAGCCTGCCAGCTGGCACGCACGGGTGAGTACGGTCTTCATGACGGACGAGCGTGCGGAGAGCTCGCCGCGAAACAGAAAAACGAGCTGCCCAAGCAGCAATGCCCCGAGCAAGACACAGACTGCTGGCGTCATGCGGCGTCGCTGCAGAGTCGCCGTGCCGGCAGCATCGTCCGAGGAATCGAATCCGGACGCCGCCGGGTTGCCCGCTGCTGACACCACGCGCGAACCGGTCGGCGGTTTCGGCTTCGGATCCGCCACGCCGTTGCGCGGCACCCGTACCGGCTCCGGGGGCGCCCCCGCGCTCTCGACGGCAAGCATCTGGAAGCCATCGAATGCGTGCATGCAGCGGCCGCAGCGAACCTGGCCGCCATGGGCCTGCAATTGCTCCGGCAGCACGCGGAACAACGTCTTGCAGCGCGGGCACCGCGTGACGAGACTCAAGGCGCGCGCTTTCCCGCCGACCGTTCTTGCCTGGAGTGACGGGGGTTCACGCGTTCCCCGATGTCCTGCGAGTTCCCGACAGGAGCACCCAGCCGTCCTCTTCTGCGTCAGAGTCGAAATCGTACCATGTAAGGAACGCCCCACGCACTTCGGCCGCCTGCCCAGAAAGGATCCCGGAAAGCGCAATTCGACCACCGGGTAGCGTGAGCTCCGCGAGCAGTGGAGCCAGCACGATCAGAGGCGGCGCCAGAATGTTCGCGACAACGAGTTGTGCCGGTCCCGGCAGGCGGTCAGCGGCGGGCACGAACGTGGCGCCGACTCCATTGCGGACTGCATTGTCCTGCGCGGCAGCCACCGCCTGCATATCGATATCGACGCCGGACACCCGTGTCGCGCCGAGCTTCGCTGCCGCAATCGCCAATATGCCGGAGCCGCAGCCGAAATCGATGAGGCTTTCTCCACCGTGCACGTTCGCCGCGAGCCACCGCAGACACAGTCGTGTCGTGGGATGCGTGCCGGTGCCGAAAGCAAGCCCCGGATCGAGCAGGATATTGAGCGCCCCCGGGTCCGGCGGCGCGTGCCAGCTGGGTACTACCCACAGCCCCGGTGCGACTTGCTGAGGCGCGAACTGCGCTTGCGTGCGCCGCACCCAATCGTCGTCCTCGACTTCGGCGATGTCGTATTTCGTCGCGGCGTCGACGCCAGCCTGCTCGAACGCGGCGCCGATCCCGCCGCCGAGATGGGCATCACGCGTGAACAGGGCGGCAACTCGGACGCGCGACCACTGCGGCGCTGGCGCGCCGCCCGGCTCGTCGAATATCGGCCGTTCGTCGGGCGTGCCGGCATCCGCGTCCGACACGTCGACGCTCAACGCCCCCGCTTCGACGAGCGCGTCCGAAAGAGCATCCGCGAGACTGCGATCGACGATGACGGTGGCGCAGACCCAGCTCATAGTCCAATGCTCGACGTCGATCAGCGCTCGGTGATCTTCGCGAGCTTTTCTTCGAGGTAGTGGATGCTCGTGCCGCCGCGCAGAAATGCGGCGTCGTGGAGCAGCTCCTGGTGGAGCGGAATGTTGGTTTTGATCCCCTCGAGCACGGTCTCCGAGAGTGCGATCTTCAACCGTGCGATCGCCTGCTCGCGCGTGTCGCCGTACGCAATGATTTTGCCGAGAAGCGAGTCGTAATGAGGGGGGACGAAATAACCGTTGTAGACGTGTGAATCGACGCGTATCCCGGGACCTCCGGGCGTGTGGAACGACGTGATACGTCCCGGCGAGGGCGTGAACTTGAACGGATCTTCCGCATTGATGCGGCACTCGATGGCGTGCCCCTTCAGGTTGACGTCGCGCTGCTTGATCGGCAGCTTCTCGCCGCATGCGATACGGATCTGCAGCTGCACGATATCGAGGCCGCTGATCATTTCGGTGACGGGGTGCTCGACCTGTACGCGCGTGTTCATCTCGATGAAAAAGAACTCCCCGTTCTCGTACAGGAACTCGAAAGTGCCCGCACCCTCATAGCCGATCTTGCGGCACGCCTCGGCACAGCGTTCGCCGATGCGAAGCCTTGCACGCGGATTGATGTGAGGCGCGGGCGCCTCTTCGATGATCTTCTGGTGCCTGCGCTGCATCGAGCAGTCGCGATCCCCGATGTAAATCGCGCTCCGATGCCTGTCTGCGAGCACCTGGATCTCGATATGACGCGGACGCTCGAGATATTTCTCGAGATAGAGCGCACCGTTACCGAACGCCGCCTGAGCTTCCGCGCGTGTCGTGCTGACGGCGTTCACGAGCGCCGCTTCGGTATGGACGGCGCGCATGCCGCGCCCGCCGCCGCCCCCGGCTGCCTTGACGATCACCGGGTACCCGATCTCGCGCGCGATCCTGACGATTTCCTTGGAATCGTCCGGCAGCGCATTGTCGTAGCCGCGCACCACGGGCACGCCGGCTTTTTTCATCGCGATTTTCGCGCTGACCTTGTCTCCCATGAGGCGGATCGTCTCCGCCCGCGGGCCGATGAAGACGAACCCGCTCTGGCTCACCCGCTCGGCAAAGTCTGCGTTTTCGGACAGAAAACCGTATCCGGGATGTATCGCTTCGGCGTCGGTTACTTCGGCCGCGCTGATGATGGCCGGCACGTTGAGATAGCTCGCGCTCGAAGCGGCAGGACCGATGCACACCGATTCGTCGGCAAGCTTGACGTATTTTGCTTCGGCATCCGCTTCGGAGTGGACGACGACGGTCTTCACGCCGAGCTCGCGGCATGCGCGCTGGATGCGCAGCGCGATTTCGCCGCGGTTGGCGATGAGGATCTTGCCGAACATCGGAACTACGCCAGCGCTATCAACGGCTGGCCGTATTCCACCGGCTCACCGTTCTCGGCGAGGATCTCCTTGACGACGCCGTCGTGGTCGGCTTCGATCTCGTTCAGGAGCTTCATCGCTTCGATGATGCATACGGTTTCGCCGGCTTTGACGGCTTGCCCGACCTCGACGAACGGTTTGGAGCCCGGTGCCGAGCTCCGGTAGAACGTGCCGACCATCGGCGACTTGATGACGTGGCCTTCTGGTTCGGGCGGCGCGGCCGCCTGTTCGGTGCCGGCGGGCGTCGCCGGGCCGGGCTCGCCACCCGAGAAGGGGGCGGGCGCCGTCACATACATCGTTCCAGGCTGGGGTAACCCCTGGGGTGCGACGCTGCTCATGCCACGGCTGATCCGGACTTTTTCCTCCCCCTCCGTGATTTCCAGCTCCGCAATGCCGGATTGCTGAACGAGGTCGATCAGCGTCTTCAGTTTCCGCAGGTCCATCCAAGGCTCCTAGCGTGTTCCCGGCTCGTCGAGCGCGTAAGCGAGCGCGAGCTCGTAGCCTTTGGCGCCCATGCCGCTTATCACGCCGGCTGCAAGATCGCTGAAATACGAGCGGCTCCGGAATGGCTCACGCGCATGGATATTCGAGATGTGCACTTCCACGAACGGGACGCGCACGGCAGCAAGCGCATCGCGCATCGCGATGCTGGTGTGGCTGTACGCTGCCGGGTTGATAATGATGAAGTCGATCCCTTCCGTGCCCGCCTGCTGTATTCGGTCGACGAGCTCCGATTCCGAATTGCTCTGATAACAGGTGAGCTCCGCCCCCGCGGACTGGGCCTGCTCCCGCAGCCGCTGCTCGATCCCCTGCAGCGTGACCGTGCCGTAACGGTCCGGCTCCCGCGTCCCCAGCATGTTCAGATTGGGGCCATTGATAACCAGAATACGCTTCGCCATCGGCGATGGTCTCTCCTGCGGCTAAAGGCGGCCCCCACCCTGGAGCGCGGCCGAAGTTTGCCGCAGATGCCGGCAACTTGTCCAGCTGATTGCTGAAATTGACGCAAGTTGCGCCCGACTACCGAGTCGGAGTCGGGCGCGGAGGAGCCGGTGGCGAAACATCAGGGCAAGCGGTCGCGACGGCGCTCCCACCAGCTGCGTGGAAAACGCGGGTCCCGTGAGACTTGCGCGAAGATGAGGCGAATTGGCGCGGATTCGTTAAAGCAGGCCGGCTACCAGCGCCTCGATACGGGCTTCCTTGAGTGCGCCCACCTCGAGCCTCGCGATTTCGCCGTCGCGGTCCAGAACGACCGTGTACGGCAGAACGCCCGCTTTGTTACCGAGCCGCCGTGTGAGCTCGATGCCGTCGAGACTGGCGAGCAGCACAGGGAAATTCATGCCCATCTCCGCGGCGTACGGCCGCACTTTCTCGGGCCGATCGATCGCGATGCCGACGAGTTGAAGGCCATGCGCCCCGTACTTCTGCTGCAGCTTCACCAGCATTGGGATCTCTTCGCGGCATGGCGCGCACCATGTCGCCCAGAAATTCACGACCACGACTTTTCCACGCCATTGAGCGACCGATTGCAAGGCGCCATCGAGGTCCGGTAGCCGGGCTCCTGTAAGATCGGCGAGGCCTTGCCGGGTCTGCTCCGCCGGCCCGATGCGCCAGACGTTGTAGCCGTACCCAGCGGCACCTGCGGCGAGACCGACGACAGCGATCAGCACCCATTCCCGCGCGCGCTTCATGCCCCGCACGTCACTGTGCCACGCGCTCGAATGCGAGCACCTGATCGAGAACTTTGGCGAAGCGGTCCGCCGGCTGGAAGCCGATCACCCGCAGGCCCTGGATTTCGCGGCCTTCGGGGTCGAAAAACACGATGCCCGGCGGGCCGAAAAGACGGAAGCGCTTGAGCAGCTGCTGATGCTCGGGGGCGTTAGCCGTGACGTCGGCCTGGATCTTCACTACATTCGACATGCGTGCGCTCACCTGGGGGTCGGAAAAGGTGTAGCGCTCCATCTCCTTGCACGACACGCACCAGTCGGCATAGAAGTCGAGCATGACCGGACGGCCGCGGGCGCCCGAAATGGCGCGGTCCAGCTCGTCCATCGAGTTGACGCGCGTAAAGACGACCGGCGCTGCCGCAGGCGAGGACGCACCGCGCAAGCCGGCGAGCGGCTGCAGCACGTCGCGGCTGCCGGCGAGCGCCCCAATCAGGAATGCAATGCCCGCGACGAGCGCAATGACGCCCAGGCCCTTTGCGAAGCGGTCGAACCCGCGCGCGCTCGTCGGCAAGGGATCGATCGCGCGAAGAAAAATCCCCGTGATCACGAGCAGCGCGGCCCAGGCGAGCATCTCCACGGCGCGAGGGACGAGGGGCGCGACAAGATAGATCGCGACCGCGAGCAGCACCACGCCGAAAAAGCGCGTCACGGTCTCCATCCACGGGCCGACTCTGGGCAGCAGTGCACCGGCGGACGCACCTACGACGAGAAGCGGCACCCCCATTCCCAGGGCCATTACGAACAGCGCCGAGCCACCGAGGACGACGTCGCGGCTCTGGCTGATGTAGAGCAGCGCGCCGGCCAGCGGGGCTGCCACGCACGGCCCGACGATTAACGCGGACAGTGCACCCATTGCGAATACGCCGGTCAGATGCCCGCCGGGCAGCCGGTTCGAGGCATCCGCGAGGCGCGTCTGCAATGCAGCCGGAAGCTGCAGCTCGTAAAAGCCGAACATCGCGCCGGCCAGGAGCACGAACACGGCGGCAAACGATCCCAGCACCCACGGGCTTTGCAACGCGGCCGAGAGCATGGCCCCGGACAAGCCCGCGAGCACGCCGGCAATGGCATAGGTGATCGCCATGCCCATCACGTATGCCGCGGAAAGGGAAAACGCGTGGCCGCGCGTGACATGAGCGCCACGCCCGACGATGACGCCCGAGAGGATCGGAATCATCGGCAGAACGCACGGCGTAAACGAAAGCAGCAGGCCGAAGCCGAAGAAGCTGAGAAGAAGGAGCGCGAAATTTCCGTGAAAGAGCTTCGCGATGACGGTGTCGTCTTCGGATGAGCCCGCGGCTGGCGAGGAGAAGAGTCCGCCCGGCGCATCGCTCACGCTCCCCGATGCGCCGGCGCCGGCGGCCGCAAGATTCAAGCGCGCGGTCTGCTCGTGCGGCACGTAGCACACCCCCACGTCGGCGCAACCCTGCGACGTGACCGCGAGGGTCACGGGCCCCCCCGCGGCCGATGCTTTCGCTATCGGAACACGGATACGGAGCTCGCCCCGATACGTCCGGACTTCCCCGAAAAATTCGTCTTTCTTGAGCTCCCCGGGGGGAAGATCCGCCGCACCGAGCTCGACGGTCGCCGGCTGGACGCTGAACTGGAACTTGTCGCGGTACAGGTAATAGCCGCGCGCGATCTGATAGCGCACTTCCAGCGCTTCCGGCCCCAGCACGCGGGCCGAGAACCGGAAGGCCTTATCGGGTTCCAGGAGATCCGGCTCCGCCGCGTGCGTGGGGAGCCAGAGGACCAGGAAGAGGAACGCGACTACGCGGGCGAGCATGGGGTCCCGATCAATCGATCCTGATGGCGGTCTCTTCCGCCACCCAGTCGAGGTAGTCCGGGAGCCCGCGCACCACTGGGACTGCCACGACTTCCGGAAGTTCGTAGGGATGGAGCTCCCGGATGGCCGCCTGGAGCTCTTCGTAACGTGCACCGCGCGCCTTGATCAGCACCGGCACTTCGTCAGCCTGCTCGACGGCACCTTTCCACCTGTAGATGGACGTGCATCCGTTCAGCACGTTCACACACGCAGCGAGCCGCCGCTCGACGAGTGCCCGGGCGAGCATTACCGCTGCCTCACGATCGGGCAGGTTCGTGAAAACCAGGAGCGTGTCCGTTGCCGAGCCGTCCATCAGGTCCTTTCAAGTCCGGGAGTCACGGACACACGTGCGTTCGCTGCCGCCGCCACGCCGTCGTGTACCGATGGGTATTTCAACGTCACGCGCAGCTCGCGCTTGATGCGGCGATTGGAAAGACGGCGCGATTCGCTCATGAACGAATAGAGCTGCGGTGGCATCGACCGTCGCGCTTCGTCGCGCGGTATGCGCGGAGGCCGTGGGAGACCGAAACGATCCGCGACGAGATCGAAATAATCGCCCATGCGCTGCGGCACATCGTCCGAAGCGTTGTAGCTGCGATTCGCCTGCCCGCGCCGAACCGCCGCGACGACGATGCGCGCGAGATCGTCGGCGTGCACATGATTGACGTAAGCATCTTCTTCGCTGCAGAGCGCCGGCGTGCCGCGCGTAAGCCGCTCGAGCGGCAGCCGGTCGGCCGCGTAGATTCCAGGCGCACGAACGATCGTCACGCGCAAGCCTGCGCGAGCGCCCCACTCGCGAAGTTGGCGCTCGGCGTCCACACGCCGTATCGCGCGTTCCGTCTGCGGCCTTACCGGCCGCGTTTCGTCTATCACCGCACCGGCGCAATCACCGTACACACCGCTCGTGCTGATGTACACGAGGTGCTGTGGTAGACTTTTTCCCTTCGCAAGCGACGCGATAAGATGGGCCGTGCGCGTGTCACGCACGCCCGACGGCGGCGGCGGCGCGAAATGCACCACGTCGTGAGCGAGTCCTGCAAGCGCGGCCAGCGTATCCGGCCGATCGAGGTCTCCCCAAACCGGTCTTATTCCAGCGGCGCGCAGCGCTGTGAGGCGATCGCGATCGCGCGTGAGTCCGTAGATGGCATAACGGTCGCGCACGAGCGGCACCATCCGCAGCGCCACGTCGCCGCAGCCTATGATGAGCAGCCTTCTCATTACCCGATTTTAGCCCAAGGCCCATGGCAGCCTGAACCGTCACATGACTCACCGCGTAACCATACAGCCCAGCAAACACGCGTTCGAAACGCACGAGGACGAAACGGTGCTCGAGGCGGCACTGCGGGAAGGTTTCGTGCTCCCGTACGGCTGCCGTAACGGCGCGTGCGGCTCGTGCAAAGGCAAAGTGCTCGAAGGCACGGTCGACTACGGGAAGTATCAGGAGGGCACGCTCACCGAGCCCGAGAAAGCCCAGGGTTACGCGCTTTTCTGCCAGGCGAAACCGCTGACCGACCTCGTGATCGAGTCGCGCGAAATCAGCGCGGTCAAAGATATTCCGGTGCGCATGCTCCCCTGCCGCGTGCAGAAAATGGACAAGCTCGCTCCCGACGTGATGCGCATCCAGCTGAAGCTCCCCACGAACGAGCGTCTGCAATTTCTCGCCGGGCAGTACATAGACATACTCATGCGCGGGGGCTTGAGGCGCAGTCTCTCCATGGCGAACGCGCCGCACGACGACGCGCTGCTCGAGCTGCATCTTCGAAATTACGGCGGCCCCTTCAGCAATCACGTGTTCAACACGATGAAGGAAAAAGACATCCTTCGCTTCGAGGGGCCGCTGGGCACGTTCTTTCTGCGCGAGGAAAGCGTGAAGCCGATCGTTTTCGTCGCCAGCGGCACCGGCTTCGCGCCGATCAAGGCGATGATCGATCACGCGTTCCACAAGGGAATGTCGCGTCCGATCACTTTGTACTGGGGCGGCCGACGGCGCGCAGACCTCTATCTCAGCGATCTGCCGGAGCGCTGGGCCCGGGAGCGGGGCATCCGCTACGTTCCGGTGCTATCGGAAGCGCAACCCGAGGACCAGTGGACGGGCCGGACGGGTTTCGTCCATCGGGCGGTCATGGAAGACCTGCCGGATCTGTCGGGCTACCAGGTTTACGCATGCGGCGTACCCCTCATGGTCGAAGCGGCGCACAGGGATTTCACGTCGCAATGCGGGCTGCCGGAGGACGAGTTCTATTCGGACGCGTTTACGGCCGCCGCGCCGCCAACGCCTTGAATGGCCGATCACTTCCTGAGCTTCGCAAGCGCAAGCTCCAGGCTCTCCCGATAGTGCCGCCGCGCGGCCTCGCTGTTCCCGAGCTTCTCGTGCAGCCGCGCAAGCTCGAGATGTGCGTCATAGGTCGGCTCGACTGAAATGCTCGCTTCCAGATAGCTCTCGGCCTTGCCCCACAGCGCCTGCCTCGCGCACAAACGGCCAAGCGTGAAGAGCAATGCGGCATCGTTCGGATGCGCTTCGAGCCAGCTTTCCGCACGCTCGATCTGGCGCACGGTCTCGCGGCCCGCGACGTCCGAATAGAGCACGACGAGGTCGCCGTCCCAATTCGATTCGAGGCTTTGCTCGATGATCGTCTGCGCTTCGGCGCCACGGCCGAGCCCCACATGACACTGTGCGGCGGCGGCGGCGATCGGCGTCTCGCGCTTTTCCGCGTCGCTGAGCTTCTTCCACACATCGTCCAGCGCATAGCCGTCCAGGCCTTTGCGCTTCAGGCTCTCGGCAATCGCGTGAGTGCGCAGCTTTTCCGCCTGCTCGGAATCGAACACTCCGCGCCGCTCGAGCTCCGGAACGAGCGCCGCAACGCTGTCCCATTGCCGCATCTGCTGCTGCGCCTTGAGCTCGAGCCTGAGCGCGGCCGTGCGCCTGCGCGGAAGCTTCTTCAGATGCTCGAGCGCGTCCTGTGGCCGGCGCTGGTCGAGCAGCAGCTCCGCCTC
>Ga0075421_100002879_pt1 | contig 20562 bp, 20 predicted proteins | sample SoiMetdeltSBSDD5_FD_75292 | JGI IMG/M metagenome (GOLD analysis project Ga0075421, IMG submission 75292) | Bulk soil microbial communities from a Populus tree surrounding site in Tennessee, USA - Soil MetaG P. deltoides SBSDD5 | ecosystem: Environmental > Terrestrial > Soil > Tree plantation... | reverse complement strand
CCGACGCCGAGGCCCTGGCCGAGGGAGCCCGTCGCCACGTCCACGAACGCCAGCCTCGGGGTGGGATGGCCTTCGAGGTCGCTGTCGATCTGCCGCAGGTGTGTGAGGTCGTGACGGTCCACCACGCCGACGGCCGCCCACGCGGCGTACAGCAGCGGCGCCGCGTGGCCCTTGCTCAGCACGAACCGGTCGGAGACCGGATCGCGAGGGTGATCGGGATCGATGCGCATCGCGTCGAAGAACACCGCGGCCGTGAGATCGGCCGCCGACGCGCACGACGTCGGATGGCCGCTGCCGGCGGCGGTGGTGGCGCGCACGCTGTCGATTCGCAGCTGCGTCGCGATGTCCTCGAGGGCGAGCAGGCGCGCGTCGGTCGGCATACTCACAGCCATGCGCCCGAACGGGCTGCAATGCAAGCGCCACTCGCTCGGTGGCACTGACGCTGCATGTTCTACGCAGGGATGAAGCCTCTCGAGCGGCGCTTCTACGGCAACGAGCGATACCGGGCGCGCGAGCGCGAGCGGCGCACACGACGCCCCGGACCCGACCTCGGGTATCAGATCGGCCCTGTCCTGGGCGGCGCCGACGTCATCGCGCTCGGCCCCGTGCCGCACGTCCGCCGCCGCGCGCGCGACGGCCGGCCGGCCAAGCGGACGCGAGTCGGACGGCGGCAGGCCGCCTGATCAGCGCTGCGCGTGCGCGGCGAGCACGTGCGCGACGCAGGCGGTCACGCGGACACCCGTCGGCAGATGCACGAACTCGTTCGGGCCGTGGGCGTTCGAGCCAGGTCCCATGACGCCGGTGATCATGTACTGCGCGCGCGGATAGCGCTCGCCGAGCATCGCCATGAACGGGATGGAGCCGCCGAGACCGTTGAACATCGCCGGCGTGCCGAAGTACGCGCGCGATGCTTCGTGCATCGCGTCGAGCAGCCAGCGCTCCGTCGGCGGCGCGTCCCAGCCGGTCCCGGGTGACTCGACCTCGAACGTCACCCGCGCTCCGTAGGGCGGATCCGACTCGAGCGTCTCTTTCATCCGCCGCGCGGCATGCGCCGCGTCGACGGGCGGCGGAAGCCGGAGCGAAAGCTTCGCCACCGTCTTCGGCCGGAGCACGTTGCCGCCGTCGGCGGGCCTCGGAAGCCCATCGGCGCCGGTGATCGAGAGCGCGGGCCGCCACGTTCCGGCCAGCACGCGCTCCAGCGGATCCTCGTGCGCCAGGCGCATGCCGGGCAGCAGCGGGTAGAGCGCGGCGACGTTCTTGCCGTTCAGCTCCGCCACCGCGCGTGCCTGCTCGAGACGCTCGCCCGGGATGTCGACGTGCAGGTCCCGGAGGCGGATCTCGCCGGTGCGCTCGTCCTCGACGCGCGACAGCAACGAGCGGAGAATCCGGAACGACGAGGGCACCACGCCGCTGGCAAAGCCCGAGTGGATCCCTTCGCGCAGCACCTCGACCGTGAGCACGCCGTTCAGGACGCCGCGTAGCGAGGTGGTGCACCAGAGGTGCTCGTAGTCGGCGCAGCCGGAGTCCAGACACACGATGAGGCTCGGCGTGCCGATTCGCGCGGACAGCGCGTCGACGTAGGCAGGCAGATCGTAGGAGCCGCTCTCCTCGCACGCCTCGATCAGGACGACGCAGCGGCCGTGCGGGATCTTCTGCACCTGCAGCGTCTCGATGGCGGTGAGCGCGGCGAAGGCGGCATAGCCGTCGTCGCCGGCGCCGCGGCCGAAGAGCTTGTCGCCGCGCCGCACGGGCGTCCACGGCCCGAGGCCCTCGGCCCAGCCGACCATCTCGGGCTGCTTGTCGAGATGGCCGTAGAGCAGCACGGTGTCGCCGCGCCCAGGCACCTCCATGTAGATGAGCGGGGTACGGCCGGGCAGCCGTACCACCTCGAGCTGAAGCCCGGCGATCCGTCGAGCCCGGCACCAGCTCTCGATCAGCGCCACCGCGCGATCGAGGTGGCCGTGCGCCTTCCAGTCGGCGTCGAAGTGCGGAGACTTCGCGGGGATCTTCACGTACTCGCTGAGCGTCGGGACGATGTCGGCGTCCCAGGTCTCCTGCGAGAACGTCAGGGCCGTCTTCGTGTCCATCACTTCTTGCCCGCCCGCGCGCGCTCGAGCGCGGTCCACACGCGTGCCCCCCTGAGCGGCATGTCGAGGTGCCGCACGCCGAAGGCCCTCAGCGCGTCGACGACGGCGTTCACGACCGCGGGCGTCGAGCCGATGGTCGCCGCCTCGCCGATCCCCTTGGCGCCCATCGGATTGAACGGCGTGCGTGTGACCGTCTGGTCGGTCGTGAACAGCGGAAGGTCCTCGGCGTGGGGCACCGCGTAGTCCATGAGCGAGCCGGTCACCAGCTGTCCCTCCGCGTCGTACACGACCTCTTCCATGAGGGCCTGCGCGATGCCCTGCGCGAGGCCGCCGTGCACCTGGCCGGCCACCAGCATCGGGCTGATCCGCACACCGCAGTCGTCGACGGAGACGAAGTCGCGCACGCGCGTGTGGCCGGTGTCGCGGTCGATCTCGACCACCGCCACGTGGGCGCCGAAGGGATAGACGAGCTGCGGCGGCCGGAAGAAGTCGGTTGCCTCGAGCCCGGACTCGATGCCGTCGGGCAGCCCTTCGCCATAGGCCTTCGGCGCAATCTCGGCGAGCGTGAGTGCCTTGGCCGGTACGCCCTTGACCTGGTACCGGCCGTTCTCGAACACGACGTCGTCGGCCGCCGCCTCCAGCAGGTGCGCCGCCAGCCGGCGCGCCTTCTGCTGCACCTTCAGGCTGGCGCCGATGATGGCCGAGCCGCCCACGGCGAGGCTGCGGCTGCCGCCGGTGCCGTTGCCCATCGGCGTGTTGAGCGTGTCGCCGTGGCGGACGACCACTTTGTCGAAATCGACGCCGAGATGATCGGCGATGATCTGGGCAAACGTCGTCTCGTGCCCCTGCCCGTGGGCGGAGGTGCCGGTGAACGCCGTCACGCCGCCGCCCGGCTCCACGCGAACCACCGCGCTCTCGAAGGGACCGAACCCGCACATCTCGACGTAGACGGCCATCCCGATGCCCAGCAGCATCCGATCGTCCCGGTCGAGCCGCTCCTTCTGCTCGTTGCGCAGCTTCTGGTAGTGCGAGATCTCGAGCGCCTTGGTGAGCGCGCGGTCGTACTCCCCGCTGTCGTACTTCTGGCCCGTGGGCGTGGTGTACGGAAACGCGCTCGGAGGAATGAAGTTTCGCCGGCGGATTTCCTCGGGTGGCTTGCCGAGATCGTGCGCGATCACGTCCACCAGGCGCTCGAGGTAGTACGCCGCCTCCGGCCGTCCCGCCCCTCGATAGGCGGCCACCGGCGTCGAGTTCGTGAACACGCACGTCGATTTCAGGTCGACGTCGGTGACCTTGTACACGCCGACGCCCATCAGCAAGGTGAGGTCGGGGATGAACGTGAAGACGGGATACGCGCCGATGTCGGCGATCACGTGCATCCGCAGCGCCTTGATGGTGCCGTCGGCCTCCACGGCCGCCTCGAGATCGGTGACCTGGGCACGGCCGTGCGTCGTCGACGTCATGTGCTCGACACGCGTCTCCGTCCACCGGACGGGGACGCGATAGCGCTTGGCGATCACGGCCAGCGTGGCGTCCTCGGGGTAGATGCCGAACTTGACGCCGAAGCCGCCACCCACTTCCGGCGCGATGACACGCACCGATTGCTGCTCGACGCCGAGAAGCGTGGCGAGGTCGTTGCGCAGATTGTGCGGCGCCTGGTGCGTCGACCACACGGTCACGCCGCCCACGAGGGGGTCCGGCGCGGCCAGCGCGGCCCGCGGCTCCATGGGCACGCCGCACAGGCGCTGGCTGATCATGCGCTGCTTGACGACCTTGTGAGCCTTCGCGAAGGCGCCGTCGGGGTCGCCGACCTTGATGGTCGTCTCGTGCTCGATGTTCTTCGCGGCGTCGGTGTGGAGCTGCGGCGCCCCGTCCTTCAGCGCGCTCAGCTGATCGGCCACCGCCGGCAACGGCTGCCAGTCCACCACGACGTCGGCGGCGGCATCGACGGCGAGCGCTTCCGAGGAGGCGAGCACGGCCGCCACCGGCTCGCCCACGTAGCGGACGCTGCCGACGGCGAGCGGATAGTGCTTGCGGCCTACGCTGGTCTCGGCAGCGCCGCCCCCGCCCTCCGCGCTGGGGCCGCCGAGCGGAATCGGCTGGCAGTAGGCCTTGATGTCCTGACCCGTGAGCACGCGCGACACCCCCGGCCGCGCCGTCGCGCGCGAGGTGTCGATGCGGCCGATCCGGGCATGGGCGTGCGGGCTCCGCACGAATGCGACGTATTGCATGCCGGGCACGGTGATGTCGCCGACATAGGCCGACGTGCCGGTGACGAGGCGGGGATCTTCCTTGCGCTTCACTTCGGCGCCCATGAGCCGCGGAGTGGCGGATGGCATGCTCGCTTCCTTTCGTCGGGAGTTCCCGGAGCATAGACACCGTGCGCCGCCCAACGCAAGCGACGCCGCAGGAGTAAGATGCGCGCGGACAGGAGGCGGCCATGACCGACGATCATCGTGCCCAGTTCGACGCCGAGTGCCGTGCGGCCGGGCTCATGCTCAGCGCCCGTGACCGCGAGCTGCTCTTCGACATGTGGGTGGATTGGCTCCCTCAGCGTGACCGCCTGCGCGCCGAGGTGCCGGCGCCGGAGGAAGAGCCATGGCGCTGAGCGTCGCGGATCTCGATCTACGCGGCGTCAGCGAGGCGCTCGCGCGCCGTGACGTCACGTCCGTCCAGGCGGCCGAGGAATATCTGGGACGGATCCAGCAGCACGACCGCGTGCTGCGCTCGTACATCACCGTGATGGCGGATCACGCGCTCGCGCGCGCGAAGGCGGCCGATGCCGACACCGAGCGCGGCCGCCGGCGCGGCCCGCTGCACGGCGTGCCGATCGCGCTCAAGGATCTCATCGCGGTGGCCGGTGTCCGCATGACGAGCGGATCCCAGCTCTACGCGGACCACGTTCCCACGCGCGATGCCTTCGTGACGCGACGCCTGCACGATGCAGGCGCCGTCATCCTGGGCAAGCTCGCCATGCACGAGTGGGCGTTCGGTCGTCCGGCCACCGAGGGACCGTTCCCCACCGGCCGCAATCCCTGGGACATCCACCGCGCGCCCGCCGGATCCTCGTCGGGCTCGGCCGTCGCGGCCGCCGCAGGTCTCTGCGCGGGCGCGCTCGGCTCCGACACCGGCGGCTCCGTTCGGGGCCCGGCCGCGATGACCGGCCTCGTCGGTCACAAGCCCACCTACGGCCTGGTGAGCCGCAGCGGTGTGCTCACGATGTGCTGGTCCCTCGATCACGTCGGGCCGATGACCCGGAGCGTCTGGGACAGCGCCGCCTTGCTGCAGGTCATTGCCGGCACCGATCCCGACGATACGTCGACGCGCGGCGCCCAGGTCCAGGACTATCTCGGCGGCCTCGAGGCCGGCGCGCGCGGACTGCGGCTCGGCGTGCTCCGGCGGTTCTACGTCGACTTCCCCGGCCTGAATGACGACGTGCGGGCGGCGGCGCTGACGGCGTTCGAAACGCTGCGCGCCGAGGGCGCGACGCTCACCGACGTCGACGCGCCGTCGCTCGATCTTTCGACGGCGGCCTGGGCGCCCTTCCTCGCGGAGACGTACGAGTACCACGCCCGCAACCTGCGCGAGCGGCCGGAAGGTTACCGCGAGAGCCTGCGGCCGCGCGTCTACATGGGTGCGCTCGTCACCGCCGCCGATTATCTGCGCGCGCAGCGACTGCGCGAGCGGTTCCGTCGCGAGGTGGACGCGCTCCTCGAGCGCGTGGATCTGCTGGTCTTCCCGGGGCAGATGACACCGGCGCTGCGCTTCGAGGACTTCCCCATGAGCGGGCTCGCGCCCGCCTCGATGCGCTACACGGCGCCGTGGAACCTCCTGGGCCTGCCGGCGGTCGTGGTGCCCTGCGGCGTCAGCCGCGAAGGATTGCCGGTGTCGATCCAGATCGTCGGCCGTGCGTTCGACGACGCCACGGTGCTCCGGCTGGCGCGTGCGTACGAGCGCGCCACGGACTGGCACACGCGACGCCCGGATCCCACGCGCTGGCGGCTCTGAGCGTGGACGCCTACCGCGCAGTCGTCGACAAGCGCGACCAGCGCGCGTTCCGGCCCGCGCCCATTCCCGACGAGTCGCTGCGGAAAATCCTGCAAGCCGGACGGATGACGGGGAGCAGCAAGAACCGCGAGCCCAATCGCCTCATCGTCGTCCGTGAGCGGGCGACGCTACGAAAGATGGCCGACACGGGGCCCTGGGCACGCTGGCTCGCCGACGCCGACGCCGTCATCGTCATCGTGCAGACCGACCGGCACGAGTTCGACGCCGGCCGCTGCGCGCAGAACATGATGGTGGTTGCGTGGAGCGAGGGCGTCGGGTCGTGTCCCGCGCATCTGCCGGAATCCGAGCTGGCGCACCTGCTCGGCGTTCCCGCCGGCTGCCACGTCAACCGCGTGATCGGCTTCGGCTACATCGATCCCGTGCGCGCGGCGGCGCCGCGGAGCGTCGCGCGGCCCCGCAAGCCGCTGACGGAGCTCGTCCACTACGAGCGCTGGTAAAGCGCGCCGTCACCGGCGCACATTCGTAGGCGCTGAATTTGCAGCCCGCAGGCGCTTCGGAGGTATCCGACATGGCCAAGCGCTCTGGAGCCAAGAAGCGGACGACGGGACGACGCGCGAAGCGGTCGAGCGGCGGCAGCCGCAGCCGATCGCCGCGCGGCAGCAGCGACAACGCGAGCAACAATGGACGGTCGGGCGGCCGTCGACGGCGGCGCGGCGCGGCCAAGGCGGGACGCAGCCGATCAGGCGGCCGCGGGCGATGATGACCATTGTCACCCGCGTCACCCTCAAGGAAGGCAGCGAGCCGAAATGGGACGCGGCCATGAAGGCGCGGATGGAATCCGCCAAGACCCAGCCGGGATGGATCGGCGGTCAGCTGGCGATTCCGCTCGATGGCCCGAGCTCCCGCGTGATCATCGGCACCTGGCAGACGCGCGCCGACTGGGAGGCGTGGCACGCCGATCCGAAGTTCCAGGAGACGCGCCGTGAGCTGCAAGGACTCGAGACCCGCTCCAGCGAGGAGTGGTGGCACGAGGTCGTGACCGACCTCCGGGCGGCGTGATCGAGCGGCCACCGCTCCGCCGGGGCCGCAACGTTTGGGGGTCCGGGGGCCATCTCGGGGCCCCCATCAGATCAGGACGCGGCGCGCATCCCCGAGCGCATCTCGAACTCCTCCTGGAGGAACAGCGATGCGTTTGCGATGCGCGCCATCTTGCCGCAGTAGTAGCAGTGGATGAACGCGGGCTCGTGGCCGATGAAGGTGCTGTGACACTTCACGCAGCGATCGAGCGGCTGCGGCAGGAATCGCTTCGCCGCGCGCTCGAGCACGAGCTCGGGATCGAGCAGTGACACGACGCGCGCGCCGCTTCTCGGAGCCGGCATCGGCATCGGCGCCGCCTTCGCCGGCGGCTTCTTTCGCGCGGACGCCCGTTTCATGGCGGAGGCATTGTACATGAACCGCCCCGCGCGCTAGAAGCTTGCCGACCGTCGCCGCCTGCGCCATCATCGGCGACAACCACTCGGAGCCACGACCATTGAGAACAGGCCACCAACTTGGAGCCACGACGATCTAGCACAGGCCGACCAATCGGAGCCACGACGATCTAGCACGGGCCACACGACGCTCTGGAACAGGCCACCCACGCTTCAAGCCGGGCGCGCGCGCTCGCTACAAAGGAGAGACTCATGACACCACCCGTCGATCCCAACGAAGTCCTCATGACCGGCGAGAACTCGTTCATCCGCCTCAGCCCCGACGGCGGCAAGACGCTGTCGGATCGCTTCAGCCACTGGCGCGTGCTCTGGTGCCCCGACGGCGCCGGGCACGCGCTGTTCGTCGACTCGACGCTGCTCGGCGGACAGACGCGTGTCTACTCCGACAATCCCGCCGTCGCGCGCTGGCTCCAGAAAAACATCGAGACGATCCTCTACCAGAAGTTCGCCGACACGACGCTGTCGATCGTGCAGGCACAGTTCACGCGTGCCGGCTCGCCACCGGCTCCGGTGACGGAGACCATCGTCGGGGGCGGCGATCGCATCGTCATGACGTGGTCGGACACGATCACGCCGTTCATCCTCAACGCGCCGCCCGGCTTCCAGAACCGGCCCATCGGCGTGTTCAGCACGTTTTTCCCCGCGCGTTCCGCGCGCGTGGAGCTGAACGGCAAGGTCCCCGACGGCAAGGTGTGGCCGGAGATGCGCGGCGATCGGCAGTCGTCGAGCGCCTGCCTGGCCTGGTCGGAGAGCTGGGTCAAGCCGCGCGGCTGAGCGCCATCGGCCGGCGCCACGCTCCGTGCCCGCTCACGGAGACGCGCGGCGCCGGCCGCGTTCCCGCCGCTCGCGAGTGTTACCATTTGCCGGTATGAGCGAGCCCGAAAAGCGCGGCAATTTCATCCGGGAGATCGTCGAGGAGCACAACCGCACCGGCCGCTTCGGCGGCAAGGTCGTGACCCGGTTTCCGCCGGAGCCCAACGGCTACCTGCACATCGGTCACGCCAAGGCGATCCACATCGACTTCGGGCTGGCGCGCGAGTACGGCGGCCGCTGTCATCTCCGCTTCGACGACACCAATCCGACCAAGGAGAGCCAGGAATACGTCGACGCGATCATGGCCGACGTGCGCTGGCTCGGCTTCGACTGGGGCGCGCATCTCTATCACGCCAGCGACTACTTCGAGCAGCTCTACCGGTGGGCCGAGCAGCTCGTCACCGCCGGCAAGGCGTACGTCGACGACCTCAGCCCCGACGAGATTCGCGCGTACCGCGGCACGCTGACCGAGCCGGGCCGGCCGTCGCCGTATCGCGAGCGGTCGGTCGAGGAGAACCTCGCGCTCCTCCGCGGCATGCGCGCCGGCGAGTTCCCCGACGGCAGCAAGACGCTGCGCGCCAAGATCGACATGGCGAGCGGCAACATCAACCTCCGGGATCCGGTCATGTACCGCATTCGGAAGGCCACCCATCAGCGCACCGGCGACCGCTGGTTGATCTATCCGATGTACGACTGGGCGCACGGGCAGAGCGACTCGATCGAAGGCGTGACGCACTCCATCTGCACGCTCGAGTACGCCGACCACCGCCCGCTCTACGACTGGTATCTCGACGCCCTCGGCATCTTCCATCCGCAGCAGATCGAGTTCGCGCGACTCAACCTCTCGCACACCGTGATGTCCAAGCGGAAGCTCCTGCAGCTCGTGGAGGAAGGTGTCGTCAGCGGCTGGGACGATCCGCGCATGCCGACCATCGCGGGCCTCCGCCGCCGTGGCTACACGCCGGAGGCCATCGCGGACTTCTGCGAGCGTGTCGGCGTGGCGAAGTCCGACAACACCGTCGAGCTGGCGCTGCTCGAGCACTGCGTGCGCGAGCATCTGAACAAGACCGCCGACCGCCGCATGGCCGTGCTGCGTCCGCTCAAGCTCATCATCGAGAGCTACCCGGAGGGGCAGGTCGAGTGGATGGAGGCGGTGAACAACCCCGGGGATCCCGTGGCCGGCACGCGCAAGGTGCCGTTCGCGCGCGAGCTGTGGATCGAGCAGGACGACTTCCGCGATCCGGCGCCACCGAAGTACTTCCGGCTCTCGCCCGGCGCGGAGGTGCGGCTTCGCTACGCCTACGTGGTGAAGTGCACCGGCGTGGAGCGCGATGCCTCGGGCGCGGTCGTGGCCGTCCGGGCCACCCACGATCCGGCCACGCGCGGCGGCGAGGCCGGACGCAAGATCAAGGGCACCATCCACTGGGTGTCGGCGGCGCACGCGGTCGGGGCCGAGGTACGGCTCTACGACACGCTGTTCTCGGCGCCCAAGCCCGACGACCTCGACGACTGGAAAGCCGGTATCAATCCGACGTCGCTCGAGACGCTGATCGGGTGTCGGGTGGAGCCGTCGCTGGCCGACCTGCCGCCCGACGCGCACTTTCAGTTCGAGCGGACCGGCTACTTCGCCGTCGACGGCCGCGACTCGCGTCCGGGCCGGCCCGTCTTCAACCGGACGGTCGGCCTGCGCGACACCTGGGCGAAGATCGAGAGCGCCTCGGCGCGGTAGGCGAAAGCTTGACGTTGCCGCCCGGGTTGACTAGGGTTGCGGCGTGTACGCTGCCCATTTCGGCCTGACCGAGCGGCCGTTCTCGCTCGCCCCCGATCCGCGCTATCTCTTCCTCAGCGACGGCCACCGGGAGGCGCTGGCGCACCTCGTCTACGGTCTTCAGGGTGGTGGGTTCGTCCAACTGACCGGGGAGGTCGGCACCGGCAAGACCACCGTCTGCCGGGCACTTCTGGATCAGCTGCCGCCCGAGGTCGACGTGGCGATGATCTTCACGCCGCGGCTGACAGCCGTCGAGCTGCTGGCCGCCCTCTGCACCGAGCTCCACGTCGATACCCCGACGGGGACGCCCAGCGTCAAGCAGCTGGTGGACGCGCTGTCGCGCAAGCTGCTCGACACCCACGCCCGCGGTCGGCGGACGGTCGTCATCATCGACGAGGCACAGAACCTGAGCATGGAAGTGCTGGAAGAGCTGCGGCTGCTGACCAACATCGAGACCACGAAGGAAAAGCTCCTCCAGGTGATCCTCATCGGCCAGCCGGAGCTGGTGGAGGTCATGCAGCGGCCGGAGCTGCGTCAGCTCGGCCAGCGGGTGACCGCGCGCTATCACCTCCGCCCCTTCGCCTTTGCCGAGACGGAGGCGTACGTGCGCCACCGCCTCGAAGTGGCGGGGCAGCGCGACTCGATGTTCACACGGGCGGCCGTCTGGACGGCGCACCGACGCTCGGGTGGCGTGCCGCGGCTGATCAACAACCTCTGCGACCGTGCACTGCTCGGCGCGTACGCCAGCGGCAAGCGCCGCGTCACCGCCGGCATCGTCCGGCGAGCGGCGCGGGAGGTCCTCGGTCCCGGCCCCGGCCGGTACTGGGCCGAAGCCGGCGTGGCAGCCGCCATCGTGGTCGCGGTGCTGGTCGGAGCGACCCTGCTGCGCCCGAACTCCATCCAGTACGTGAGCGACTGGTGGGCGCGGCGCATCATGCCGCCAGCGGTGGCGATCACGCCGACAAATGCGACTCTGGCGCCGACGCCGGCCCCGGCCGCGGCACCCGCAGACGTCATGCCGAAGCCCCGGCCGACGCTGGCGACACTGCTCGATACGAAGACCCGCGACCGCGATGTCGCGTTCGCCAGCCTGGTTGCGCTCTGGGGCGAGGACTACGCGGGCCGCGGCGCCGAGACGGGGTGCGAGTTCGCGCGCCGTGCCGGACTTCGATGCCTGAGCAAGGCCGGCACGTGGAAGGTTCTCCGTCGCCTCGATCTGCCGGCGATGCTGACGCTCACCACGACGAACGGCGATCGTCACTACGCCACGATGACGGCGCTGCACGACGAAACGGCGACCCTCGACGTCGCGGGCGAAACGCTGACGGTGCCGCTCACGGAGGTCGATCGCCTCTGGGACGGCGCCTTCCTCGCGCTCTGGCGCACGCCCAATCTCGTCAGCGCCGACCTGCGGCCCGGCATGAGCAGCCGCGACGTAACCTGGCTGCGCCAGCAGCTCGCGAACGGCGGGACGGTGGAGCGCACCACGGTGTACGACGACGAGCTGAAGCGGCGCGTGGTCGCGTTTCAGCGCGCGAACGGCCTCACGCCGGACGGTATCGTCGGCGACGAGACGCTCGTGCGACTCACGGCCATGACCACGGACGCGCGAATGCCCTCACTCACGAAGGCGAGGCCCTGAACGTGTCCTACATCCTCGACGCGCTCAAGAAGGCGGCCGAGCAGCGCGACGCGCAGGCGCCGGCGATGCGGCGGCTGTTCTCGCCGGTCCCGGAGTTCGCGGAGTCGCCCCGCTGGCGGCTGGCCGCCGTGGGCGGCGCCGCGGCCGTCGCCGGCGCCGTGGTCGCAATCTGGGCGCTCTGGCCCGCGCCGTCGGTCGTGATCGACACGCCGGTGGGCTCACCGGCAACCGCGCGCGTTCAGCCGGTGGCCGCACCGGCGGCGGCGCACGTGCAGCCAGAGGCTCCGCCGGCGACCGTGCGCGTTCAGCCGGAGGCGCCGCCGGCGCACGTTGCGCCGGAGCCGACGCGCGCGGTGGCCCCGCCGATCGTTCGCACGGCACCGAAGACAGCGGCGCCCGCGAAGCCGGCCGCCGAGCGGCGGTCGACGCCACCGCCGGCCGTCGAGACGCGCCAGTCGGCCATCGAGTCGGCGGCGGCGCCGGCGGTCGAGCCGCGACCGGCCCCGATCGAGCCCGCGCCGGCCCAGCCACAGCCGAAAGCGGCACCGCCACTGATCGCCGGCGTCCGTCCGTCGCCGATCCCCACCGCGGCCACCGCGCCGGCGGCGGCGCCGGCGCGCACAGAGGCCAGCGGTCAGCTACGTCTGGAAGTGATCGTGTACTCCGAGGAGCGCGCCCGCCGGTTGGCGTTCATCAACGGCCGGAAATACGTCGAGGGCGACCAGCTGCTCGACGGCGCCCGTATTCAGGAAATCCAGCCGAACGCCGTGGTCATCGTCGACGACGGACGGCGCGTCGTCCTCAAGCCCTGAGTGGACAAACGCATGCCTCTGACCCGCCGTCAGTTCCTGAAGGCCTCGGCCGCCTCCGTGGCCACCGCAGCCGGGGCGGCGCCCGCGTTTGCACAGGGCACGCGGTTGCATTATCTGCAGTGGTCGCACTTCATTCCCGCCGCCGATGTCGTGTTCGAGGAGCAGGCGAAGGAATTCGGCAAGCAGGCCGGCATCGACATCGCCATCGAGCGCATCAACCAGAACGATCTGCAGGCGCGCATCACCGCCGCCATCCAGAGCGGCGCCGGTGCCGACATCGTCACCGTGCCGAACAACTATCCGCAGCTCTACGAGAGCGCGCTCGTCGACGTGAGCGACGTCGCCGAGGCGATCGGACGCAAGCAGGGCGGCTGGTGGGACTACGTCAAGACCAACGTCGTCACCTCGAAGAGCCACTGGGTCGGCGTGCCCCACTTCGTCATCTCGTGGGCCATCACGTACCGCGAGGACTGGTTGAAGGAAGCGGGTTTCCGTTATCCGACGACGTGGGACGAATTCCGGCGCGTAGGCAAGGCGATGAAGGCGAAGGGCAAGCCCTTTGGCCAGGCCTTCGGTCACACCGTCAACGACCCGAACGCGTGGGCGTACCCGATCGTGTGGATGTGGGGCGGTCAGGAAGTGCAGCGCGACGGCAAGACGGTGGCGCTCGACAGCAAGGGCTCGGTGGAGGCGGTCAAGTTCACGGTCTCGCTGTGGAAGGACGTCTTCGACGAGGGCGGCCTCGCCTGGGACGATAGCAACAACAACCGCGCGTTCCTGTCCCAGGAGATCTCGCTGACCGGCAACGCGCCGTCGATCTACGTCGCCGCCCGTCAGAAGTTTCCGGACGTCTACAAGGGCACCAATCACGGCCACTATCCGCCGGGACCAAACGGACGGTTCTACTGGCTGCCCTGCTACAACTCGTGCGTGATGAAGTACAGCAAGAATCAGAAGCTGGCCAAGGACTTCATCCACTTCTACATGGACCGCGCGCGCTTCGATCGCTATTTCGAGACCATGGACACGTTCGGCATCCCCGGAACCAAGGTCTATGCCGACCACCCACTCTGGAAGAAGGACCCGAAGACGGCCGTGTTCCCGGAGACGTTGAAGAACGCGCGGCAGGTCGGCTACGCCGGACCGTCGGGACGCGCCGCTACCGAGGCGCTGACGAAGTTCATCATGGTGGACATGTACGCCAAGGCCATCCAGGGCATGCCGGCGGAAGACGCCGTGAAGTGGGCGGCGGCGGAGCTGAAGAAGATCTATTGAGGTCCTGGCTCGCCCTCGTAGCGCTGCTCGCCGTCGGCTGCAGCAGCGCGCTCTCCACCGTGACCGAGGGAGGCACGGGCCGCATCGAGGTTCCGAGTCTCACCATCGCGCCGAACGGTGTCGAGGAGCCAATCACCGTCGCCGGCGATCTCTCCATCCCCGCGGCGGCCGGCGGCCGCGTGCCGGCCGTCATCGTGCTCCATTCGTGCTCGGGCATGACGCCGAATCTCGCGGAGTGGACGGAGGCCGTGAACCGCATGGGATTCGCCGCATTGCTCCTCGACAGCTTCACCGCGCGCGGTGTCACGGAGATCTGCACCGGTGGCGCCGGCCGCACGCCGGTCACCGTCAGCAGTCGGCTCGCCGACGTCTATCGCGCGCTGGCGCTGCTGGCCGCGCATCCGCGTATCGACCCGCGCCGGATCGCGGTGCTCGGGTTCTCGCACGGCGGCTGGGTCACGCTGTGGGCGAGCCAGGCGCAGATCGAGCGGCGCTTCTTGCGCGCGAACGTCGACTTCGCGGCGTTCGCAGCCTTTTACCCGGCCGCCTGTAACGTCCGGCTGTTGAACGAGACGGCCATGACGCCGGGCCCCGTGCGCATCTTTCACGGGACCGCCGACGACTGGACACCGATCGCCGCGTGTCGCGCGTGGGCCGCCCGCCGGCAGGCCGCCGGCCGCGAGGTGTCCGTGGTTGCGTACGATCGGGCGATGCACGCCTTCGATGTGCCGTACTTCTCCCCGCCGCAGCACTGGAACGGCATCTTCAATCCCGGCAAGTGCACGATCATCCAGCAGCCGGACGGAGCGTTCGTCGTCGACGACGGCCGGCCGCTGACGGCCACGTCTCCGTGCGTGACGCGCGGCGTGACGCTCGGGTACGACGGGCGAGCCCATCGGCAATCCATCGCCGACGTCAAGACGTTCTTCGACCAGTCCTTCGGACGACGCTGACATGACGAAGCGATCGCGCACGCCGCCAGTGCCCGCGCGCGTGCTGTCGATCCATGCACATCCGGACGACCAGGAGTTCACGGTGGCCGGCACGCTCGCCCGCTGGGCGCGCGAGGGCGCCGACATCGTGACCGTTTGCCTGACGTACGGCGACGCCGGCTCCAACCGGTTCACGCCACCGGACATGACGCGCGCGCGGCTCGCGCGGCTCCGGGAGGAAGAGCAGCGGGCGGCGTGTCAGGTTCTCGGGATCAAGGACGTCGTGTTTCTGGATTACGAGGACGGCGTGCTGACACCGACCCTCGACATGCGGCGGGAGCTGACGCGCCTGATCCGTCGACATCGGCCGGACGCCGTCGTGTGCGGCGATCCGACGATGCGGTTCTACGGCAATCGCTACATGAACCATCCCGACCATCGGGTCGCCGCCGACGTCACGCTCGACGCGGTCTTTCCGTCGGCGGAGACGCGCTTCATCTTTCCCGAGCTCCTGGCCGAAGGACTGGAGCCGCACCACGTCCGGGAGGTCTGGCTGCATGGCGCCACGCGCAGCGACACGCTGGTCGACATCGCGGGGACCCTGCCGCTGAAGATTCGCGCGCTCCGCGAGCACCGGAGTCAGCTCGGCGACTGGGATCCGACGGCGATGCTGACGAGCTGGGCCCGCGAGCAGGGCAAGCGCAAGCGGCTGCGGGCGGCGGAGGCGTTCCGGCGGATGGTCCTCGACGACTGAACTGCTCGACCGCCACGGGCGGCGCGCGTGGTGCCCGCACGCGCGACGCCCGCGGCGGCTACTTCAAGAGCCTGGTGACCGGGTCCACCACCGTCTGCACCGTCGGCTGAACGACATTCTGCACCACCGGCTGCACGATCGGCTGCAACAAGGACGTCGTACCGGAGACCGTCGTCGTGGTGGTGGGGACGAGGGTGGTCGCCGGCAACACGGCGGTCGTCGTGGGCAAGAGCGTCGTCGTCGGCAGCAGCGTCGCGCTCGGCGTGGCCAGTGACGTCGTCGACAGCCCGGCGGTCGTCGGCTGGGTGAGCGTCGGGGTCGCGAGTGTCGAGGTCGCCGCAGCACCGGTGGGCGCGCTGGTCACCGATTCGCCGCCGGCGCCAACCGTCGCCGCCGTCGGCGTCGCCAGCAGCTGATTCATGACCTCGGTTGCGCGCGCCAGTTCCGCGGTGACCGGCAGCACCGCCTCCGTCTTCACCGTGCGCATTGGCGGCGTGAACTGCCCGGACAGCTGCTGCGAGCGTTCCCGCGTGATGGGCTGGGAGCGCGGCGACAGCACGTTGTTGCGAACCGTGACGGCCTGCTGCGGGCCCACGGGGGTCACCGGACCCACGGCGCGGCCGGTCGCCGGATCGAGCCGGACGACCTCGACCAGGCCGCTCAGCACGGTGACGCTGGAGCTGTTCTGCTGCGCCTCCACGATCAGCACCGTGCCGCGGACGCCGGCGATGGCATTCGGAGTCCGCACGTCGACCCGGTCGCCGGCCTTCATCCGCGTCTTGTCGACGGCCACCGCGATGCGGCCGCTCGCGAGATCGATGGTCGACAGCCCCGGCACCTCGGTAATCGTGAGCGTCGAGCGCTCGCGCGCTGTGATGACCACCTTGCCGCCCATGAGGATACGCGTCATCGCGTTATCACCGGTCGTCACGCGGTCGCGCAGGAAGATGTCGTCCTTGAACTTCAACGGTGCGCTGGGCACCGCCGCCCGCGCCACCGTGACGGGACCGATCACCGTCGTCGCGATGCCGACGCGCTCCTCGGCCCACGCCGGAGCGGTCAGTGCTACGGACAGCGCGAGCGACAGCGAGCCGAGCGTGCCGGTCGTGGTCTTCATGGCGGATCCTCTCTTCGAAATCGTTGACATCGGGGCCGCAGGAGTGCAGCGCAAATGCCAGACCGGGTGGCACACGCAACGCGCGTCCGAACGAGACCTTGGAATGCGCGTCACGCGCGTGACGCGCGCAATCGATCAACCTCTCACCACCGGATGACAGCCTGGCTTGACGCGATCTCTGGACGGGCTTTGCAGACCTCTCCAGCGCGAGCCCCACTGATCTCGTCTGGGCGTGATGGCTGATGGGCGCTCCTTCAAGAGCGTGCCGCGCGTGCTGGAGGAGATCGTGGACGACGAGGGCGCCGGCCTGACGGCCGGCGCCCTCGAGAAAGCTAGCGCCTTCCGCTGTTCGACCCCGAGCGGTCGTACTTGTCATACTTCATCGACTTCAACGAGGGTGTCGTCGTCGCTGTCGGCACCGGCAGAACCGTCGGTGCGGGCACCGGCACCGCCACCGATGTGGTCGACAGTATGGGCGCCCCGATCGTTGGCGGCGCCGTCACGGCAACCGTCGGCGCCGTGGGCAGCACAGGCGTCGCCAGCGTCGGCGCAACGAGTCGGACAGCGGCGGAAGCCGCGGGCGGCGGGACAGAAGCTTCCGCCTCTGCGAGCAGCCGCTTCATCTCGTCGCTGTCGTACGTGACGGCTGCGGTCGGGGTGACCGACATCAGCGGCGGCGTGAACTCCTGCGAGAGCGCCTCGGCACGGCTCGACGTGATCGCTTTGGCTCTTGCCGGCAGCACATTGTCGCGCACGCTCACCGTCTGGCGGGCGCCGACCGGCGTGAACGGTCCCTCGGGCGCCCCGGTCGCGGAATCCAGCCGTGTGACGTGCACCAGACCGCGCAGCACCGTGACCGTCGACACGTTTTGCTCGGCCTCCACGATCAGCACCGTGCCCCGCACTCCGGCCACGGCATTCGGCGTGCGGATGTCGACGCGTTCACCGGGCTTCATCCGTGTCTTCTCCACCGCCACGGCGATACGGCCGCCGGTGAGGTGAATCGTGGAGAGGCCGGGCGTCTCGGTGATGGTCAGCGTGGTGTGCTCGCGCGCGGTGATGACGACCTTGCCGCCGAGGAGGATGCGGGTGATGGCGGCGTCGCCTGTCGTGACGCGATCACGAAGGAAGACGTCGTCTCGGAACTTCAGCGGCTCCGGAGGCAGAGTCGCGCGCGCGACCGTGACGGGGCCGATGACCGTCGTCACGACACCGACCTTCTCCTGGGCCCAGCCGGAAAGCGCCACGCCGAGCGTCAGAACGAAGGCGAGTGCCGACAATGCGCCGCCGATCTCTGTCTTCATGAGCCGCCCTCAGTCAAAGGAAGTAGTCGAAGGTGGGCGGCTACAGTGCAGCGGAGGTGCCACGTTGGTGGCACGGCCGGGCATCCGCGAACGCCTGGATTTGCGCGCGGCTGTCAGTCCGCTGACGCAGCGAGGCGGTCAGCTTCTATCCGGTGACGGCCAGGCTGGCGCGCGCGATCGGTAGGAAACTCAACGGTTCGCGATGACGCCGCTCGACAGGCTCCCTGGCTCGACGGTCACGGTCTCGTTGGCGGCCACGACCGCCAGGGGCACCAGCGCGGCGCCACCGAGCCGGTCGAGGCGAAAGACCTCGACCGCGCAGCCCATCGACGTGAACGTCGATACGTCCGCGACCTGCACGACGAGCGTGCCGCCCGGCACCGTCACCGTCGCGTGCGGGGTGCGGACCTCCACGACGTCTTCGAGGGCCAGGTTCCCGCGGTCCACGGTGACCGCCACGCGGCCTCCCTCCACCGCGATGGTGGCGGCGCCGTTCACCTCGGTGATGCTCAGCACGGACTCGTCGCGCGCGAGCACCATGACCCTTCCGCCGAACAGCAGGCGGGCGACCAGGCGGTCGCGGGCCTCGATACGCTCGGTGAAGTGACTCTGGCGGCTCAACGGTCGCGCGTCGATCGGAGTCTGGTCGGCGAGCGCGAGCAGCACAGAGCCCTCCTCACCGCACACGACGGACGGGAGCCCCGTCGCGACCATGAGGACGAGCGCGGCGAGCGTCTTCACGCCGAGCGGCGCGTGCACGGCGAATGCCAGGCGACCACCGCAGAATCACGGGGAATTTTGTCTCCGTGACTCCGACGGCGTGCCCGGTGCGCACGGCAAGCCCGCGCCGCGTGTCAGCGTGACCTAGAGATAGACGGCTTTCATGAGCGGCTCGGGGTAGCGCAATCCCGCGACCGCGCCGGCCGGCACGGCGTCCGAGATCCGCGCCACCTCTTCCGGCGTGAGGCGCACCTGGAGCGCGCCCACATTTTCCTCGAGCCGGTCACGCCGCTTGGTGCCGGGGATCGGGACGATGTCGCGGCCACGGGCGAGGAGCCACGCGAGGGCGAGCTGGCCGGGGGTGCAGCCCTTGTCGCGGGCGAACTGCTCCACCTTCTTGACGAACTCGACGTTGCGCTGGAGGTTCGCCTCCTCGAATCGAGGGTGCGCGCGCCGCCGGTCGTCCTCGGGAATGTCGGCGACCTTGTGAACCTGTCCGGTGAGGAGGCTCCGGCCGAGTGGCGAGTACGCAACGAGTGAGATACCGAGCTCGCGCAGCGTCGGCAGCGTCTCCTCGGCTTCCACGCGGTACAGCAGCGAGTACTCGATCTGCAGGGCCGCGATCGGATGGACGCTGTGCGCGCGCCGGACGGTGGCCGGAGCCGCCTCCGACAGGCCGAGGAACCGAACCTTGCCTTGCTCCACGAGCCGCGCCATGGCGCCAACGGTGTCCTCGATCGGTACGGCGGGATCGACACGGTGCTGGTAGTAGAGGTCGATCACGTCGACGCCGAGTCGCTTCAGGCTGGCGTCGCATGCCTGCGGAACGTACTCCGGGCGCCCGTTCACGCCGGGAGTCCCGTCCGGCTTTCGCAGGTTACCGAACTTGGTCGCGAGCACGACCTTGTCGCGCTTGCCGCGCAACGCGGTGGCGAGCAGCTGCTCGTTGTGGCCCCAGCCATACATATCGGAGGAGTCGACGAAGTTGACGCCCAGATCGAGCGCGCGGTGGACGACCGCGACGGAAGACGTCGCCGCTCCATGCGTGTCCTCCTCTGTATCGGAGCGCTGTTTCCGCCTCGGCCGGGGGTGGCCCGAGCGAGACGGAGGAGGCTCCGCTCGTGCGCGTGCCGGGATGGTAGCATGGCGGCCTGATGGCGCACGGGCGGCACGGCAATCCGCCTGACGTCGCGCGCATGGTGCGACGGCAGCTCCAGCGTGGGCGCGCGACCTGGCAGAAGCCGGAGCGCGTCCTCCGCGCGCTCGCCGTGCGCCGCGGCCACGTCGTCGCCGACGTCGGAGCGGGGCCCGGATTCTGGACCATCCCGCTGGCGCGTCGTGTGGGCCGGCGCGGTCACGTGTTCGCGCTCGATCCGGAGCCCGCGGTGCTCGAGGTGCTACGCCGCCGCCTGGCGAAGGCCGGCGTGCGGAACGTCACGCCGGTGCTCAACGACGACCGGACTCCCATGCTGCCGGAGGGGGCCTGCGACCTCGCCGTCATCGTGAACGTCTATCACCACTTCGCGGAGCCGGCGAGCTTTCTCAGGAACATGGTGCGCTGTCTCAAGCGCGGAGGTCGGCTGGTCAACATCGACTGGGCCGACCGCGATACCCCGAAGGGCCCGCCGGCGCATCGACGCATCCCGCCCGCCGTGTTCCTGCGGCACGCGCAGCGGGCCGGGCTCCGGCTCGTCGCCGAGCACCGCTTCCTGCCGTATCAGTACTTTCTTGTTCTCCGCCGCGGCCGCCGCTAGGTGTGAAGTCTCGAGAGATCGTCCTGCGGGACGACTCTGCTGATCGGCGGTTGTCCGCCGAGCGAGTCATGTGGACGGTGCCAGTT